>Ga0137377_10003805_pt1 | contig 11784 bp, 8 predicted proteins | sample SagtaG_22_FD_104815 | JGI IMG/M metagenome (GOLD analysis project Ga0137377, IMG submission 104815) | Vadose zone soil microbial communities from Sagehorn Ranch, Mendocino, California, USA - Sage2_L_40_16 metaG | ecosystem: Environmental > Terrestrial > Soil > Vadose zone | place: USA... | reverse complement strand
GGGGTGACCGGCGGCGGCTTCAGCCACCGCATTAATGGCGGTTTGGACTTTCAGAATGAAGTGGTATTTAACGGAGTGGCTGTCGCCCAGTCTGAAACGCAAGGCTTGCAAACTAATATCAACCCGCCCTTCGAGATGGTAAGTGAGTTCCGCGTCCTGACCTCGGCGTTTTCTGCTCAATATGGCCTGGCACAGGGGGTGGCGTCCTATCAATTCGCGTCGGGCACAAACACCTTTCACGGGGACGTTTTCGAGATCATGCGCAACAGCTATTTCGATGCGAGAGACGCCGCCACGGCGGCTGCGGGCGGGCCGACGGCGGTGGACCATGAAAATAATTTCGGCTTAACCGTCGGTGGGCCGGTTTATCTTCCGAAAATCTACCGTGGAAAAGACAAGACGTTCTTTCACGTGAGCTTGGAGTGGTACCGCTTGAACCAGGGCATTACCGGCACAATGACTGTTCCGACTCCGGCCATGATCGCCGGCGACTTCAGCGCTTTCCCACAGCCGATTTATGTTCCCGCTGGCTTCGTGGCTCCGTCGGGCTGCACCGCGCCCGCGTCGGGATCACAGTGGCCTGGAAACAAAATTCCGTCAGCATGTTTCAGTAGCATCTCAGGCGGCTTGTTATCCTCAAAAAACACGCAAATACCGGCTCCCGACGTTCCCGGAGCTGGCTTCGTGCACAATAAACTGGCAGATTTGAAAAGTCTTCCGACCAGGAATACGCTGGGAGGTTTCTCGATCGACCACAATCTTTCTGATAAGCAAAAACTCCACGGCAGTTATTGGCGCAATGTTTACAACACCCCGGCAGAAGATAATGGCGCTCCCTTCTCAAACGGCCTCTCGGATTTGAAAAATGAGCCTCGCATTGGGACGGGCCTCTTCTTGACCTACTCCAACGCGATATCGAGCAATCTTGTGATGACGGCAGGGCTAGGCTGGATGGGAGAGATCAACAACGAAATCAATGCCCATCTCGGAAACCCGTTTACTGCCGTTGATAAAAGCGAGATCCTTCCTACGATTTCCTTCACTGGCGATTCATTCGCTCCGACATCGTGGGGGGTGAACGGCAACGGAGAAACCTTCTCGATCAACCGCAAACTGGGCATCAGCTTCGACAACAATTGGCTTTGGATTGGTGGACGCCACACGTTCAATATTGGTTGGGAGATCCGCCGCACCTACCAGGACGACCACGAATGTCAGAATTGCGGCGGCAATTTCACTTTTAGCAGTCTTACGACCAGCAACGGCCTTACAAGCGGCGCCCTCAACGAAAACAACACCGGCAGCTCCTTCGCTAGCTTTTTATTGGGAATGCCGGACTCTGCCGGCCGCCATTTTGCTCTGGAAACGAAACTTCGAAACTTCTACATCGCGCCGTACCTGCAAGACAATATCAAGATCAATCCAAGGCTGACCGTCGACGTCGGTGTCCGCTGGGAAATTATGCGGCCCTTTACCACCGAGGCGGTTACTGGCCAGCCTGCCAACCAGATTGTCTTCTTCGATCCCATAGCTCCCAATCCCGGTGCCATTAGCAACAGCAGCGGGAAGCCCCTCCTCGGCGCCGCAAGTGTTCTCGGGACTTGTTCTGGTTGTGTTGGGTATGATCGCGCCGACACTCGCTGGCGTCATTTCAGCCCGCGCCTTGGCCTCGCCTATAAGCTGAATGACAAGACTGTCCTTCTCAGCGGTTATGCGTTGAACTTCCTGGACACTGGTGCGTACGAATATGGCGTCAATAAAGTAGCCGTCAACTACGGTAATCTCCTGGCCAGCGATTTCACCGCGGGCTCCAACGGCACAAATACTCCCGGGTACTGCAACGTTTCGCCGAACTGCACCTGGGATGCTTTCCACATGCCTCTGCCTCCTCCCCTTCCTTTTAGCCCGACGATTGCCAATAGCACGGGCAACCTGCACCAATTTGGAAGGGACCGGGGACGGGCTTCCTACGTTCAGGCCTGGAATGTGGCGATTCAGCGGGAGTTGCCACGGAATATGTTCCTGTCCGTCGCTTATATAGGCAATAGGGGCACGCACCTAGTATCCCGGTTGGATACTCCCAACCAGGTCAGTCCCAACTTTCTGAATCTTGGTTGCGTACTCCTGGAGCCCTGGACAGCAACAACCAATTCGGGCAGTTGCACCTCAGCACTAACACCGCAGTCTGCTCTGCAGAATCTCGGTTTCGGCAAAGATGCCAGCGGCTTCTTCAGCCCTTACGCTAATTTCCTCAGTGATTTCGGGGCTGGACAAACGCTAAACCAGGCGATCCGTCCCCTCCCGCAGTTCTTCGGTATGGTCAATAATTTCGATCTTTCCGGTGTTGACCATTACAATTCCCTCCAAACAGAAGTTCAAAAGCGCTTCACGAGCGGCGTGAGCTTCCTTGTGGCTTACACGCTATCCAAGACGATGTCGAATGCCGATAGTGGCTTCTCGACATTCGATGAAACCCCGGTGAATAAATTCAACAAGAAACAGCTTTGGTCCATCGCAGGCGATGACAGAAGACACGTACTGAACATCAGCGGGCTCTACGAATTGCCTTTGGGCCCCGGGAAGCGCTTTCTCAACCGGAGCGGTGTGCTCGCGAAGAATCTGCTGAGCGGCTGGCAGTTCGGCGGTGTTTTCCAATACTCAAGTGGCACCCCCCTTAGGATCGGGGCCAACGGTAGCCCCCTCCGTACTGGAAATATTGCCAATGTTGTGACGGGGCAGTCGCTGAGCGTTGACTACAACAATTATTACAAGGGCCTGTCTGTATTCGACACGGGCGCTTTCTCTTCGCCTGGCAGGTTCGCCGTAGGAGACGCTCCGCGACGAATTGAAGGTCTCCGCACGTCCTTCAACGCCAATGAGAACATTAATTTGGCTAAACACTTTTATTTCAGTGAGCGCGTCGGCGCGGAACTGAGGATGGAATTCTTCAACGTACTCAATCGAATGCAAATCTGCGACCCGGAGACAAACGTTGACAACAGCAACTTTGGAAGAATCAACGGCGGCTCCGTTTGCCAAAAGAATAGCCCTAGAACGGGACAAGCTTTCTTCAAAATAAGCTTCTGAACTAGGCTGGCGCCATCGTCCCGATAGCGGTCGAGGAAGCCGGGGCTCTTTGGGCCCCGGCTTTGTTTTTTATAACCAAGGCGATGCCCATTGAGTTGCGCGTGAATTTCGAGCCCCAAAGATGGTGGACCTGCACGGCCCGGATCTTTGATACTCTGCGATCATCTCTTACCGATACTTCTGTGTTTGCCGGAAGCCCGAAAAATCGCTTCGCAAGCCCTGTCCTTGCCACACATTCAAAAGGATCAGACCTTAAGCTTAAGTCCTTTGTTAGCCATACATGCGAAAAGAAGGCAGGGCGGAAGAGCTTACCCTTAACTAGGCGCACGCCTTCCTCTGTGGCTACGTTTGCCTGTTTGCTTTTTCTCTGCGCCACGGCCGCACAAGGACAAACCCCTCCGGCGAGCGCCAATCGCCCAGCTCCACCCGGCGCGACGGCTCAAAAAACCGCTGGCCCGAGTTCTGGCCAACCGGATGCGTCCCTTGCGGAGGCGCAAACACTGTTGCAGAACGGGCGGTTTAACGCGGCGGAGGTCGCTGTTCGCGAATATCTAAAACGGCACGCGGATACTGCCGAAGGCCATTTTCTGCTCGGCTACATCCTTTTCCGTCAAATACAGACGGAAGCGAACCTGAAGTCGCCAGCCGAGGACGTAAAGATTCCTGATGTAAGCCCTTCGGATTCAAAATCCAGAGAAGAGAAAGCCAAAGCTTCGCTCGCCGAATTCACCGAAGGCGCGAAATACCATGACCCGAGCGCCTTTGATTTGAAGATCGTCGCCCTGGACTACGTTTTGCTTGGCGACTATGCCGATGCCGACAAGTGGCTGACCAAGATGCTTGGGTGGACTCCCGATGATTCCGAAGGCTGGTATTACCTCGGCCGCACCAAGTACAACGAAAACCGCTTTGAGGAAGCCATCCACGCGTTCGAGCAATGCCTGAAACTCGACCCCAGGAACGTGAAGGTCGAGGACAACCTGGGATTGTCTTATGCCGCTCTCGGCCGCAACGAAGAAGCCGCTGCGGCATACCAGCAAGCTATCGCTTGGCAATCGCAGGCAGCCTTAAAGAATTCCGGCCCCTACATCGACCTTGGCAGGCTCCTCCTGGACCAGAACCGCCCGAAGGAGGCAGTTTCCTATCTTCTCCAGGCGATTGAAATCGCTCCGCGCGAGGCCCGGGCACACGAATTGCTTGGAAAGGCCTACACCTGGCTGGAGCAGCTCCCGAAGGCGCAAACGGAACTGGAAAAAGCAATCGAGCTCTCTCCCCAAAGTGCCAATCTCTACTGCGTGTTGGCTCCGGTCTATCGGAAGCAGGGACTTACCGAAAAGGCGAAAATCGAATACGATCGCTGCGCCGCCCTGACTGGTAGCCATTCTGTCCCGGAGACACCCCGGCCATGAAGGATCCACGCGTCTTGGAAAAAATTCTCTTTAGAAAGCCTATACCTGGAGGGAGTGTCTGCCCCGGAGGTCATCATGGTTGTTCTTTACTCTTTTCTTGCAGAAGCTGCTTCGCTCGTTCCGCAGTCGCCGCCCGGGCGCTCTCTTCCAGTTTGCTGAAGAGCTTCATCTCGGCCTGCGCTTCCTGCGTTCTTCCGAGGGCGCGGTACGTTTGGGCCAGCAAAAAGTGCGTGGAAGGTTCGGCGGGGTCGGACTTCTCGGCCATTTCCAGATCTTTCAGCGCTTCCGCGTGGCGGTCCAGCTTCATCAAGGCGCGTGCCCGATCCACGCGCGCCTGCATTAAATTCGGGCAAATGGTCAATGCCTTCTCGACCTCCGCAAGCGCTCCCTCCGGATTTCCGCGCTGTTCCAGGACGATGTTGCCGATCTTCCATTGCGCCAGGCAATTTGCCGGGTCGTTGGAGAGTTCCGCCTTGAACTGTTCGGTCGCGGCGTCCCACATGTTGAGCGACCAATATGCGTTGCCAAGAAGGTAGTGGGTCCCGGACCGTTGCGGCGCCATCTCCACTGCCTTTTTGTATTCGATCAGCGCACCGTCGTAATTTTTCATGCTTTCCATGATTTCGCCGGAGATTTGGTGTACCCAGACGGAGTTTGGATCGATTTCATTTAGTTTCGACAGCGCTTGCTCGGACAACTTCATGTGCACCTTGCCGAGTAGATACCAGATTTCTTGGTTCGCCGGCTGGCGCTGCGAGAGTTGCCGGAGGTGATCCGCCGCGGGATTTAATTCGCCGAGCTTGATCAAATCGTTCGCCAAAAAAAGTTCGGCGTTATAGTCCTTGGGATTGGTGCGCAGAGCCGCTTCCAAACTGTGCCGCGCTCCCACATAATCTCCCATCTCATAGCGTGAGATGCCCAGAAGCGCGGAGGCCGAGGACATTTTCGGATCGATCTTCAATCCTTTTTCCAGAACTTCGGCGGCTTTCTTATACTCGCGCTGCCTCAGATAAAGGGCACCAAGATTGTTGTAGGCGGCGCCAAGACGCGGGGCCACTTGCAAGAGAGATTCGTAGTTCGCCGCAGCCCCGGCAAGGTCTCCCCGTGCCTGAGCCGCTTTCGCTTCCCCGTAGAGTTTTGAGACGCGAGGATCATTCATTTCAGCATCGGATTGCGCCGAAACGCTCGGCGGAAGAGACAGAGAAGGAAATCCAAGAAAGAAAAGACAAAGCACGGCCGTGACGGCGCTTCTTGGTGGTGCTAAATAGGGGGACTTCACGAAATCGATTCTATCCTTGCAAATTTGCATGTCAATGGAGGGTGGGAAAGAATCGCGTTTATTCCCCGAGGCCGAAAAGAATACACTCCTTTTTTGCGTATCCGCGACGACGGCGTTCCTTCTTCTCTTTTGAATGCGGAGCTTTTCGATGGGCTAGGCCATCTTGATTCGCCGCAAGGTGCATGCTACCCTCTCGTCCATTCAGGGTAATCCGCTATGCAGACGGTAGTGGGTCCTTCGCGGACTTTGGTCTTCAGCATTTTCGAAGTCGATCCCAGAGCTGCAGAACTGCGCAAGCATGGCGTCCGCATCAAGCTTCAGGATCAACCCTTTCGAATCCTTTCGTTCTTGTTGGAACGCCCGGGGGAACTCGTAACACGGGAAGAGATTCGCGAAGAGCTATGGCCGGGTCACACCTTTGTTGATTTTGACCGCAGTCTGAATAAGGCGATTGCCAAGCTGCGCTCCGCTCTAGGGGACTCCGCAGAAAGCCCTCGCTACATAGAGACCATTCCTCGACACGGCTACCGCCTCATTGTTCCCGTCGCTTTAGGCCAGCACGTCCCAGCACAGGTTCCCGCCTATCCCAGGATGGAGCAAGGACGCGCTCGTTCAACGGAATCAACGGAAGTGGACTTCCTTAAGATTCAGAGGCCAGCGCAATTGTTTTACTCGCTGATGGAAGGATGGGGCTTTTCTTTGGTCATGGCCATCTTCGTCACCTTTGTGGCGCTGGCCGGTATCTTCTCTGTCCGGATGAAGCTACCCATGCCTTTTGGCGCTTCCGCTTCTCCCGTGAACCTCCGCCTGTCCGTCGCGGTGCTGGGATTTCGGAATCTCTCTGAAAACTCCCGCGACGCCTGGCTCTCAACGGCTTTTTCCGATTGGTTGACCACAGAGCTTTCCGCCGGGGATCAACTCCGGACACTTCCGGCAGAAAATATTGCGCGAATGAAGGCGGAGCTTTCCCTAAAGGACATGGACAGTTTGGGGAGGGAAAGCCTCGAACGAATTCGAAAGAACCTCGGCACAGACCTAGCCATTGCAGGCTCGTATGCCTCGCTGAGTGTAAATTCCGCCAGCCAGATTCGGCTTGACTTGCGCCTGCTCGACGCACGCACCGGGGAGACGTTATACGCAAATTCCGAGACCGGCTCTCAAGCGAATCTTTTCGAGCTCGTTTCCCGAGCCGGTGAAAAGTTGCGCGCATCTCTTGGCATTCGCAAGATAACGAAGCAGGAGGCCGTTGAGGTAGCGACGGCTCTTCCTCCAAGCGCGGAGGCGGCACGGCTTTATGCGGAAGGACTTTCCAGGTTGCGCGTATTTGACGCGCTATCCGCCCGGGATTTACTCATCAAGGCAGTTGCCGTGGAGCCTAATTACTCGCTTTCGCACGCCGCACTGGCTGTGGCTTGGGCGCACCTCGGATACGATCAGAATGCGGCCGACGAAGCAAAAAAGGCATTCGATCTATCATCCAGCTTGTCGCGTGCCGACCGATTGCTGGTCGAAGGACGATTTCGCGAAATATCTCATGACTGGGAGAAGGCGATAGGAATCTACCAGGCGTTGTTTCAGTTTTTTCCCGATAACCCCGATTATGGTCTGGCGCTTGCGAATTCTCAGGTGAAAGCCAACAGATGGAAAGATGCGCTGGAAACCGTGGCGGCTTTGCAAATCTTGCCTGCTCCTCTGCGGGACGACCCCCGAATTAGTCTGGCCGAGGCCGAGGCCGCGATGCCTCTCGGTGACACCAAACGTACGGAAACTTCCCTTTTGGGAGCGGCACAAAAGGCCCGAGCGTCCGGTGCCTCCCTGCTGGTGGCCAAAGCTATGGTCGCCCAGGCGTGGCTGTTCGAAAACCTCGGTCGCCTGGACGCAGTGGACAAAGTCGTTCACGAAGCCAGAGATCTCTATTCTGCAGCTCACGACCAAAGGGGAGTCGCGGATGCCGAGACCGTTGAAGCCATCGCTTTGACCTTTCAGGGAGATTACCTCTCTGCGCGCAAACGCTACCGGGAAGCGCTCGCGATCCATCAAAACATAGGGAATGAACACAGCGTTGCAGGTGAATTCGATAATCTCGGCGAGATTTCTCTTTATCTCGGGGACGTTCGCGGGGCCCTCCAGAGATTTCAGGAGGCCCTCCATACTTATCAGGAGGTTCGTGACGAGAACGGCATGGCACTCGCAAAAATTGGATTGGGAGATGCATTGTTCACTGAGGGGAAGCTTGCGCAAGCGCATAAGATGTACGAAGAGTCTCTAGAAACTTGCCGCCAGAACGGAGACAGGGATCGCGAAGCAGAAGCGCTGATGGGGCTAGCGCAGGTCTTGCGAGCGCAAGGGGATTTGCAAGGAGCGTGGCAGAGTGAAACACGCGCCAAAGAAGTCTTTCAGGAGGTAGGAGATAAAGCCCCTGAAGCTCGGGCGGAGTTGCGTCTGGCGCAGTTACGCCTCGACCGTGGTGAAAATGACGAGGCGGCGAAATCTATACAGCTGGCAGAGGACCTTCTTGCCAGGACTGGGTCCCCAAGAGATGACGCGACTGCGAGGATCCTGCTTTCCCAGGCCCTTAATGCGTCCGGCAAACTCAACGAGGCGAGAGAAAGCGTCTCCCATGCCATCCAGTTTGCGGAGCATTCTCACGACCTGGACATCTCCCTTATGTCCAAGATCATTCTCGCCCGAATCGATGCACTTTCAGAGAATCCCACGCAGCGCAAAGAAGCCGTGAAACGACTGAATGCCGTGGCGCAGCAGGCGAAGGCCGCGGAATTTACCTATGCGGCGCTGGAAGCGCGGTTGGCTGCAGGAGAGATTGAGCTTCGCGGGGATGACTGGAAGGCGGGCCGCGCCCAGCTGGTCGAGCTGCAGCGCGACGCCAGGGAAAACGGATTCGGTTTTATCGCTCAGAAAGCAGCGACTCGTCTTCAAGCCCTAGACCTGTCTCTCAAAACCCCTAGCAGTGTTCTCCGATAGTGCCCTCTCAAGCTCCTCTGGAAAGTCCTTTGCGTAATTTGATGGCGGCTTGCGCTTTCACCCCTGGCCATCTGAAATGTCTGGCCACGCAGGAGACATCGGCCCTATAGCTTTGAATAAGGAGCAGTACTCCCATACAGCGAGCGTGCTTCCTTGAATGCACGCTTGTCGGCCCGCAGTGGAATCACGAAAGTCCATAAACGCGACTTCCGACCGCCTGAGGCCCTCTCCAACGACCTCAATCCCTTTGAGTGCGCAGAGCATTGTAAGCAATAGAGGGGCCTGTTCACCCACGCGTTCCCATTTCTCTGGTCGTGAAAGGCTGCACAAACAAGGGGAGGGAAATATGTTTGTGGTCAGCACTTCCCTCCCGTTCAAGTGGGTTTAGCGACGCGCTCACGCCGTGTGAACACCTTTGAGAAATGCTCCCAGCTTGGCCGTCGCCCGGAACTGCGGAATAGCTTCCAGTTCCTTGAAGGCAGAAGTGAACGCGTTGGACAAACTCCACATCGTTCGCGGAGCGAACTCCTTGTACTGCGGATCGAAGTAGCGGCTATGCGCGACTCGGGCCAAGTGCTTGGGTACCTCGAGTTCGCCCTCGATGAAAGCCCGATAGATGATGAGCTTCGCGGCCTCATCTGAAAGCTGGCTGGTGCGCCAACTCTCGACCTGGCGGCGCATCGGCTCGAAGCTGCGCTGCATGCGGTCAACGCCGATGGAAATGCTATCCTGCAGCCCGAAGTTCTTGGTGTGTTTCGCTAAGACGGGGGTGTAATCGCCATGGAACGCCATGTTGTCGCACACCAGCACTCGGTAACCTACGGTGAGGGCAAGCCTCATGGACTTGTCGTTGGAGTTTCGGACGCCGATTGAGAATCGGCATCCGTCGAAGGTGGTTTCGAGGTCGAGGACTCCGAACATCTTCATGCCGTCGCCTGCAACTGCGTATTCCTCCCGCACCACTGAGATCTGTCGGAAGCTCAGCGTTTCGGTCAGCGCCCCGATAATCTCGAAGTGTGGAAGGGGTTGATGTGTGACGCTCCCCGCGGGCGTCGGGATCACCTTCAATTCTTCTCGGGTGATTTTCGAACTGCCGCTGTGCGCCAAGAGTTGGGACTGTTCCACTGTGTCTTTCTCCTTTCAATTCAGAGGTTCAACTCCGAGATCCGCGAAGCGAGGCAATCCACGAGACACGGACTTCGGATTTCGCTATGAGAGCGCAGGCCGCATTCAATTAAAGTTTCGCGGCGAGGATCGATCGGGAGAATCAGGTTGGGAGGGACGCTAAATAGAGGACACGCTCGTTCTCTGTGCGTGAAGCGGGACACACGCCTACGGTGATTAACAGGGCTTCTCTAAAGGACTTTATCCCGGGTAAAGCCTAGAACCTGGGACAGCAGGCTCATATAAAAGGAGGGATTCCTATTTTGATTCCGCGCCCAAGAGGATCGATTGCGCCCGCAATTCATCGGGCGGGATTTCCACCACCTTGCCATCACGCCAGACGTAGATTGGCATGCCCTGGCGAGCGTGTTCCACAATCACTTTTTCGACAGCAGCTTTGAGCGCCATCTCGGCGCGCTGCTCCAATGGCAGATCAAGGACGTTTGGTGGCGGTTTTGTCATGGCTTCCCGTAGCGAGCGACCAGCATATTGTAAAGCTCTTCATTCATTATATGGAGGCTACCCTGTTTCTCAAAGGCCACGATAGCGGGTGTTGCGCCTGAGTTATCGAACAACATCCAAGAGTTTCCGAGAGGCCGATAGTGCAGCAGGAAGTTGCGAATCGAGCGGTCGAATCGGCGGCGAACCACAACATCCGGTACATCGTGGCCACCTTCCAAGACTCTAGCTCTCACCCTTCTTAGCGCGAGAGCGACAGTTGGGATCCATAGAAAGAAGAAGTGCACGTCATATCTGCGCTTGGTTAGATCCCGAATGAGGTTCAGGTAGCTACGGCCTGAGAGAGTTGTTTCGAAGCCGAAGCTCGCGGCGCGTTTTACATAAGAATTGATCTCTTCAATCATCAGCCGTCCAGCGCGAAACGCAACATCTTCCGGGGAGAACGGCGACACACCCTGCGCGATCAAGTCCGCGTTGATGAAATTCTTGCAATCCGCATAATTCGGCAAGAATTCCCGCGCGAAGGTCGTCTTACCCGCGCCATTCGGTCCCGCAATAATGTAAACCTTCGAACTCATCATCGCCCCACAAGGTGGCCTCCAATAATACCGGAGCTGCAACCACTAACCTGGCTAACTCCTCCGGAAATGCAGGGACATCAGAACGTATCGGTACTGCTCTCCGTCATTTCCACTGGGCCGGAACTTGACGGCACTATCAGGGTCTGTGCAGAACCTTAGGCATTTCCAAAGGTTTTGCACACAAGGACTCAAGAGGTGGACGACAGCTCTTTGTACGAAACGAGTCAGGGATAGAATTCGGATTCTACTCCCGGGATGTAATGGTTCGGCAAGGCAGGAACGGGCACTCGATTGTACCGGGTGCTCCACTTGATCCGTGCATCGCCCGAACGTTCGCGACCTCTTTTCTGTCCATAATTCATAACAACATATCATGGGACTTGCTGCTCGAAGATCGCCTGACTCCTGTCAGGGCAATCCCTTTTTAGGAGCATCCGCTTGTGCTTCCGCAGTTGACGCACTTGTAGCAGCTTCCGTTGGGCACCATGAGCATGCCGCAAGTTGGGCATGAAGGGGCATCTCCGGTCGTACCGCTGCCATTGCTTGACTGAATCAGTCTGCGGTTTGCCGCGTTTACCGCTGACGAACTAATGGCCGGGCGAATCATATCCTGGTCGCTCGATGCGGCCCTCGGTTTGAGATATTCCGATGAGAGGAACTTGCCACCAAGCCAGCGGGCAATGTAATCGAGCACGGAACTGGAGTAGCGAATGCTCTGATTCTCCGTGAATCCGGAAGGCTCGAACCGCGTGTTCGTCAGCTTGTCCACCAGGGCTTTCAGTGGCACGCCGTATTGAAGGCCGATCGAGATTGAAAGCGCCAG
>Ga0137377_10003803_pt1 | contig 11785 bp, 7 predicted proteins | sample SagtaG_22_FD_104815 | JGI IMG/M metagenome (GOLD analysis project Ga0137377, IMG submission 104815) | Vadose zone soil microbial communities from Sagehorn Ranch, Mendocino, California, USA - Sage2_L_40_16 metaG | ecosystem: Environmental > Terrestrial > Soil > Vadose zone | place: USA... | reverse complement strand
TGTCGCCGCTCGCGGCACGCGCCTCCCGCACTCCACGTTGCAGGCTGGCGAACCGCTCCCTCGTCGCCGCCGCCGAGCGAACGGGCGCTGGCGCCGAGCTTTCTGTCGCGGTTCCCGGAATCAAGTTCGCCTTCGGCACCCGGCGGGGCAGGCCAGCGACCGTGGTGCCGCCCGAGCTGGGCGCCACAGCGGCCTCAGCCACCTTCCAGCCTTCGTCGGACGGGGATGTCCAGCTCCTGCTCGGCGCCGGCTCGCTGCCGCCACCGGAGACGTCCACAGACGGACGCCCGCGACGGAACCAGTCCGACTCGACCGCCTCGAAGATCGGCAGCCGGTTCCCCTCGGCCACGGAACCAGGAGGCGGAACAATGACTCCGCCGTTGGTCGATCGGTAGCGCGAATCCTCGCCGAGGAAGGAACCTGCCGAGCCGCGCAGTCCGGTGATCGGGGCACCGAGAACCGGCTCCCCTTCCTTGTCGCCGGTCCACGCGGCCAGTGGCTGCGTACCCTGGTCGCCCCAGCCACCAGCGGGCTGCGCAGGCTGCGAGCTGCCCCACGCAGGCGATTCGCCGGTCGATCCAGATCCGGTCTGCCCGGCCTGGTCTCCGCCCCAGGACGCGGCGGGCTGAACCGGAAACTCGCCCGTTCCTGACGCGGGCGGGACTGGCCACTCATTCGTAGCCGCGTGCGAGGGAATCGACGGGTGCTCGGCGCCGAACACGGGGCCGGACCCGGGGCTGGACATGTCGCCTGATGCCGCGGCTGGCTCGGAGACACCGGGCACCGGGTCGGACGGCGCGCCGAACCTGCCGGGGTGCGGGCCGATGCCAGGAACGCGCGCCGGGCCCAGGGCTGACTCGTTCCCGTCCTCGTCGGCCGCGAACATCGGCGTGCGCGCCGCCGCGACCTCCTCGGCGTTCGGTGCCGCCCCACCCGCCCAGTCGCCGGATCCCGGGCCGACAGCGAGGTGCCCGCCCGAGCCAGCGACAGCCAGATCCCCGGGGCCGGGCGCACCAGGACCGGCGATGCCGGCCGGGCCCTGCCCGATCGCGAACCTGGCCAGCGGCTCGGCGAACCGGCCCATGCCGCCCGTCCTCGCGCCGCCATCGCGCACGACGACCTCGTCAGGCAGCCAGACAAGCGCGGTCAGGCCGGCCGTGCCGGACGCCGGGCGCAGCCGCACCCTGATCCCGTGCCTGGCGGCCAGCCGCGCGACCACGAACAGTCCCATCCGGCGGGACACTGCCACGTCGACGACCGGCGGGTTGTCGAGCCGCCAGTTCGCGTGGGCCATTTCCTCGCTGCCCATACCGACGCCGAGGTCAGTGATGTCGAGCAGCACTCCCCCGCTGTTCAGCACGTGGCCCGAGACGTTCACCGGCGTGTCGGCCGAGGAGAAGGACGTGGCGTTCTCGGCCAGCTCGGCGATCAGGTGGACGACGTCGTTGACCGCGGGGCCGCGCACGGCGATTCCGGGCTGCACGTTCAGCGTGAGCCGCTCGTACTGCTCGATCTCCGAGACCGCGGCCCTGAGCACGTCCACCAGCGGGACCGGCTGGTTCCAGCGCCTCGTGGACTCGTGCCCCGCGAGAACAAGCAGGTTCTCTGAGTTGCGGCGCATACGGGTGGCGAGGTGGTCCATCTGGAACAGGCTGCCGAGCCGCTCCGGGTCCTGCTCGCCCTGCTCGAGGTCATCGATCAGCCTGATCTGCCGCTCGACGAGCGACTGGCTGCGGCGGGACAGGTTCACGAACATCGCGTTGACGTTGCCGCGCAGGGCGGCCTCGTTCGCGGCCGGCCTCAGCGCTTCTCGGTGCACCTGATCGAACGCCCGCGCGACTTCACCGATCTCGTCGAAGGAATCAACGTCGATCGGCTGCACGTCGATGGCGATGTTGTCGCTGTCGACCTCACTCATCCGGCGGACCGTCTCGGGCAGGCCGACGCCGGCCACCTCGAGCGCCCCGGCCCGCAGCCGCCGCAGCGGCCGCACCATGGACCGGCCGACGATGACGGTGAACAGCAGCGCTATCACCAGGACGAGCAGGACAGCGCCGCCGATGATGACCGCGGAGATGATCGCTTTCTTGCGCAGATCCTGCGCCCGGTTGACGGCCTGCATGACCAGCGCCTCCTCAACCAGCCGGACCTTGCCGATCGTCTCCGTTACGTTTCCGAACCACTCCTCAGAGGGGATCCCGAGTCCGCTCAGCGACTTATGCGTGGGCTGGTACTTGATGATCGTCGACTCGGACCCGCTCACCCGGTCGGCCAGCGACCCGTTGGCGAGAGCTACCTTGTACAGGTTGAGCTGCCCGGCCGACGCGAAGTTCCGGAACTGGGCGCTGTCCGAGGCCTGGTTGGCCACCGAGGCGTTCAGCATCTGGAACATATTCGGCGGGAACGTGGTGGCCGTCAGCGAGTACACGATCAGGCCACGCTGGATCGAGAACTCTTCCTGGATCCGCGAGATCTGGCTCATGGCGCTTACGGTCGAGGTGAGCTGCGGGTCGTTGCTGCTCAGGGCGATCTCGTCCTCGAAGGCCAGCAGCACGTTGATGACCGCCGAGTACCGGTTGATCACGTCGGCTGCGGAGGCATCAGACGATACCGCCGCTGAGCGCACGCTCTTGACGAAATCGAGCTCGGACATCACCGAGTGGGCGGCGAGTACCACGCCTGGCGGGAAGTCCGACCCGATGGCCGTTGCACCCTGCCGAACCGGGTCTGCCGACTTGTCGGTATAAACGTACTGCTGGCGGACGACCTGCAACTGGCTGGTCGCCGCCGGGGACAGGCGCGTGTCCTGAGTGCCGTCTGGCCCGGTCTTCATCGCGATGAACCAGACCGTGTTATCGCGCTCGTACTCAAGCTGGTACGCGAGCTGCGTGACCCTGGAGGTCAGGCTCGCGAGCTGCGCCACCCGCTGGTAGCCGACTGCAGTCCGCCAGGACGAGACGATGCTCGAGGCGCCCAGGGCCACGGCGGTCGCGGTGGGAATCGCGATCAGCAGCACGAGCCTGGACCGCACCCGCCAGTTCCTGAGCAGCCGACGGCGCGACCTACCGCCCGCTGACCGTCCTGGAGCCGCTACCTGCTTCACGTCAGCCGCCTGATCCGGTGCCGCCGGATCGGGGAGTTCGGTCACCGGACGGCCGGCAGGCCGGCCGAAGGCCGCCTGAGGGTCAGCGTCGGGCGGCCTGGCTGAGCCGGGCGCGACATCGCGCGACATCTTGCTACGGGACGGCACGGTTGGTGTACCTCTTCACCTGGTTGGCAGGAGGCAACCTAGGTCCCCGGTGTTCCGGAAAACCCATATAGGATCCCTCCAGGAAACGGACCGTTGGCGGCCACGCAACTTACATAGCCATGGGCGACTCTATCCCTGAACTGGCGGACATGCAGCGATAAGAGCTTGAACCGGATATTCGCGGAAGCAGGCGGCTGGCCAGCGCGGTCTGCTACCGCGCCCATCAGCCTCTGCCTGTGCGGCGACTTCGTTTAGGGTACTCTCTCCCGAGTCGTCAGTGATGAGAGAACTGTCCGTATCACTAGCTAAACACCGCATCAGCTAGCGCTGGTGCCACACGGACCCCAGATGAGGAGCATGATGAGGCTCTCGTCAGCCAGGATTCGCGTGTTTGAGCTCAGGACGCCACCCCGGCGGCTGCGTCCCGTCGCCGTTCTGCTCGCGATCCTCGGGGTCGCGGCTGGCATCTCCGGCTGCAACCCGTTCAGCAGCAGCCAGGCGGCCACGCAGGCTGACTCGCAGGCAGTCAGGGTCGGCGTCGTGCCGGGCATCGACAACGCCACGCTGTACCTGGCGAAGAAGCGCGGATACTTCGCCAGAGCCGGAATCGACGTCACAATCGTCGACTTCACGACCGTAGACGCCGAGCTGCACGCGCTCAGCACCGGCGGCGTCGACGTGGCCGCTGGTGACTACGGCGACCTCTTCGCCAAGCAGTCCGCGCTGCAGAAAGACGCCTACAAGATCCTCGCTGACGGCTACGACGCGGCGCCGGGGGTTGTCCAGATCATGACGATGCCCGATTCGCCCATCAAGAACCCGGTCGACCTGCGCGTCATCGGGGCACCGGACATTGACCAGGTCAGCGCGCCCCGTGGCGGCCCCAACAGCCTGGTGATCGCCAGCGCGACCTCCGTGCTGCAGAGCGACAGGGTCAATCTGTCGAACCTGACGTGGAAGAACATGAGCGAGACCGAGGAGATCAGCCAGCTGGTCTCCGGCAAGCTCGCGGCCGTGCTGCTCACCCAGCCGTATGTCTACGAGGCCCAGCAGCAAGGCGCCGTCGAACTCGTCGACGCCTGCAGCGGCACGACGGCAGGCATTCCGCTGTCCGGCTACTTCACCAGCACGTCGTGGTCGCAGAACAACGCCAGGGCGGTGGCGGCGTTCCGGAGCGGGCTCGCCGAGGCTGACGCGCAGGCATCCATGCCAGGTCCCGTTCAGACGATCCTGCCTGAGTACGCGAAGCTGACGAAGGACGAGGCCGCGCTCGTCACCACCGGCGTGTATCCCTTGTCGACCATCACCGCCAACCTTCAGCGCACCGCCGACCTGATGAACGTCGTCGGAATGATCAACAAGCAACTGAACGTGGCGACGATGATCGCCAGATGACGCCAGGCCAGCGGGCCTGAGGCTGGCGTCTCGCTCCGTGCCCCTTGCCCGGTCGCGCCGACCCGGTTGCGAGCCGCACCAGCGCCGCTAGTCCGGTTAAGCCTCAGAAGTCAGTCCTAGCTGCCGCGCGATGATCATGCGCTGCACTTCAGAGGTGCCCTCGCCGATCTCCAGCACCTTGGCGTCGCGGTAGAACCTGGCGACCGGGAACTCGTTCATGTAGCCGTAGCCGCCGAAGATCTGGGTAGCGTCGCGCGCGTTGTCCATCGCGGCATTGGACGCCGTCAGCTTGGCGATCGCGGCCTCCTGCTTCACCGCTTGGCCCGTGACCAGCCGGGACGCGGCGTCGTACCAGGCGAGCCTCGCAGTCGCGGCGCGCGCCTGCATATCGGCGATCTTGAACTGGATCGACTGGTAGTGGCCGAGGTGGTGGCCGAACGCCGAGCGCTCCTTCACGTAGCGCAGGCACTCATCGACGCAGCCCTCGGCCAGGCCCGCGGACAGCGCCGCGATGGCGATCCGGCCCTCGTCCAGGATCTGGAGGAACTGGGCGTATCCGCGGCCCTGCGAGCCGAGCAGGCTGGCAGCCGGCACCCGGCAGTCGGTGAACGACAACTCCCTGGTATCCGATGCGCACCAGCCCACCTTGGAGTACTTCGCGCCGACGGTCAGCCCGGGCGTTTGCGCCGGGACCATGATCGAGGAGATCTCCGGCCTGTCATCGGATCTCCCCGTGATCGCCAGCGCGGTGATGACCGAGGTGATCGTCGTGCCCGAGTTGGTGATGAACGCCTTGCTGCCGTTGATCACCCACTCGTCGCCGTCTCTGACAGCGGTGGTCCGCATGCCGCCCGTGATGTCCGACCCGCCGCCCGGCTCCGTCAGGCCGAAGGCCGCGAGCCGCTCGCCGCTGCAGAGCTCAGGCAGCCAGCGGGAGCGCTGCTCCTCATTGCCGTAGCGGTAGATCGGCATGGCCCCGAGCGCGACGCCGGCCTCGAGGGTGATCGCCACCGAGGAGTCGACCCTGGCGAGCTCGTGCAGGGCCAGGCAGAACGCGAAGTAGTCGCCACCCATGCCGCCGTACTCCTCAGGGAACGGCAGCCCGAAAAGACCGAGTTTTCCCATCCTGGCGACGATTTCGTACGGGAACTCGTTGCGCTCGTAGAAGCCGCCGATGACGGGGGCCACGGCGTCCCTGGCGAATTCCATCACCGTGCCGCGCAGCGCCTCATGCTCATCGTCGAGTCTGAAGCTGATCACGCAGCGATGCTACCTGGCGGCTTCCGCACCAGCGCTAGGCTGTGAACATGACGCCGGTTGGGTCATTCTTCCCCAATTGGCTGGCACGGACTGGCGGGCGCAGACAGACGGGAACGGGCGCGAGCGGATCGGCCGATCGCGCGGTCCCTGGATGTACCGGCTTCGCGGGACCGGCCTGGCAGGCGCGGCGCGAACGGGCGCGACGCGACGATGACTAGTTGCCCGGCACCTAGGAAGGAGCGCGCTGTGATGGCGACGCGGACCTGCCCGGACTGCGCGACCGAGGTCGGCGCGGCCGATCTCATCTGCTTCACGTGCGGTGCGAATCTGCCCAGGATCAGGTCAGCCGATGACCCGCCGCTTCCGATCACCGTCGCGCAGAAAGCCGTCTTCGCCGACAAGGCCGGCCGCCGGATCTCCTCGGCCGTGCTGCGGATCACCTTCCCGGCCGGCAATGTCGAGGTGCCCGCCGGGACCTCCGTACTGCTCGGCCGCGACCCGGCCGAGTCGCTCGTGGCCGCCGCCTTCGAGCAGTGCGAGAACGTCTCGCGGCGGCACGCCTCGATCACCGTCGACGACGCCGGCCACGCCACGATCAGGGACGAGCACTCGACGAACGGGACGTTCGTCAACAACGACCGGCTGCTGCCGGGGATCGACGTGCGGCTCGTCGACGGCGACACCGTCCGCCTCGCGGCCGACGTCACGGGGCTCGTGTCCGTTTTGCCGTAGCCCAGGCGGGCGCAGGCCGCTAGCGGGTAGCGTTTGCGGCATATACAGCCGCAAACGCTACCTCTTACCGCAAACCCTTCCTCTTGCGCTCCCGGCGACGGGCGTTGGCGAAGGCTGAACGTCACAAGGTGCCGTCTCGCTAACGCCCCATAACTTTTGCCTTCGCCTTAAGCGAGACGGCTAGAGGTCATCGCCTACGGCGAACCAGGGCGTGCCTGGCTCGCCCGACATGAACCACGGCCGGTACGGATCGGCGCTGCCTGGGCCGGTGAACAGGTGCATCTCCCCCAGCAGGCCGATGTCGGCTGGTCCGGCGAGCGCGTCACTTGCCTCCCTGACGGCCCTGATGAGGTCGGCCAGGGATCCTCCGCCGGCCGCCGGGGTGCCGGAGGGATCGCGGGCGTCGGCAGGGTCGCGGGCGTCGGCAGGGTCGCGGGAAGAGGCGTCCTGGCGGCCGGCACCGTCGTCCGGTTCCCGTGCCGCGCCGCGCTCGGGTGCCGGGCCGCGCTCGGGTGCCGGGCCGCGCTCGGGTGCCGGGCCGCGCTCGGGTGCCGGGCCGCGCTCAGGTGGCGCGGCAGGGCCGGGCTGACGCCGCTCGCCGGTGGCGCTGTCACGGTCACCAGGCGCACGCCCGGCGCTTTCCGGCTCTCGCGGGGCTGAGGAGGGATGGTTCTCCGGGAGCTGGCTGAGGCGCAGGCGGAGGTTGTCGAGCAACTCCGACGCCGGGCGCGCGCGGCCGTCGGGACCCCGGGGACGATCCCCGGTCTGCTCTAAGGACCGGCTCTGCTCCGGGGAGCGGTGCTGCGGCGTGTCACGGGCGGCCATGCTCACGATTGTGCTCCCGATCCGCCGACGGCTCCGCGCGAACGGCAAAGTGCCGCGGTCCGGGCGCCGAGAGGCTGGGTTTGCCGGTGTTTGTGGGCGTCGTTGCCATTGGCGCATGAGTTGCACGAGTAAGCCCATGATTAGTCTGTTGTCTCGCCACATGTCCATGACATGATCGGCGCAAGGTCTCCCGATGAGTCACGGAGGCAACGGTGGCCGATTCTCAGACCCGCTCAGTAGCGGGCGAGACAGGGCTGAGGCGCGACGCGATCGGGCTGCGCGAGGTCCTGTTCCAGAGCATCACTGACATGGCCCCAGGGGCGGCTATCGCCGCCTCTATCCCGGCGGGCGTCGCGTTCGCGGGCGGAGCACTTCCGCTGGCCGTCGTGTTCGCGCTGGTCGCATCCTTGTTCACCGCATGGACGATCAGCCAGCTCGCCGGGGAGATTCCGGCGGCCGGGTCGCTGGCGACCTACGCCGCCCGCGGCATCCACCCCGGCGCTGGCTTCCTGGTCGCGTGGGCCTACGTCATGGTCGGCTGGCTAGTCGCCCCGCTGGTGCTGCTGCAGCTCGGCTTCACGACGGCGTCCACCATGAACACCGAGTTCGGCTGGCCGGCCAACCTCTGGTGGCCGTGGTCGATCCTTGGCATGCTCATCGTCTTGCTCGTCGGTATCTTCGGCATTCGCGCGTCCGCGCGGCTCGGCACGATCCTCGGCATCTTCGAGATCGCCGTGTTCCTGATCATGGCGGTGCTGCTGGTGTTCCACGCGGGGAGCCACAACACGCTGTCGGTGTTCACGACCACGCACACACCGGCGGGCCAGTACCACGGGCTGTCCGGCGTCATCGCGGGCTCGGTCTTCACGACGCTGGCGTTCCTCGGGTTCGAGAGCGCGGCGCCGCTCGCCGAGGAGGCGCGCAACCCGCGGCGTACGGTGCAACTCGCCGTGCTGCTGTCGACGTTGCTGATCGGCGCGCTGTACGTGTTCACGACCTATGCGATCGACGTCGGTTTCGGGCCAGGCAAGTTCGCGAGCTTCACGACCGGCACCGGCGCCGCCTCCTGGGAAGGGGTGGCGAGGGCCCTGTACGGCCTGTTCTGGGTGCTCGTCTTCTTCGCGATCGTCAACTCCACGCTCGCCAACTCCAACGCTGGTGTGAACGTCGCCAGCCGCACCGCGTTCGCGATGGGCAGGGTCCGTGCGTTCCCGGCGATGTTCGCGCAGGTCAGCGACCGGCACCGGGCGCCGGTGCCCGCGATCGTGGCGGGCACCGGCATCGGCATCGCCGTGATGCTCGGGCTCGGCTTCGGCTACGACCCGGTCACGGCGTTCGCCATGATCGGCACCGCGCTCGTCATCACCCTGGTCGGCATCTACCTGGTCATGAACGTGGCCTGCATTGGCTACTTCGCCCGCAAGTCCCGCGGGTTCAATCTGGTCTCGCACTTGATCGTCCCGGTGCTGGGGATCCTCGCCTTCATCCCCGCCTGGCTGGCCGGCGCGGGCATCAGGGCACCAGGCCTCAGCTTCATATCGCCGCTCAGCGCGCCGTTCTCCTATATGGGACCGGCCGTTGCCATCTGGATGGTCATCGGCGTCATCTACCTGGTGTTCCTGTACATACGTCACCGCCAGCGCGTCACCGATGTCGCGCTGATCCACCTCGACGACGAGACCGCCGAAACCGCCGACCCTAGGGTGGCTTCATGAGTGATCTCCAGGTCGTCACCTTCAAGCCCGAGGCTGAGCAGTACGCGTGGACGTTCGGCGGCGCGCCCCCGGTGGCCAGGATCAAGCCGCCGGCCGTGCTCGAGGTCTTCACCGAAGACGCGTTCTTCGGCCGGGTGCGGAGCGAGGAGGACCTGGTCTCGCAGGTGTGCGAGTTCCCGTTCGTGAACCCCCAGACCGGCCCCTTCTACGTCGAGGGCGCTGAGCCTGGCGACACCGTCGCGGTGCACTTCATCTCCATCACGCCAGCCAGGGACTGGGGCGCGTCGACCACGATCCCGCTGTTCGGCGCGCTCACGAACACCCACCTGACGGCGCTGCTCAACGAGCCGCTGCCGGAGATCGTGTGGATGTGGCAGCTCGACCACGCTGCGGGGACGTGCCGGTTCACAGCCCGGCATGGCGACTTCACCGCCGACATGCCGATGAATCCGATGCACGGCACCGTCGGGGTGGCGCCGGCCAACCTGGAGGCGCGCAGCGCGCTCGTCCCCGACGCGTTCGGCGGCAACATGGACACCCCGGAGATGTGCGCGGGAACGACCTGCTACCTGGGCGTCAACGTGGAAGGCGCACTGTTCTCGCTCGGGGACGGGCACGCCCGCCAGGGCGAGGGCGAGACCTGCGGCGTGGCCGTCGAGACCGCTATGAACACGGTCATGGTCATTGACCTGCTCAAAGGCGTGCCGTGCCCGTGGCCGCGGCTGGAGAGTGACAGCTGCATCATGACGGCCGGGTCCGCGCGGCCGCTGGAAGACGCGTTCCGGATCGCCCAGACCGAGCTGATCAGCTGGGTAGCTGGCCAGTACGGCATGGACGTCATGGACGCCTACCAGCTCGTCAGCCAGGGCGTTGAGGCACCGCTGGCCAATGTGGTGGACGTGAACTACACCTCGATCGCCAAGATGCCCAAGCGATATCTGCCGGGCGCCGCGGTGATGGACGGCACGCACGCCAGGCTCCGTGAGCTGGCGGCCCAGTACCGGAGTTAGCTCGATTCCCTGGCCTTACGCAGGAGGCGCTCGGCTGGCGTTCCTGGCATGGACATCGAGGTTGTGGCCTTCGACGTGTTCGGGACGCTGGTCGACTGGCGATCGGGCATCACGCAGTCGCTCGCCGGCGCCGCTGAGGAAGCGCACCACGTCCCGCGCCTCGGCCCGCAGCGCGGCAGCCACCGCCCCGGACAAGGGCGCGAACGCGGTGAGCTCCACCTCGCCGGCCGTCAGCGACCAGATCCCCGCAGCGCGGCCGTCGACCAGCGCGAACGGACGGAACAGCCCGTTGACGGTCACGATGCCGGTCGCCGAGCCGAGCACCGGCTCGCGGTCAACCCAGCCGTGCAGCAGCGGGTCATAGGAGCCAAGCAAGCGCGGCGCGGGCAGCGCGGGAGCAGCGCTCCGTCCCCGCGCGGCCGCGTCAGCGCCAGCACCGGCAGCGCCAGCACCGGCAGCGCCGGCAGCGAGCTCCGCGCGGCCGTCCTCGCGCTCACGCAGCTCAGCCGCGATCGCGCTCAGCCCGCGCCGTGCGTCGCGCAGCGGCAGCCCGGCCCACTTGGCGAGGTCACGCTCGCTGGCGGGCGCGTGTCCCGCGAGGAACCTGCGTGCCAGCTCGGCCAGCGCCGCGTCACGGTCGAAGGCACCGGGCCGGAACCTGGCGGGCGGCGCGCCGAGCCAGTCGCTGACCCGGACGAACGCGTGCTGGCGGCCGGCCATCGGCCCGCGGATGATCAGGCCGCGGATCGACGCGCGCGCGAGAGTGTGCACGAGCGCCTGGCCCTGCGTCCGGATCCCGGCCGCGGCGATCACGTGGCCGAGCTGGGCGCGGGTGAGCGGGCCGTTCGCGGCGAGAGCCGCGTCGATGAGCTGCACCGCTTTCTCAGCGTCGTCGGCTGACACTCCCTCCTGCGCCAGCCGCCGCGCGACCGCGGTCTCCATCGCCGGCGTAGTCAGCAGCCGCAGCCACCAGTAGTCCTCGGCGGTGACCAGGTGCAGGGTGCCCCTGTTCAGCCACGTGATCAGCAGCGAGCGGTCGGCCGTCATGGCCCTGTCGACGTCAGCGGCACTGAGCCCCGACGTCCTCGCCCTGACGGCGAGCCGCGCGCCCCGCGGGTCCTGGCCCTGCACGGCGAGCAGCTTCGTGACCGCGTCGACGGGCGTGGCAGCCGGCTGCCCGGTCAGCAGCTGGGCGGCGCATCGCTCGGCGACCAGGGCCGCATCCGCGTCGGGCATGGCTCCATGGTGTCACCAGCCGCCGACGGCGCCGCGGCACCGATCGATTCCGTCACACCACGGGGTTCAGAAGCCGCTGTGGTGACCGCCAGCCCCGCCATGATGCTGCGCTGCCTGGTGGTGCGCCGCGTGCACGGCGGCGTGCGTCGCGGCGTGGGTGGCTGCCTGAGTCGCCGCCTGCGTGGCCGCATGAGTCGCCGCCTGTGTCGCGGCTTGCATCGCAGCCTGCGCGGCCGCGGCGCTGGCGGCGTGCGTGGCGGCGTGGGTTGCCGCCTGGGTGGCGGCGTCGGTCGCGGCCCGCGACGCGGCGTCAGTGGCCCGCATGGCCCGGTGCGAAGCGTCCGCCGCGACCTGGTTCACCG
>Ga0137377_10003802_pt1 | contig 11786 bp, 10 predicted proteins | sample SagtaG_22_FD_104815 | JGI IMG/M metagenome (GOLD analysis project Ga0137377, IMG submission 104815) | Vadose zone soil microbial communities from Sagehorn Ranch, Mendocino, California, USA - Sage2_L_40_16 metaG | ecosystem: Environmental > Terrestrial > Soil > Vadose zone | place: USA... | reverse complement strand
CACCTGTTTTGGCGCTCGATTCCAGTCGTAACTATGATTGACCGCGATCGACCGGGCTCGCCTTAATCCCGGCGAAATGGCTGCCTATTCGGTTGGTTAACGGAGTTTTTTCGGTTACAGAGGCCTTGGTTGCATGGCAGGCGCCACGGGCACCGGAATCATTCGCGTTCATGATCGCGTTGTTGATCGCGTTCATGGCGCGTGGCGGGCAACGCATCACAAACTCAGGTTTGAGAGCTAACGTCAGGTTTGAGAGTTCATGTCGGTACAGCGTATGACGCGCGAACTACGCAGGATATCGGCTGGCATCCAGCGGCTGCGGCTGGCCGCCTCTCTTATCGTGCTCGCGATTCCCTTGAGCGGCTGCGGAACCGGCGCGCTCTGGGACAAATTCATGGCCAAGGACGACACCTTCGTCGATGAGCCTGCGGACAAGCTCTACAACGAGGGCTTGTACCTGATGAACCAGAAGAATGATACGAAAGCGGCGTCGAAGAAATTCGAGGAAGTCGATCGTCAGCATCCCTATTCGGAGTGGGCGCGCAAGTCGCTCTTGATGTCGGCCTACGCATTCTACAATTCCGGTGACTACGATAACTGCATTGGCGCCGCCACGCGTTACGTCACGCTGCATCCCGGCAGTCCTGATGCGGCTTACGCGCAATATCTGATCGCGGCCTCGCATTACGACCAGATTCCCGACATTTCCCGCGACCAGGGCCGCACCGAGAAAGCGATCGCCGCGCTCGAAGAGGTGGTTCGCAAATATCCGACCTCCGAATATGCCGTCAGCGCCAAGGCCAAGATGGAAGGCGCGCGCGACCAACTCGCCGGCAAGGAGATGGACGTTGGCCGCTACTACATGGACAAGCGCGACTACACCGCCGCCATCAACCGCTTCAAGACCGTGGTTACGCAGTATCAGACCACGCGCCATGTCGAGGAAGCGCTGGCGCGGTTGACCGAGGCCTACATGGCGATCGGCATTGTCGGCGAGGCGCAGACGGCGGCGGCCGTGCTCGGGCACAATTTCCCCGACAGCCGCTGGTACAAGGACGCCTACAATCTTGTGAAGTCCGGCGGCGTCGAGCCGAGCGAGAACCAGGGCTCCTATATTTCAAAGGCCTTCAAGAAACTGGGTCTCGGCTAACCCTCGGGACCGGTACCGGCCAATTGCTTCCAGCGCTCTCGCAGGCGAGCTTCGAATCCGGTACACACCGGCAGTTCGTCATCTCTGGTGCGATCTTGCTTCAGACGTTCTAGATTCGCGGGCGGTCTCGAGGCGAACTTCCGCACCACGGCATTCGTAGGAATTTGCTTGTCATGCTGGCGCGTCTGTCGATCCGCGACATCGTGCTGATCGAGCGGCTCGATATCGAATTTTCCCGCGGCCTTGCCGTGTTGACCGGCGAGACCGGCGCGGGCAAATCCATCCTGCTTGATGCCTTCGCGCTGGCGCTCGGCGGCCGGGGCGATGCCGGCCTCGTCCGTCACGGCGCCGATCAGGGGCAGGTCACCGCGGTGTTCGACGTGCCGAAGGGCCATCCGGCGACCGCGATCCTCGCCGACAATGGTCTCGAGGACAATGGTGAGATGATCCTGCGGCGCGTGCAGCTTGCCGATGGCCGCACCCGCGCTTTCATCAACGATCAGGCCATCAGCGTGCAGACCTTGAAATCGGTCGGCGCCGCGCTGGTCGAAATTCACGGCCAGCATGATGAGCGCGCCCTCGTCGATGCCGCGACCCATCGCCGCCTGCTCGACGCGTTCTCAGGCCTTGAGAAGGACGTCGCGGCGCTGGAGCAGCTTTGGGACGCGCGGCGGCGTGCGACGACCGCGCTCGATGAGCACCGGGCCGGCATGGAACGCGCCGCCCGTGAGGCGGATTACCTGCGCCACGCCTCCGACGAACTGAAAGCGCTCGCGCCGAAGGATGGCGAGGAGACCGCGCTCGCCGAGCGGCGCACCGTGATGATGCAGGGCGAGAAGATCGCTGCCGATCTGCGCGAGGCGCAGGACGCCGTCAGCGGCGACCATTCGCCGGTCGCCTCATTGTCGGCGGCGGTGCGGCGGCTCGAACGCCGCGCGGCGGCCTCGCCGGCCTTGGTCGAGCCCGCGGTGAAGGCGATCGACACCGCGATCAATGCGCTGGAAGAGGCCGAGCAGCATCTGGCCAGAGCGCTCGCTGCCGCCGACTTCGATCCACTTGAGCTTGAACGCATCGAGGAACGGCTGTTTGCGCTGCGCGCCGCGTCGCGGAAATATTCGACGCCCGTCGATGCGCTTGCGGCGCTCGCTACGAAATACGCCGCCGACGTGGCCTTGATCGATGCCGGCGCCGAGCAGTTGAAAAAGCTGGAGGCCGCGGCCGATGCCGCCGACAAACTCTATGCCACTGCTGCGACCAAACTGAGCGAAGCGCGGGTCAAGTCCGCGGAGAAACTCAACAAGGCGGTCAACGCCGAACTCGCGCCGTTGAAACTCGATCGCGCCAAGTTCATGACCCAGATCGACAGCGATCCGAAGTCGCCGGGGCCGCAGGGGTTCGATCGCGTCGAGTTCTGGGTGCAGACCAATCCAGGCACCAAGCCGGGCCCGCTGATGAAGGTCGCCTCGGGCGGCGAGTTGTCGCGCTTCCTGCTCGCGCTGAAGGTCGTGTTGTCCGACCGCGGTTCGGCGCCGACATTGGTGTTCGACGAGATCGACACCGGCGTCGGCGGCGCGGTGGCCGACGCGATCGGCGCGCGGCTGTCGCGCTTAGCCTCCAAGGTGCAGGTGATGGCGGTGACGCATGCGCCGCAGGTCGCCGCGCGCGCCGATCAGCATCTGCTGATTTCGAAGGACGCGCTCGACAAGGGCAAGCGCGTCGCCACCCGCGTCAACGCGCTCGCCGCCGATCATCGCCGCGAGGAAATCGCCCGCATGCTGGCGGGCGCCGAGATCACCGCGGAAGCTCGCGCCGCCGCGGAACGGCTGCTCAGGGCGGCGACGGCGTAGCTATGGATGTCATTCCGGGGCGTGCGAAGCACGAACCCGGAATCTCGAGATTCCGGGTCTGGTGCTAACGCACCATCCCGGAATGACGAGCCTAGCTACAGATCGACTCGTACAAATCGTCCCACCGTGGGTTTTTCGCTTCGATCAACTGTATCTTCCAGTTCCGCTTCCACTTCTTAAGCTCTTTCTCGCGAGAAATCGCGGAGTTGGGGTCGTCATAGATTTCGAACCAAACAAGCCTCGTGATATTGTATTTGGACGTGAAGCCAGGGACGGCCTTTGTGCGGTGTTCGTAAATTCGACGCACGATGTCGTTGGTGACACCGATGTAGATTGCGCCATCCTTTCTGCTGGCAATGATGTATACGTAATAGCTCATGATTGTCGCTTGTTACCGCTGCACATACCGTCATTCCGGGATGGTGCCAACGGGGCCGCGCGAAGCGCAGCGCCGTTGGGACCAGACCCGGAATCTCGAGATTCCGGGTTCGTGCTCCGCACGCCCCGGAATGACCACTGATAGTTTGTATTCTGATGGCTAAAGCAGCAAAAGCAAAAACCCTCCCCGATGTCGAAGGCCTCACCAAGGCGCAGGCCAAGGTTGAGCATAAGCGCCTGGCGCTGGAGCTCGAAGGGCACGACAGGCGTTACTATCAGGACGACGCGCCCAGCGTCACCGATGCCGAATACGATGCGCTGCGCCAGCGCTTCAATGCCATCGAAACCCGCTTCCCGGATCTGGTCACAAGCGAATCGCCATCGCAAAAGATTGGCGCGGCGCCCTCCGGCCGGTTCAAGAAGGTCCGCCATGCGGTCGCGATGCTCTCGCTCGACAACGCTTTTGCCGAAGAGGACGTGCTCGACTTCGTCGGTCGCATTCGGCGTTTCTTGAAACTCGGAGACGACGACGGGATCGATTTTTCCGCCGAGCCGAAGATCGACGGTCTGTCGATGTCGCTGCGCTACGAGGGCGGCGAACTCATCACCGCCGCGACCCGCGGCGACGGCGCCGAGGGCGAGGACGTCACCGCCAATATCCGTACGCTGAAGGACGTGCCGCAAAAACTCAAAGGGCGCAACGTGCCCAAAGTCTGCGAGGTGCGCGGCGAGGTCTATATGACCAAGAAGGCGTTTCTCGCGCTGAACGAGCGACAAAAGGCGGCCGGAGATACCGTCTTTGCCAATCCGCGCAATTCGGCGGCGGGCTCGCTGCGCCAGAAGGACCCGTCGATCACGGCCTCACGCCCGCTCGGCTTTTTCGCCTATGCCTGGGGCGAGATGAGCGCGATGCCGGAAGCGACGCAATCCGGCATGATCGCCTGGTTCGAACGCTGCGGCTTCAAGACCAATCCGCTGCCCAAGCTGTGTCACTCGGTCGAGGAGTTGATCGCGTTTCACCGCAGAATCGAGGAGCAGCGCGCAGCGCTCGACTACGACATCGACGGCGTCGTCTACAAGCTCGACCGCATCGACTGGCAGGAGCGGCTCGGCTTCGTCTCGCGCACGCCGCGCTGGGCGATCGCGCACAAATTTCCGGCCGAGCGCGCCATGACGGTGCTCCGCGACATCGAGATCCAGGTCGGGCGCACCGGTTCGTTGACGCCGGTCGGCAAGCTGGAGCCGATCGGCGTCGGCGGCGTCATCGTGCAGAACGTCAGCTTGCACAACGAGGACTACATCAAGGGCATCGGCGGCGACGGTGAGCCGTTGCGCGAGGGGCGCGATATCAGGATCGGCGATACCGTCATCATCCAGCGCGCCGGCGACGTGATCCCGCAAGTCGTGGACGTCGTGATCGACAAGCGGCCGAACAACGCCAAGGAATATCATTTTCCGAAGAAATGCCCGTGCCCGCTGCACACCGACGTGGTGCGCGAGGAAACCGCGACCGGCGAAGAGGGCTCGCGCGCCCGCTGCAGCGGCGAGTTCGCCTGTCCCTACCAGAAGATCGAGCACCTGAAGCTGTTTGCTTCGCGCCGTGCCTTCGACATCGATGGCCTCGGCGAAAAGCAGATCGAGTATTTCTTCGAGCAGGGATGGGTGAAGGAGCCCGCCGATATCTTCACGCTTTCCGCGCGCAACGCCAAGATCAAGCTCGAGGAGATCGAGGGCTACGGCGAAACCTCGGTGCGCAATCTGTTCGATGCGATCGAGGCGCGGCGCAGGATATCGCTGGAGCGCTTCATCTATGCGCTCGGCATGCGCCATGTCGGCGAGACCACGGCACTGGCGCTGGCGCGCGGTTATGGCTCGTGGGACGCCTTCCACGATGCCTGCCTCAAAGTCGCGAAAGGAGATGAGGAGGCAATCGCCGAGATGGATGCGCTCGACCAGATCGGCGACACCGTGATCAAGGCGATCGCCGCTTATTTCGGCGAGAGCCACAACCGCGGCATCGTCGAGCGGCTGACGAAGCAAGTCACGATCCTCGACACAGAAAAGCCGAAGAGCAATTCGGCCGTCGCCGGCAAGACCGTGGTCTTCACCGGCTCCCTGGAAAAGATGACGCGCGACGAGGCCAAGGCGATGGCCGAGCGGCTGGGGGCCAAGGCCGCGGGCTCGGTGTCGAAGAAGACGGACTACGTGGTCGCCGGTCCCGGCGCCGGCTCGAAGCTGGCGGAAGCGAAGAAGCACGGCGTTACCGTGCTGACCGAGGACGAATGGCTGAAGCTGGTGGGGGAGTGAGGCTGCACGCCGTCATTGCGGAGCGAAGCGACGCGGCAATCCAGACTTTCTTTGTGGCCCTGGATTGCTTCGCTTCGCTCGCAATGACCGTCGCCTCACAACATCCCCGACTCTTCCTCTTCCGCCTGCTCGATCAGTTCCTCGCTGACCACCAGCGTCCGTCGCGGCACGATGAAGATCATGGTCGAGGCGCAGACCGCAGACAGCACGAAGATCGCGCCGGTGAGCGGCAGCGTCGTCGTGAACTGGCCGCCGAGCCAGGCGCCGAATTGCGAGACCAGCGAGCCCAGGCCCATCTGCAGAAATCCCATGGCGCCCGACGCGGTGCCGGCAGCGTCGGGGCGAATGCTGATCGCGCCGGCCGCCGAGTTCGACATCACGAAGGCGTTGGCGAACATCACGATCATCTGCGTGCCGAACAGCCATTGCGGCACCTGGTTGATGCCGGCGATGCTCCAGCAGAGATTCAACAGGCTGCCGGTGACCTGCAGCGCCAGTCCAAACCAGATCAGCTTCTCCAGCGAGTGCCGCGGCGCGAAGCGCACGCAGAACACATTTCCGATCAGATAGGCGAATGCGGTGGTCGCAAACCACGCGCCATATTCGGCGCTGGTCCGGCCCATCTGCGTCACCACGAGATACGGCCCGCCGCCGGCGAAGGCGAAGATGATCTGCGACGCCAAGACCTGGCACAGCATGTAGCCGATGAAGGCGCGGCTGGTCAGGAGACTGCCGACGTCGCCCCGAAATCCACCGCCCGCGATACGGTCGCGCCGCGTCTCCGGCAAGGCCAGCGCGATGGCGATCGCCGTGATCAAGGAGCCGGCCGTGATGGCGTAGAAGATGGCGCGCCAGCCGAACGCGGTCTCCAAGAGGCCGCCGGTCAAGGGGCTCAGCATCTGCGCGATCATCATCACCGCGATCACGAGGCTGATCATGGCGCCGACGCGTTCGCGCTCATAGAGATCGCGGATGATGGCGCGGCTGATCACCATGCCGGTCGCGCCGCCCAGCGCCTGCAGAAAGCGCGCCGCGATCAGTTGCGGCAGGGATTCTGCGAAAATGCAGGCCACGCTCGCTGCGACCATCAGGGAAAGACCGGCGAGCAGCACCGGACGTCGCCCGAACCGGTCGGAGAGTGGACCCATGACGATCTGCGAACAGGCAATGCCGACCATGTAGAGCGACACCGTCATCTGCGCGACGGAAATGCCGCGTCCGAATGTGGTCGCGAGCACCGGCAAGGCCGGCACCAGGAGATAGAGCGAGATCGGCGCGACGCCGGTCATGGCGACCAGCAGCATCAGCATGATCTTCGAATTCGCGACGCCGCTATCGCTCACCGCCCTCGGCGGTTTGCCCATCACTCCATGCATGCGCGGCGGCTCGGCTCCGATTCAAACTTGTTGAATCGGACTGTAGCAACATCGCTCAGCGCGAATACGGGCGTTTCGGAATGCGGCTATTCCGTTTTCGGGGCTGTTATCATAACGGCGGAGTCGGCGGCTCTGTGCCCACAGTTGGTCTCGTCATTCCGGGGCGATGCGAAGCATCGAACCCGGAATCCCGAAGTGAGTCCTCTTCATCTCGAGATTCCGGGTTCGCACCTGACGGTGCGCCCCGGAATGACGAGGCGGGCGGCGCGTCCCGGAACGACGGCTAAAGGGGCGACAGCGGCGCGGTCGCGGCGTCGAGCCAGAGGCGATCTGCTTCATCAAGCGAGGAGCGGACCTCGCGATTGACGCGGGCGTGGTATGCGTCGAGCCAGTCGAGTTCCGCCTGGCTCAGCATCGTCACGTCGATCAGCCGCCGGTCGATCGGCGCCAGGGTCAGCGTCTCGAACGCGTTCACTGGCTTCTCCGCGCCGGCAATCTCGGCCGCCGTCACCAATTCCAGATTTTCGATCCGGATGCCGTAACCGTCGGTCTTGTAGTAGCCGGGCTCGTTGGAGAGGATCATGCCGCGCTTCAGCGGCGTGGTCCCGAGTTTTGATATCCGCGCAGGTCCTTCATGCACCGAGAGATAGCTGCCGACGCCGTGGCCGGTGCCGTGCTCGAAATCGATGCCGGCCTGCCAGAGGAACTGCCGCGCCAGCGAGTCGAGCTGCGCGCCGGTAGTGCCGTCGGGGAAGACCGCGCGCGCGATGGCGATATGGCCGCGCAGCACGCGGGTGAAGCGGTCGCGCATCTCGGCCGTCGGCTCCCCGACCGCGATGGTGCGGGTGACGTCGGTGGTGCCGTCCTCATATTGCGCGCCGGAATCGATCAGGAGGAGATCGCCGGGCACGATCCGCCGGTTGCTCTTGCGCGTGACCCGGTAATGCACGATCGCGCCGTTCGGCCCGGTTCCGGCGATCGTCGGGAATGAAACATCCTTCAGCGCGCCGGTGTCGCGGCGAAAGGTCTCCAGCGCTTCCACGGTGTCGATCTCGGTGAGCGCGCCCTTCGGCGCCTCGCGGTCGATCCAGGCGAGAAATCGCGCCAGCGCCACCGCGTCGCGCCGGTGCGCGTTGCGCGTGCCCGCGATCTCGATCTCGTTCTTGACCGCTTTCAACAGGCTGGTGGGATCGTTGCCGCGCACGGCACTGCCGCCCGCCGCCGCGATCAGACGGCTGAGCGCGTCGGCGGCCGTCGCGCCGTCGAGCGCGATGGTGGCGCCGGCGTGCGCGAGCGCGGTGAGCTTTGGCGTCAGCGCGTCCGGTTCCTCGACATCAGCCGATTGTTCGAGATGGTCGCGTGTCAGGTTCGAGAGCTTGCGGTGATCGATGAACACCGTCGGCCGGCCGTCCTTTGGCACCAGCGCGTAAGACAGCGGTAGTGGCGTGTGGGCGACATCAGCGCCGCGGATATTGAAGGTCCAGGCCACCGCGTGCGAATCCGACAACACCAGCGCATCGACGCCGAGCCTGTCGATCTCAAGCCGGATGCGCCGGAGCTTGTCGGCCTCCACCTCGCCCGCAAATTGGGCACCGTGCACGGCGACCGGCGCGAGCGGCGGCTGCGGCCGCTCGGTCCAGATCGAATCCAGCGGGTTGCTGTCGACCGCGACCAGCTCGGCGCCCGCCTTGGCGCAGCCGGCGGCCAGCCGCTCGGCTGCTGAAGAAGTGTGCAGCCACGGATCAAATCCTAGGCGGTCGCCGGCTTTGAGGTGTTCGGCCAGCCAGATTTCCGGCGGCGGATCCATTAGCGGCTCGACGGTCCAGGCCTTGCCGTCGACCTGCTTTGCCGCCTGCAGCGTATAGCGGCCATCGACGAACACAGCGGCCTCGTGGGTCAGCACGATCGCCAGTCCGGCCGATCCGGTGAAGCCGGTGAGCCAGGCCAGCCGCTCCTCGGATGGCGCCACATATTCGTTTTGCTGTTGATCGGCGCGGGGAATCACAAAGCCGGTGAGCTTGCGCCGTGCCAACTCCTCGCGAAAGGCGGACAGGCGCGCCGTCAGCGCCACACCGCTTTCGGGTTCTTCGAACGTTTGGAAGTGAGCTTCGAACATCGCGCCATCACTTTAGGATTGCCGGGAGAACGGCGCAATGTTAGCCCTTTTGGCATAACGTATGCTTGATAAAGTTGCAGTGGCGTGGGATGAGTATGCGGGCTTTGCTGTCATATCAGCGACATCGAACGGGCGTGGGGGAAATTCAAGGAGCGGTTCAACTCAGCGGAGAGGGGATAGGCGATGCCTGCTTTTACGTTTGAGAAGATTACGCCTCCGGTTCGCCACAACCCACAGCCGCCCACGCCTCAGAAACACCGCGGCATCATCGTCCAGATCCTGGATCGTTTTGTCGAAGCGCGCGTCAAGAAGAGTCTGCGCCAGGAGCGCAGGGCCGCCGCGCGCGGCAAGCCGAAGTCCACGGATCAAGCAACGCCTGCGGATCAAGATAAGTCCGTCGATTAACGCTGCCGATCGACCGCATTGACCACAGTGGCGTTCACGACGCGCGTCCTGTCGAGTTCATGATGCGCTGATCCGCGCCGACGACGCCACAGCGAGCAATCCCCGCAGGCGCGCGTCGTCATGTCATTGCGCGCAGCAAGAGGCTGCTCCAGCCGTCGATCTTCAGACGCTGCAGTGGGACAAGCCCGCGCGCGCGATAGGCGGCGATGACGCCAACGGCCTGAGGCGTCAACAACCCCGAGAGAATGACGAACGCCTGCGGCGCCAGGTGCCGTGCCATCGGCCCCGCCAGTTGCCGCAGCGGGTTGGCCAGGATATTCGCCAACACCAGGTCGAACGGGCCGCATTTGGCGAAATCCGGCGCGGCGAAGCCGGTCGCGCGGATTGATCGCACCAAATTGCCAACATGGTTAAGCTTTCCGTTCTCGCGCGCGACGCTGACCGAGGGCGGGTCGATGTCGCTTGCCAGCACCTCGCGGCGCAGCGCCTTGGCGGACGCGATCGCCAGCACGCCCGTGCCGGTGCCGAGATCGAGCACACGTTTCGGATGATGGGCCTTCAGAACATGGTCGAGCAGCAGCAGGCAGCCGCGCGTGGTGCCGTGATGGCCGGTGCCGAACGCCAGCGCCGCCTCGATCTCGATGCCGAGCCTGTTTGGCGGCACGCGCGCGCGGTCGTGCCCGCCATGCACCAGGAATCGCCCCGCCGGGACCGGGACGAGGTCGTCAAGGCTCGCCTTGACCCAGTCCTTTGCCTCTGTCGTGTCGAAGAAAATCGCGCTGGCGGCCTGTTCGCCGGCGGCATTCGCCACGAAGTCGCGCACCATGGCTTGATCGGGGGCGTCAGCGAAGTGCAGCATGACGGCCCAGCGGCCGTCGGGTCGTTCGAACGCGGCGATCGCGGCCTGGCTTTCCCCTTGGCCTTCCCCTTGGCCCTCGGCTTGGCCCTCGAAGAAGGCCTCCTCCAGCACATCGGCCACGCGCCTGGCGGCCTGTTCGTCGCCGATGGCAAAGCTCGCGCGGTGGGTTGCAGGGGTGAGAACGGGGCTCATTCATGACCTCGGAAGGGGCTGCGTTCATGCAGGCGACAGGCGAGCGATCCTTAGAACTCGACCAAGAATTGCATCGCAATATCGCGAAAACTTGCAAGTTCCACGTTTAGCTGACTTTAGGTTTCGGCCCGTAGTTTCACGGTCGGAACTCAAGGGAACTGCCCTTGGTCCGGATAGCGAAAAGTGAGGCAGAAAAGCGATGAAGGCATTGGTTATTGGTTTTTGGCGGGATGAGGCCGGCGCTACCGCAATCGAATACGGATTGATTGCGGCCGGTATCTCGCTCGCGATTATCGCTGCCGTGAATGGTCTCGGCACGAGCCTGAACGATAAATTCACCTCGATCAACAGCTCGTTGAAGTAGTTTGAGGCATGGTTGGCGGCGTTCTTAGGACCGGGCGCACGCGCGCCCGGTCTTCTCGTTCTGAACGCGCGCTGGCGGTGGCCTTCGAAAAGCACGAGAAATCCGGGCCTTAGGCCGGACTTCTCAAACGGTTAACCACAATCTTATCCGCTGTTCATGCACAGCATTCACGATGTCGCCGGCTCTTGTCCACATGGCATGCACAGGCCTGTCCACAGCCTTTTGAACCGGTTGATCACAAGCTCATCCACAGCGTTAACGCGCTTTAACGCGGCTCGAACGTGTAGCGGAAGGTGCAGCAGGGCGCGCCCTGCATGAGCGTCTGCGAGCGGTCGAGGCTGACCTCGCCTTCGCCCGCCGCGGCTATGTCGATGTCGGTCGCGCAGACCAGGAGCACGCCGAGTTCCGGCTCGCCAAGGGCGCGAAAGAACTCGGCGAAGCGGCAACTCGTCACGTCGATATGCATGGCTTCCTTGTCTTTGCGCACCATGTCGAAGGTGACTTCCCGTTCGGTGACATCATTCAGGGCGCCCTGCATCGCCGCCCATTTGCGCCGCGGACCGCCTTCGATGTCGTTGCCGATCGTGGCGAACAGTTGCTTGGACCACTCGCGCAGCGCGTCTCTGACGATGGCGTCCGCCTTCTCGCGGCCGATCTCGGCCCGCAACGCGCGCATCACCGGAACAAGGACCTGCGCCTGGATGCGGGTCTTGTCCAACATTGAAATCCTTGGGTCCACCAGATAGTCGTCGAGCACGCCCATGGCCGTCTCCTCTCCGATACGAACTTTTG
>Ga0137377_10003800_pt1 | contig 11789 bp, 8 predicted proteins | sample SagtaG_22_FD_104815 | JGI IMG/M metagenome (GOLD analysis project Ga0137377, IMG submission 104815) | Vadose zone soil microbial communities from Sagehorn Ranch, Mendocino, California, USA - Sage2_L_40_16 metaG | ecosystem: Environmental > Terrestrial > Soil > Vadose zone | place: USA... | reverse complement strand
GGCTCAGCTGCTTGGTGACCGACTCAGAACCGATGCGGCTGTCGCGGTCCGCGCGCGCCGCGCTGGCCACCTCCGAGCGCGCGCCGCGGTCTTGCCGCGCGTCCCGGCCGGTCCGGCCGTCGCGGTCGGCCCGGCCGGGACGGTCGGACCCGGCCCCACGGTCCGGCCGCGGCTCGCGGCGCTCGGTGCGCGCGGGCTCGGCTGCTGCCGTCTCGGCAGTGAATGACTTGTCGGAGGCAAGCTCGGCCCAGTAGTCGACGTCGGACAGCTCATCCCACTCGTTGCTGGGCCAGTCGCCTTCGCTCTCGCGCTTGCTCCGGCTCTGACGCGGCTTCACCGCCGGCAGCAGCTCGTCGTCGGGCTGCTGGGGCCCGGTCTTGCGGGCGTCCAGCCTCGCGTTCGGCCGGGTGTTGCTTCGCCTGTCCCGCTCGTCGCGGCTGTCGCGGCGGCTCGCGTGGTCGTCGTCGAACCCGGCGAGCCTGTCCCTGCTATCGCGGCGGTCGCGGCCCTCACGGGGGTCGCGGTCGTAATCGGGCGTCAGCGGCCGGCGGCCTGGCAGGCTGTCGTAGTCGCCGCCGCGGGCTGCGCCGCGTGGCGGCGCGGGCCGGCTTGTCCTCGCGGCAGCCGCGATCGGCTCGCTGATGTCCTCGTGATCGCGCCGTCCGCTCCTGGCCGGGCGCTGGTCTCTGACGGGCTGTTCCGGCCGGCCGGCGCGGCTCGTCACGGCGCTGTCCTCGCGCCACGCGCGATCCTGGCCGCCGCGGCCCGAGCCTCGCTGGTCACTACTGCGGCGGTCGGCTCCTCGCTCGTCGCGTGCGGGAACTGGCCTGGCGCCGCGCGTGGTGCCTGCCCGCTGCCTCTGGCGTTCGTCGGGCATGTCATCGAGCTGACGTCGCCTCGACCTCGCCTGGTCTGCCGCGGGATGACTGCCGTGGCTGCGGGAACGGCCGTGCTCGGCAGGAACGTCGTCGTCGAAGTCGTCCTCGTCGTCCGCGTCGTCCGCGCGCAGGTACCGCATACCCGTCAGGACGACAATCACAATCAGGGCGACCACAGCTGCCAGAATGATCAGCACGGTCTTCGGCATCGCACCATCCATCGGGGTGTTTGGCCCTGGGTGACGCTCGCCCGGCCCCGCGCGGCCATTACGCGAGCCTCCCTGATACTGCGAGCGTCCTGGACTGAGAAGCCAGGCGAATCGTTAAACGTCAATTGTGGCGTACCGCTATGGTGTGTGTCAGGAGATTCGAGAAGTTTAACCACCTCTGTCTACTGTCTGTGATCCCTCGGCTACTGTCTGGCCTTCACCGTGAGCCGGCCGACGCCGATCACGTGTTTTGCTATGGCCGACCACGTTGCCCGCAGGCCAGCGCCATTGGGCAGCCTCAGGAACGCGTCCAGCGCGTACACCGTGAACCGGTATGCGTGCAGCGTGCTGCCACGCGGGCAGGGCGGATCGTAGCGAGCCGTCCCGGCACTATTCTGTGCCTGTCTGGCGCCGGTCGGCAGCCTGTTCTGCGCGATGTCCGATGTGGTCGGGCTGATATCGAAGACAATCCAGTACACGTACGGGGTAATTGGCGCCTGGCCGTCGTCGGCGACAACCGCGAATGATTTCGGCTGGTGCGACGGCGCGCCCGACCAATAAAGCGGCGGGCTGAGGCCAGCGCCGGCGCAGGTGTACTGCGGCGGCAGGTGAACATCGGCCCGGAATTCGGGGCTCGTCACGGTCATCGACTGGGGTGAGACCTGCCGTGAACCACTCAGGCCGCCAAGCAGCCCGCACCCGCTGAGCCCGGGGATCACGATGGCCAGCGCCGCCAGTCGCGCGAGCGCGCGCCACGGCGCCGGCCTGCCTGCCCCGGCCGGCACTGCCAGGGTGTCTGCCAGGAAAGAGCGGCCCAAGCGTTCTGTCCTCACCGTGCAATTGCCACGCATCGCCCGTCGGGTCTTATGCGGGCAACGTGAATGCTGAGTGGTCATGTGCTGAGTGGTCATGTGCTGAGCCGTCCGGCCCGGGCCGGGACGCCAGGGCCAGTTCCTACTCAGGCTGGCGGGAGTTGCCGAACATGATCTCGTCCCAGGATGGCACAGAGGATCGCCTGGAGCGGCCGCCTGAGCTGCGGCGTGCGGGCTTGGCCGGGAGGCCATCGGCCGCGGCCGGCTCGGCCTGATCCCGGTCAGCGGGCCGACTCCCGGCGCCATCGGCGCGGGCGGCGGCATCCTGCCGGTCGCTGGTCTCCTCGGGCGGCGCCGGCGTGGCCGCGCGCCCGGCGGCGGGAACCTCGGCGCGGACAGCGAGGCCGGGCTCGGCTGGCCCGCGGCTGACCGCCGTCCTGGCGGGCGCTGCCTGGACCGGTTCGCCCTGACGGCCCGAGAGCCTGGCCGGAGCGCCCAGCGTGCCGCCAGCCGCGACCCCGGCTGGAGCCTGCCGTGAGGGCTGCAGCGCCCCGTTGCCAGCGCCGCGTTCCTGGTGCGACCGGTCGGCGTGCGTGCGGTCGGGCTGGTGCGAGCCGACCGAGCCCGACCGTGCCCCGATCGGGGTGACCGTCGCCGCCTGCCTGGCCGGCTGGCGCGGCTCCGGCCACTCGTCCTCGCCCAGGCACAGCCTGATGGCCTCGTCGTCATCGGGGGTGACGTGCTTGCTCCTCGGGTCGTAGACCCACTCGGCCACGTACATCCGGCCAGCCACCGTGTACGCGAGCTGGACCTGCCAGTTACCGTCCTGCCGCTTCCGCGAGTCCCAGTCCACCTCGTCGCCGGTCGCGCCCGCGTCCGCCAGCCGCTCGGTCACGATCTCGCCGAGCCGCGGCCCCGGGGCCGGCTGGCTGCGGCCCGTTGCTCGCTGGGCCTCCTTCGCCCTGAATTCCCGCTCGGCCAGCACCGGGCCCTCGAACCTGCGGATGCGCTCGACGGGCAGGCCAGCTGCGTCGGCGATCTCCTCGGCAGTCTCGCCAGCGCGGATCCGGTCCTGGATCTCCTTGGGTCGCAACGGACTCTCCACTTCGATCTCGTACTGAGCGAGCCGGGAGAACTGGCCTCGCGCCACGGTTCTGAGCCGTTCATCGATGGGCAGCGCGAAACGCCCGCTACGACCGGGAACCACGAGAACCGCATAGCTGCCGTCCTCGCTCACTGCGACGAGTCGCAGCTCTTGCATCCGTGTCCCTTTCGCGCCGTCCCCTCGCGCTGTCCTTTCCTGGCTGCCCGCCTCCGAGGGCGAGTCCTCCCCAGGACACGAGTCTGACTGGCCAGGACGCCCGTGGCCAGCACCTTCATCGGCATGTCCCGGAATTGGCGACCCGATCCGCCCGCGACGGCGCCTGGCGCGTCAGCCAGCACTGATGGGCAGGGTATGCATCGCGGCGCTACCCGGTCCGCCGAACGACGAAATCGCTTGCGCCGCGCCTGTCACAGCCCGATCAAGGCCGCGAGGCCGGGACCTTACGGCAACCTTCGTCTACTACGCTCACGCCCATGAACGTCGACGCCATCTTCAGCGCCCTCGGCCGGTTCAGCGTGCGGTTCCGCTGGACAATGCTGCTGACCTGGATCGTCGGCGCCATGGCCGCGTCGGCCCTGCTGCCGAGCCTGTCCAGTGTCACGCAGAGTGACAACACCAAGTTCCTTCCGGCCAGCGCGCCCGTCGAGAAGGCGACCATGCTGGCCAAGCCATTCGGGACGTCCGATCTGCTGCCGATCCCGCTGATCGCGGCGCGGCAGAACGGCCCGCTGACCTCGGCCGACTCGGCCGCTCTCACGTCGCTGCAAGTCAAGCTGAAGGCCAACCCTCGGGTCGTGCGCATCATCGACCTCGGCCAGTCCGTGACCGGTCAGAGCGGCCAGGCCGGCCAGGGGAGCGAGTTTGTTGTGCTCGTCCACCAGCTCGGCGGCGATCCCAACGCGAGCCTCGACCTCGTCAACGGCCTGCGCAAGGTGATACACCAGACGCCGCGGCCGGCCGCCCTGCAGGTTCACCTGGCCGGCAGCATCGCCGTCCAGGTCGACCAGCAGAAGGCCAACGGCAACCAGGGGAACCAGCTCCAGCTTTACGTGCCGCTCCTTATCATCGTGCTGCTCGTCCTGATCTTCCGGTCGCTGACGCTGGCGCTCGTCACCTTGGTTCCCGCTGTCCTGTCCGTGGCCATCTCAGGGCCGCTGGTCGCCGAGGCGGCCCAGCACGGCCTGAAGGTGTCGCCGATCGCCCAGTTCCTGCTGATCGTGCTCGTGCTCGGCGCCGGCACAGACTACGGCTTGTTCCTGGTGTTCCGCGTCCGCGAGCAGCTCAGGCTCGCCGGGCACGACGGCGGTCCTGGCAGCTCGGTCTGGGCCGACCTGCGCCGGCCGCGCGAGCCTGCCAGGCAGGCGATCATCACGTCGATCACGCGGGTCGGCGAGTCGATCACCTTCTCGGCGGCCACGGTCATCGCGACCGTGCTCACGCTGCTGCTCGCCAGCTTCCCGTTCTACGCCGACCTCGGCGTCCCGTTCGCAATCGCGATCGGTGTCACGCTGCTGGCGGCGCTGACGCTGCTGCCAGCGCTGCTCTCGGTCAGGTTGTCGCTGCTCGGGGTCAAGCGGACGCTGTTCCAGCGGATGTTCGGGCGGCCGAAGCTGCTGCCGTGGGACATCCAAGGCAGCAGCAAGGCCGGCTTCTGGGGCACGATCTCCGGGCGGATCGTCAGGCACCCGGTCCCGACGCTGCTCGCCGGCCTGGTCTTCTTCGGCGGCCTCGCGATCGGCGTGACCGGCTACAAGGCGGCCGGCTTCGGCGGCAACACCGCCGCGCCAGCGGGCACCGACTCGGCCGCTGGCCAGGCGCTGCTGACGAAGTACTTCCCGCAGGCGTCGTCGAATCCGACCAGCCTGATCTTCAAGTTTGACACGCCGGTCTGGGACAACCCGGATGTCCTGGGCACCGGCACCTCAGCGCTCAAGGCCACTCCGCTGTTCACGCAGGTGACCGGCCCGCTGAACCCGGTCGGGTTCACCCTCACCCCGGCCCAGTACGCGGGGCTGCACGGCGCGCTCGGTCCGGCCCAGAAGCTGCCGCTGACAGCGCCGACCGGCGGCCGGATCCCGCCCCAGGCCTATCAGCTGTACCGCGCGACCGCCAACTACGTGAGCGCCGACGGCAAGACCATCCAGTTCTCCGTCGGCCTCGCCGCAGGGGACCCCGGGCACACCAGGGCGATGAACGCGATCCCCTCGGTCCGGACCGAGACCGCGCGGGTCGCTACGGCGATGCACGCCGCCGATTCAGGAGTGGCGGGGGAGGCGCCGGCGCTGTATGACATCAGCACGGTCTCCAATAACGACCTGAAGCGCATCATTCCGGTCGCCATTCTGGTCATCGGCCTGCTGCTGGCCATCGTGCTGCGGAGCCTGGTCGCGCCCTTGTACCTGATCGTCTCGGTGGGAATCTCCTACCTGGCCGCCCTCGGTTTGGCCGCGCTGATTTTCATCAACCTCGGCGGGGCCGGCGGCCTGGTGTTCTTCCTGCCCTTCCTGATGTTCATATTCCTGCTGGCGCTCGGCGAGGACTACAACATCCTCGTCATGACCAGGATCAGGGAGGAAGCGCACAAGATGCCGTTGCGCGAGGCCGTGTCCCGTGCGCTGGCCGTCACCGGCACCACCGTGACGTCGGCAGGCCTCGTGCTGGCCGGATCGTTCCTGGTCCTGACGGTGGTCGCCGGCGGTTCGGGCGGCGAGCAGGTCCGTGACATCGGGCTGGCGCTCGCGCTAGGCATTCTGATGGACACGTTCCTGGTCAGGACGCTGCTGGTGCCGTCGACTGTGGTACTGCTCGGCCGCTGGAACTGGTGGCCGTCCAAGCTGACCATCGATGAGCCTGACGTCCAGGCCGGCCCGCCGCCGTCCCGGGCGCAGCAGGCCGATCCCGTCGGGTAGCGATGCCAGCCGAGCCAGAGCGAGTGCTGATCAGCATCGTGGTGCCGGTGTACAACGTCCGGCAGTACCTGCCAGCGTGCCTGGATTCACTGCTCGGCCCGGCGGGCCCGGCCATCGAGGTCATCGCCGTCGATGACGCGTCCGGCGACGGCAGCGGCGACGTACTGGACGAGCGCGCGGGCCAGGATTCCCGGCTGACCGCGATCCGCCTGGCCCGCAACGGCGGGCCAGGCAACGCCAGGAACATCGGCCTGGCGAGGGCGAGCGGAACGTACGTCTGGTTCGTCGATGGTGACGATCTCCTTCCAGACGGGGCGCTGCCGGCGGTGGCGGTCCGGCTGCGGTCCGACAGCCCCGACGTGCTGCTGATCGGCCACGAGGAGCGGTACCCGGATGGCAGCACCGGGCCCAGCCAGGGCGAACCGGTGCTCGGGACCGCCCCGGCCGGAACCTTCACGCTCGCCGACGCGCCACAGCTGATCAATCTGACGATGACCGCGTGGAGCAGGCTGCTGCGGCGCGAGTTCCTGGTCGGCCTCAACGAGCCGTTCCGCGCGGGCATTCACGAGGACATCCCGGTAACCTGCGCCGCGCTGCTGGCCGGGCGGATCAGCGCGCTTGACCTGGTGTGCTACTCATACCGGCGGTCGCGGCCTGGTTCGTTCATGGCGACGACGAGCAGCGCGCACTGGGGCGTGTTCAGCGCCTACGAAGAGGTGCTGGACAACGTGCGCAAGCTCAGCGAGTCTGGCGACCCGGTGGCGTCACCCGCAGTCCAGCGCGCGGTGTTCGAGCGCGCGATCTGGCACTACACCAGCGTCTTCCAGGCCACAACCCCCGGCGCTGGCCGCTTGTGGCGGGCCGGGCTGGTCCCGCGCCGGGAGCGCAGGCGGTTCTTCGAGCGGATGCACGCCGACTTCCTGCGCTACCGGCCACCCGGCTACCAGCTGCCCGCCGGCGCGCGCGGCGCCAAGTTCTGGCTCATCAAGTGCGGCGCCTACCGGACCTATGTCCTGCTCGAGCCCGTCAACATGATGCGCCTCGCGGCGCGTGGCCGGGTGGCCGGGAGGCGGTCTCGCTGACTGTCTGACTGATCCGTCAGCCCCGGGCGCTTTCGCGGTTTCGAGGTTTGGGCCGCTAACGGTAGGTAACCTGGCCAGTGGCTGAGCCAAGCGTTCGCGAGCGTTCCCGCACCGGGCGCCGGCTGTGGGAAGTGCCCGAATGCTGGGCGGACACCAGCTGACCAGTCGTGCCCCGCTGCGTCAGCAGGTGCTGGGGAGCCAGCTCCTCGGAAGCGATGTTGACCGGAGGGTTGTGGCGGATGCGGCACGTAACTGGTTTCTTTCTTGCCCTGGCCGCGGCGGCGGCCTTGTTCTTCGGGGGTGGCTGGGGCATTGACAGGTTCAACGTCATCGTCACGGCGCACGGGCTGCGGGACGCGGCCGAGTGGACGAACCTGCACAACGTGCTCCCGCTGGCAGCGCTGCTCGGCACGGGCCTGTTCATCGGCATCCTGGTGTCGGTGCGCCGCGTGTCGGGCCTGGCCACCGGCCTGCCTGGCCTGTCCCTGATCGGCTGGTCCGCGCTGGTGATCCTGCGCGGCAGGTCAGCGCTTAGCTACATCCCGATGTCCGGCAGCCACTACGCGGTCGGCTTCGCCGCCATGCTCTCCAGCGGAGCGCTCATGCTGGTCGGGGCGGGGCTGATCGTCCCGCTGTTCATGCCGTCACGCTGGCGCAGTTATGAGACCGAGGTCGAAGAGTACGACGACGAATTCGCGACCACCTCCTCCCTCGGCCTCGTCCCGTAGCTTGCCCCTGATCAGCCTCCGCCGGCCCACGCCGGCGCTGCTGCGCGCGTTCGTGGCCGAGCAGTCGTCGCTTGAGCTGACCTATCCGGAGGTCGGCGCGAGCGCCGGCGCCGAGCTGCCGGCGGGCTATGTGCATGACCGCGAGTCGGCCGACCTCGGCCCGTTCACCGAGGAGGCGTTCGACCGGGCCGCGGTCGCGCTCCGTTCGTGGCAGGCGCAGACGGGAGCGGGATTGATCGTCTTTCCCGGCGATCCCGTCATGGACGGTGAGACGTTCGCGCTAGTGATATCGCTGCCCGTGGCTGGTTACGTGATGGCCGCAGGGCGGGCCGTCTTCGTCCACGATGAACCGGATCGCCGCGGCTTCGGCTATGGAACGCTGCCCGGGCACCCTGAGCAGGGCGAGGAGGCCTTCGTCATCGCCCGTCGCGACGACCGGATTGTCTTCGAGATCACCGCGTTCTCCCGGCCGCGGCACCCGCTAGCCCGCCTCGGCAAGCCGGTGTCCCGCCTCCTCCAGCGCCAGACCACCCGCCGCTACCTCGCCGCTATGCGCTCCGCGCTCAGCACGCCGTAGCCGGCCGGCGCGTCCGTCGTGCGGGATCCGGGTCGGACTGGATCAGTGGTGAGCCGCGGCAAACTGGGCGGCCTCGGTGGAACCCGCCAGGGCCGTGGTCGACGCGCCCGGGTTGATGGCCGAGGTGACCAGGTCGAAGTAGCCGGTGCCGACCTCGCGCTGGTGCCTGGTCGCCGTGTAGCCGTCGTCCTCCGAGGCGAACTCGGCGTCCTGCAGCCGGACGTAGGCCGGCATGCCTTCCTCGGCGTAGCCGCGGGCCAGGGCGAACATCGAGTGGTTCAGCGCGTGGAAGCCCGCGAGGGTGATGAACTGGAACCTGTAGCCCATCGCGGCGAGTTCCTTCTGGAACTTGGCGATGGTGGAGTCGTCGAGGTTCGCCCGCCAGTTGAACGACGGCGAACAGTTGTAGGCCAGCATCTGGTCCGGGTACACGGAGTGGATCGCGTCGGCGAACTCAGCGGCGACCGCGAGGTCTGGCGTCGAGGTCTCCATCCAGAGCAGGTCCGAGTAGGGCGCGTAGGACAGGCCGCGCGCGATGCAGGAGCCGATGCCGTTGCGCACCCGGTAGAAGCCCTCCGCCGTGCGCTCGCCGGTCACGAACGGCTGGTCGCGCTCGTCGACGTCGCTGGTGAGAAGCGTCGCAGCCTGGGCGTCGGTCCGCGCGATGATCAGCGAGGGCACGCCGCAGACGTCGGCGGCCAGCCGGGCGGCGCTGAGCGTCTTGATGTGCTGGCCGGTCGGGATCAGCACCTTGCCGCCCAGGTGGCCGCACTTCTTCTCGGATGCGAGCTGGTCCTCCCAGTGCACGCCGGCCGCCCCGGCCGCGATCATGGATTTCATCAGCTCGAACGCGTTCAGCACGCCGCCGAACCCGGCCTCGGCGTCGGCCACGATCGGCGCCATCCAGTGCGGCGCGCCCTCGCCGCCCGACTCGGCCCAGGTGATCTGGTCGGCGCGCATCAGGGCGTTGTTGATCCTGCGGACCACCTGGGGCACGGAGTTGACCGGATACAGGCTCTGGTCGGGATAGGTCTGGCCCGCGAGGTTGGCGTCGGCCGCGACCTGCCAGCCCGACAGGTAGATGGCCCGGAGCCCCGCCTTGACCTGCTGCACGGCCTGGTTGCCGGTGAGCGCCCCCAGCGCGTGGACGTACTCCTCGCTGTGCAGCAGGGACCACAGCCGTTCGGCGCCGAGGCGCGCGAGCGTGTTCTCCTCCTGCACCGAGCCGCGCAGCCGGACCACGTCGGCGGCCGTGAAGGTCCGCTCCGTTCCATCCCAGCGCGAGTCAGCTGCCCAGCTCTGCCGCAGGTCAGCAACCTGCCCGTCGAAGCCCGCACTGCCAAAGTCCTTGCCGTATCTGTTCCCGCTGCGCTCTAGGCGACGATTGTTCACTGGACCTCCTGATGCGTGCCGTCCCCGGGTGTTGCACCAAGCTTCGCCCGGCTTGCCGCCTCCCGATAGGGACCTTGGTCACGAAATTCTGCGGATCTTCGTGTAGCCTGAAGATGTGACGACTTTCGCCGAGAAAGAATTCGCGAGTTTGCCAGATAGCCGACTGGACCTCGTTCTCTTCGGTCAGCGGCTCCGGCACATCAGGCGCAGCAGGGGACTGACGCTCACCGAGCTCGGTGAGCGGGTCGGCCGCGCTCCCTCCGTGCTGTCGCTGCTGGAGAACGGCAGGCGCGAACCCAAGCTGTCCCTGATCGAGGCCATCGCGACCGCGCTCGGCGTGTCGTCCGACGAGCTGATGCGCCGCGAGGCGCCGAGCCGCCGCGCGCAACTGGAGATCGCGCTCGCCGAAGCCCAGCGCGATCCGGTGTATGCCAGGCTCGGGCTGCCGTACCTGCGACCCGGCCCGCGGGTACCGAGCGAGGTGATCGAGCACATCCTCGCCCTGCACGCGGAGCTGCGCAGGCAGGAGGCCAAGCCGACCGCGACGCCCGAGGAGGCCAGGGCGGCGAACGCTGACCTGCGCGCGATGATGCGCGACCGCGGCAATTACTTCGCGAAGATCGAGCAGGCCGCGGCCAGGGCGCTGGAGCCGGTGGCGTACTCGGGTGGCGCCCTTTCCCAGGGCATGCTGCTGTCGGTCGTGTCGCACCACGGGTTCTCTGTCCGCTATGTCCAGGACCTGCCGCGCTCCGCCCGCTCGGTGACCGACCTGCGGAACCGCCGGATCTACCTGCGCCAGGAGTCGCTGGGGATGCACACTCCGCGTGCCGTCCTGTTGCAGACCCTCGGTCATTTCGTGCTCGGCCACAGCGCGCCGCAGGACTTCGCCGACTTCCTGCGGCAGCGGGTCGAGGCCAACTACTTCGCGGCCGCGGTCCTGGTGCCCGAGCACGCGGCGGTCACGTTCCTGCGCGGCGCCAAGGAGAACAGGAACCTGTCCGTGGAGGACATGCGGGACGTGTTCTCGGTGTCGTATGAGATGGCGGCGCACCGCTTCACCAACCTGGCCACCCACCACCTGGATCTGACCTGCCACTTCGTGAAGAACGACGCGGGCGGCATCATCTACAAGGCCTACGAGAACGACGGCGTCGTGTTCCCGGCCGACGCGACCGGCGCGATCGAGGGACAGCGGATGTGCCAGCACTGGTCCGGGCGGCAGATCTTCTCGGCGGCCGACCGGTTCAGCCCGCACTACCAGTACTCGGACACGCCGTCGGGCACCTACTGCTGCCTCGCCTCCGTCGATCCGGGCAGCGAGCGCGGCTTCGCGATCACCCTCGGCGTGCCGTTCGACGACGCCCGGTGGTTCCGCGGCCGGGACACCACCAAGCGCACGAAGTCAGCCTGCCCCGACCCGTCCTGCTGTCAGCGCCCGCCTGCCAGGCTGGCCGCCCGCTGGGACGGGATGGCCTGGCCGTCCGCCCGCGCGCACTCGCACATCCTGCTCGCGCTGCCGTCCGGCAGCTTCCCCGGCGTGGATGAAGCGGACGTCTACGCGTTCCTCGACCGGCACGAGCGCGCCTAGCGATCAAGGGTCGCTAGCGACCAAGGGTCGCCTGGGAGGCCGCTGAACAAAGCCTGATCTTGGGCGGGAAGTGCGCCGGCAAGGCCGTCCGTGCGGCCCCCCCCAGCGGGCGCCGTCGGCATAGACAGTTCGAGCCGCGCGAACTCCGGGACCGCGGGCCGTGGGTGGTCGGCGTGATCGTCGGTTCTGCGCTCCGCGGGCAGGGCGCCGGGCGGGCGATACTCGCGCACACCGTGGGCTGGACCTATGAGCGGGGCTACGACCCGGTCTGGGTCGCGACCGGGCCCTACGCCGCTGGCTTCTATCAGCGGTGCGGCTGGGAGCTCACGCATACCTACCGTGGCGAGTACGACGAAAGGTCAACATCCTGCGTGCCGAGCTGGCCGCTAGCGGTGATAGCAGGTAGAGAAAACGGCAAATGCTGCCGTTTTCTCTACCTCTAGGTTTACCTTGGCGTCTGGCTCAGGCGAATTTGGGCGGGCGCTTCTCGCGCAGGGCGGCCGCGCCTT
>Ga0137377_10003799_pt1 | contig 11791 bp, 9 predicted proteins | sample SagtaG_22_FD_104815 | JGI IMG/M metagenome (GOLD analysis project Ga0137377, IMG submission 104815) | Vadose zone soil microbial communities from Sagehorn Ranch, Mendocino, California, USA - Sage2_L_40_16 metaG | ecosystem: Environmental > Terrestrial > Soil > Vadose zone | place: USA... | reverse complement strand
GGCACGACAACAGCCGGGATCGAAAACATGAAATCCACCGACTTCGTGGTTGCCCGCGACGATCTGCAGCAATGCAAATCGATCGAGACACACCTGCCCGATGCCGATGCGTTACCCGCCGACGCGCTGCTCGTCAAAGTCGATCGCTTCGCCTTCACCGCCAACAACATCACCTACGCGGTTCTCGGCGACGCGTTGAAATACTGGCAGCTGTTTCCGGCGCCGCCGAGTTTCGGCAACATCCCGGTCTGGGGATTTGGCAACGTCATCGCCTCGAAGCATGCGGGCGTCGCGGAGGGCGAGCGCCTGTTCGGCTATTTCCCGATGGCGACGCATCTCGTGATCGAAGCCGCTGACGTGACCAAGCGAGGTCTGCGCGACGGCGCCGCGCACCGACAGGGGGTCGCGCCGGTCTATAACGCCTATGCGCGCGTCAGCGGCGATGCCGCTTTCGCAGGGCGCCAGGGCGATCATCAGGCGTTGCTGCGGCCGTTGTTCATGCTGTCGTTCCTGGTCGACGATTATTTGGCGGAGAACGGTCTTTTCGGCGCGCGCGGCGTGATCCTCTCCTCCGCCTCCAGCAAGACCGCGTTCGGGCTGGCGCATCTCCTGCACACCCAGCGCAAGGACGTCAGGGTGATCGGGCTGACCTCGGCGGGCAATGCCGATTTCGTCGAAAAGCTCGGCTGTTACGACCAGGTCGTGACCTATGATCGCGTCACCTCACTGTCGTCAGACATGCCGGTGGCGTTCGTCGACATGGCGGGAAACAGCGAATTGCGCGCGGCCCTGCACCGGCATTTCCGCGAGCGAATAAAATATTCCGGGCGCATCGGGCTCACGCATCGCAGCTCATCCGACAACGAACCGGAACTGCCCGGCGCAAAACCGTCCAGGTTTTTCGCGCCCGACCAGATCCGCAAGCGTGCGAAGCAATGGGGACCCGGCGGCATCGACGCACGATTCTCCGTCGCGTGGTCGCATTTTGCGCCGAATCTGGACCAGTGGCTCACGGTGATCGAGGGCCGCGGGCCGGCCGCGGTGAAACAGGTCTATGTCGATACATTGGCGGGCCGCATTCCGCCACAGCAGGGGCACATGCTGTCGCTGGTGGAGTAACCGGCTTTCTGTGCAATCCCGGAGGGTATAGGTTTCAGGCAAGACCAACGCAGCGAAGCCGGACGGTGACAGGAAACGCCAATGCTCGACAAAACCAACGATGTTTCCATCGCAGCGGAAAGCTGGCTCGTGCAATTCGAAGCCGCCCTCGCCGGGAGCAACGACGGCACGCTGAAAGTGTTGTTTCACCCCGAGAGCTATTGGCGCGACGTGCTGGCGCTGAGCTGGAACATCCAAACCCTCAACGGCGCGCCGGCCATCTTGAACGCGCTGAAGCTGCACGCGGGCCGCGCCTCGCCGCGCGGCTTTGCCGTCGATCCCGACCGCGCTCCGCCGCGCCGGGCGATGCGGGCCGGCACCCATGCGATCGAATCGATCTTCAAATTCGAAACCAATGAGGGACGCGGCAGCGGCATTTTCCGACTGATCCCGGACGCGGACGACGGCAACCGGTTGAAGGCCTGGACACTGCTCACCGCGCTCGACGAGCTGAAAGGTTTCGAGGAGCAGCTAGGAAACGCGCGCCCGCGCGGGAAAGCCTATTCGCGCGATTTTCGCGGGCCGAACTGGCTCGACCTGCGCAAGGCCTCCGCCGACTATGCCGACCACGATCCGACCGTGCTGGTGGTCGGCGGCGGCCAGGCCGGGCTTGCGATCGCAGCGCGGCTGAAGCAGCTCAAGATCGATACGCTGATCGTCGATCGCGAGGCCCGCATCGGCGACAATTGGCGCAGGCGCTACCACGCGCTGACGCTGCACAACCAGGTGCAGGTCAATCACCTGCCCTACATGCCGTTCCCGCCGAACTGGCCGACCTACATCCCGAAGGACAAGCTCGCCAACTGGTTCGAAGCCTATGTCGATGCCATGGAGCTGAATTTCTGGACCGGCACCGAGTTCGAAAGCGGCGGTTACGACGAAGCGGAGGGACGCTGGACCGTGACGTTGCGCCGCGCCGACGGCTCCAGGCGCGGCATGCATCCGCGCCATGTCGTGATGGCGACCGGCGTCAGCGGCATCCCGAATGTGCCCGACATTTCGAGCCTGAGGGATTTCGCGGGCCAAATCCTGCATTCCAGCCGATATGACGACGGCGAAAACTGGAAAGGCAAGCGCGCGCTGGTGATCGGCACCGGCAACAGCGGCCATGACATCGCGCAGGATCTCTATTCGAGCGGCGCCGAGGTGACGCTGGTGCAGCGCTCCTCGACGCTCATCACCAATATCGAGCCCTCGGCGCAGCTCGCCTATTCCGCCTACAACGAGGGCACGCTGGAAGACAACGATCTGATCGCGACCTCGATGCCGCTTGCGCTCGCGCGGCGAAGCCACGTCCTGCTCACCGAGCAGTCGAAGAAATTCGATCAGGAATTGCTCGACGGCCTGGAACGCGTCGGCTTCAAGCTCGATTTCGGCGAAGACTCCACCGGCTGGCAGTTTAAATACCTCACGCGTGGCGGCGGCTATTATTTCAATGTCGGCTGCTCCGACCTCGTAGCCAGCGGCGCGATCAAGCTGAAGCAGTTTTCCGATATCGATGCCTTCACGGCCGAAGGCGCGCGAATGAAAAATGGGGAGCCGATCGCCGCCGACCTGATCGTGCTGGCGACCGGCTACAAGCCTCAGGAATATCTGGTGCGAGAACTATTGGGCGCGGAGATCGCCGCGCGTGTCGGCCCGATCTGGGGCTTTGGCGACGGGCAGGAGCTGCGCAACATGTATGCGCGCACCGGCCAGCCCGGGCTCTGGTTCATCGCCGGCAGCCTCGCGCAATGCCGGATCAATTCGAAATACCTGGCGCTGCAGATCAAGGCGATCGAGGAAGGGTTGTTGCCGCGGGGCGTGATTCCGCATCGCGCGACTGCATGAATATTTGATCACCGTCATTCCGAGGCGCGCGCGAAGCGAGCGAACCCGGAATGACACATCCGGGGAGAGAACACACATGCCGACCATTCTCGGTTCAGGCGAGCATCGCTACCGCGTGGTGGAGAACTTTGCGAAGCTGCCGGAAGGATGGGAGCTCACCGACGTCGCTTCCGTCGCGGTCGACAGCAAGGACCGCGTCTATGTCTTCAACCGCGGCGCCCATCCGATGGTGGTGCTTGATCGCGAGGGCAATTTCATCACGAACTGGGGCGAAGGCCTGTTTGTCCGCGCGCACGGGCTCTACATCGACGCCGACGACAATCTTTATTGCACCGACGACGGCGACCACACCGTGCGCAGATGCACGACCGACGGCAGGGTGCTATTGACGATCGGCATTCCGAACAAGCCGGCGCCGTTCATGAGCGGCGAGCCGTTTCACCGCTGCACGCATACTGCGCTGTCGCCCAAGGGGGAGATCTACGTCTCCGACGGTTACGGCAACGCCTGCGTCCACAAATACACGCCCGACGGCAGGCTGCTCAAAAGCTGGGGCGAGCCCGGCACCGACCCCGGCCAGTTCAACATCGTCCACAACATCGCAACCGATGCGGACGGATGGGTCTATGTCGCCGACCGCGAAAATCACCGCGTCCAGGTGTTCGACGGCAACGGCAGATACGAGACCCAGTGGAACAATCTGCACCGGCCCTGCGCGCTGCATTGCTGCGGCGGCAAGCATCCGAATTTCATCGTCGGCGAACTCGGTCCCGGCATGCCCGTCAATCTGAAAGTGCCCAATCTCGGCCCGCGCCTGACCATCGTCGATGCCAAGGGCAACCGCATCGCACGGCTCGGCGGCGAGCATGGCCCGGGGCTTCAGACCGGCAAATTCCTGGCGCCGCACGGGCTGGCGCTCGATTCCAAAGGCGACATCTATGTCGGCGAGGTCGGCGTCACCAACTGGAAATCGAGTTTTCCGGACACGCCGATGCCGCCGGAGGTTCGCGGCGTCCGCTGCTTGCAGAAGCTTGAGAGGATTCGCGAGTAGTCCGTCGTAGCGAGCGTCGTCATTGCGAGCCAACCGGTCGGCGCAAAAGCGCCGCCGGATGACAGGCTCAGCGAAGCAATCCAGACTTCCTGCTTGGCTCTGGATTGCTTCGCTTCGCTCGCAATGACGGGCCAGCGCCCTACTCCGCCTTGATGTTCGAGGCCTTCATGATCGGCCACCAGCGTTCGGCCTCCGCCTTCTGGAATGCGCGGAGCGCCTCGGGCGATTGCTGATCGAGCGGCGTGATCTGAATGCCTAATTCGTCGAAGCGCTGCTTGACCTGCGGATCGGCCAGAATCTGGCTCATGGTGGCGTTCAGCTTCGCGATGATCTCCTTCGGTGTGCCCTTCGGCACCCAGAGCCCATACCACAGCGACGCATGGAAGCCCGGCAGTCCCGCCTCGTCGGCGGTCGGAATGTCGGGAGACGACCGCAGCCGCGTTCTGCCCGTGATGGCGAACGGCTTGACGCTGCCCGCCCCGAGCAGCGCCTTGAAGTTCGACGACGGCTCGATCATGAAGTCAATCTGCTCGGCGAGGAGATCCTGCATGGCCGGGGCATTGCCGCGATATGGCACAAACTGGAACCTGGTTCCGGTCTCCTTCTGAAATGAAATTCCCGTGAGATGGCCAGTGGCGCCGACACCGGCGATCCCCACTGACGCCTTATCGGGATTGGCCTTGAGCCAGGCGATCAGCCCCTTCAAATCGTCCGCCGGCAGGCTTTTCTTTGCGACGATCAAGAGCGGCTCGCTGCCGATTTCGATCACCGGTTCCAAATCCCTGAGCAGATCGAACGGCAGAGCATAAAGGCCGCCGGTCAGCACATGCGTCGTGGAGGTTCCGATGCTCAGTGTATGGCCGTCAGCGGCAGAGCGGACCGCGCGGCCGACACCCAAGCTGCCGGCAGCGCCAGCGACATTCTCAATGACGACGGGCTGCCCCAGAATGGCCCTCATCTTCTCACCAAGGAACCGCGCCACCGTGTCGGTGGCGCCACCCGCCGGAAATGGCACGATCATGGTGATCGGCCGGGCCGGATAGCCCTGCGCCTTGCAAATATTGCTCGATCCCAGACCGATAAACGCCGCAATCAATAGCGCCAACCATTGACGCATACGCCATTCTCCCCCTGATTCCACTGCTCTTGTTCAGCCCTTGGGCGCGGGCCGGATGCGCGTTCGGCGCGGACCGCGATTGCGGGATAAGCTATTCTAAGCTCTTCACAATCCCGTCACGCTGCATGTAGTATGTCAATACAAGCTGCGTCGCAGCAGATATGGGAGTCAGGAGCGTTATTTGAACGCACACGTCTCACAAGGCGGTTGGCCGGTACTCGTACTGAATGCGGACTTCCGGCCGCTGAGTTATTACCCGCTCTCGCTTTGGTCGTGGCAGGACGCGATCAAGGCGGTGTTCCTCGATCGCGTCAACATCGTGGAACACTATGACAGGGCGGTGCGCAGTCCCTCGTTTGAAATTCAGCTGCCAAGCGTGGTGTCGCTGAAGTCCTTCGTCAAACCGAGCACCCACCCGGCCTTCACCCGCTTCAACGTGTTCCTGCGCGACCGGTTCGTCTGCCAGTATTGTTCGGCGGACGACGATCTCACCTTCGATCACATCGTCCCGCGCAGCAAAGGCGGCCAGACCACCTGGGAAAACGTCGTCGCCGCCTGCTCGCCGTGCAACTTGCGGAAGGGAAACCTGACGCCGCAGCAGGCGAAGATGTTTCCGAGGCAAGCCCCCTTCGCGCCAACCGTGCATCAATTGCACCGCAATGGCCGGCTGTTCCCGCCGAACTATCTGCACGATAGCTGGCTCGACTATCTCTATTGGGACACCGAGCTCGATCCGTGAGGGTTGGGGCTGCTTTGTGTGGGACTCATATTTGTGTGGGACTCATAAGAGTGTCAAAAAGCACAAAAGACTGCCACGTTTCTCACAGCCCGCTGAGCCGGCCGGGCCGCTGAAATCGCAAGCGTCGATGAGGCGAAGCGCGGTGCTTGGACTCATCGGCCGATTAAGTTCCAAGGACGCGGAGGAGCGGGACCTGCGCAGAATCTTCGCAGACAGCAGCCGGAATTGCCGCGAAAAGCCCAAACACCATCACTCCGGGCTCTCCATGGAAAAGAGCGGACGCGGCGAGTAGCAGAGCTGGAGCGGATGTAAGAAATCAGCCGACAGGAATCGCGATAAATCGCGTTGCGTCGTTTGACTTGACTCGTGCTAATGCGACGCGCCTGCCCTGACTTTGAACCTCAGTCAGCGCCTTGTAGAAGTCGACAGGTGTTTTGATCACGGTGCCGCCTACGTCGAGAATGACATCTCCGATCGAAAGACCGCTTTCAGCGGCCACACCAGCGGTATCAAGTTCAGTCACGACGACGCCTCCAACAACGAGACCGAGCTTGTCTGCAGGCATCAAGGTCAATCCTATATTTGCCTGATTGCCATCTGCCGCGGGTGATTTTTGCTTTTCGGTAGTCAAGCCGCTTTCATTGCGAGGACCGGGAAGTTCGCCTAGCGTTACGCTAATGGCTTTTTCCTCGTTCTGATGGATCAGGCGAAGCTCGATTGATTTTCCAGGGGACATATCGCCGACCCTTTTTACCAGGTCACGATCGTCACTGGTCGGTTGGCCCGCGAGGGACGTAATGACGTCGCCCGGCACGATGCCGGCCTTTGCCGCCGGGCTGTCCGGTTGGGTTTCGGCGACCAGGACGCCATGGACCGATTTATTGAGACCAAGCCCCTCGACGATTTCGGGGCTCAAGGACTGAACCTCGATGCCGATCCAGCCGCGCCTGATGGTGCCCTTGTCTTTGAGCCTGTCCGCGATCGTCTTCACTGTTTCCGCTGGAATGGCAAAGCCGATACCGATCGAGCCACCGGTGGGCGAAAATATTGCACTGTTTACGCCAATGACGTTGCCGCCGACATCGAAGGTCGGTCCGCCAGAGTTGCCCTGATTGACCGGCGCATCGATCTGAATGAAGTCGTTGTAAGCTGCAATCTTGATGTCGCGCGCGCGAGCCGAGACAATTCCAGCCGTCACCGTTCCACCGAGTCCGAATGGATTGCCGACAGCAAGAACCCACTCGCCGATTCGAGGGGCCTTGTCAGCTATCCGGGCAGCCGGGAATTCGTTTCCGCCGTCTATCTTGAGAAGTGCGAGGTCGGTCTTCGGGTCAGCACCAACCAGCTTCGCAGGGTAAATCTTTCCGTCGTCGGTGGTGACCTCAATTTTTTCGCTGCGCTCGACCACGTGATTGGTGGTCATGGCATATCCGTCCGACGATATAAAGAAGCCCGACCCCTGACTGGTGGCGACATGGGGTTGGTTCGCGCCGACATTGCCCTTAGGCAAATCGGAACGACTGGAGGGCGCGCCGTGACCGGTAGGCTGATCCTCTTCGTCGGCGTCTCGCTCCACCTTCGCGCGGACGCCCACAACGGTTGGTTTGATTCGTTCCACCAAATCTTCAAAGCCCACCGGCAGCGCAGCAGATTGAAATCCAACCGCGGGGTTGTACCAGATATACAGGTCTCTCCACGTTGAGACACGCGATCCGACCAGCCAGGCGACCGTTCCGAATCCAACAATTCCAATCGCAAGGATAGAACCAGCGAGAGCGCGACGCATCCTGCCGCGGGTACGCCCTTCGGTCATGAGATGTCTCCCTACACTAGCCAAAGGCGGCGACCCAGCATCTGACGAGCATTGGGCGGCTCTGCTTCATTCCTGTCGGTCATCGCTGGATCGGTTTGCTGTTATTTCCCGTTCTGTGAGGGCAAATCAAAACGACGCGAAAGGTTCCCGACCTCGCGATACCCCGACCTCGCGATACAGAGACGGTGGAAGGAACCCTCCCTTGCTTTCGCGGCCTAGGTCAGAGTTCACTCCAACCGCATCGCTTGTTCGTGATATCTTCCGTCGGCGATTGGTGGGATGGAGCCATCGCCGCCGAGCGAGAGGGCGTCCGGTTGATTGCGGCGGCAGACGGACAGGTATTGGCCTTCGATCAAGCCTGATTGCGCGGGCAAGGATTCCAAAAGCGCCGGGCTGATCTCACCGATGGATCGATTTCATCCGCTTCAGCCGGTTTGGGTGTGCTCTCCGCCCGGTCGCGAGATTTTGCTCAACGCTTCGCCCGCCTTTCCATCGCTGGCGGTGGCGGCAACGTCTCCAAGCGACAAAATGCCGACAAGCCGTTTGTCGCGATCGACCACCGGCAGGCGCCGGACCTGGATTTCACCCATGTTGCGAATAACGTCATCGACCTCCTGGTCATCAAAACAGTACTTTATCTCGGTCGTCATGACGTCGCGAACTTTGGTATCTGGGCCCTTTCCCTCCGCAACGCCGCGAATTGCGATATCGCGATCGGTGATCATGCCAACGAGCCGATCACCGTTGCTTATCGGCAGGACGCCCGCGTCGATTCCCGCCATGGCCATTGCCGCCTCCTGGATGGTTTCTTCCGGGCTTACGATAAAGACGCCTCGCGTCATGGTTTCGGCTACTCTCATGGTCATCTTCGTCCTTCGTCTAGCGTTTTGCGCGCGCCCGGTTCCGGATCGCAAAAGGGCGCTCTTGACCCTCCAGCATGGAACACCTGGCCGGCCACCACATTGAAAACGAATGACTCGGCCTCAAAAATGTTCCGCTCGTTTCCAACCCAGATCGCATGATCGATCGAGCGGCATCTCTCGCTTTAGGTTCCGTTGGGAAATTTCATCGATACCTATGACCAATTTCATTGGAACGGTGTCCTGATTAAGACGTTTTCCTTAATGCTCACCTTAGAGGAGACGCAGATGAGAAAACTGACACTGACATTTCTCGCCGGCGCCGGTGCCCTCCTAGCCACGAGCGCCTATGCCGCCGACCGGATTCAAACCGGAGACAACTCGGCTCTGCTTCACCAGGCCAGGCTGGTCTGTAATGACGCTGGCCAATGCTGGAATACCCGGGGTGATCGTCGCGTGATCATCGGAGGCAGAGAGAGTTACTATGGACCGCGATACTACGACGACTACGATCGCGGCTATTACCACCGTGGGCCGGGCGTTGGTGTCCGTGGACCGGGGTTCAGCTTCGGTATCGGTCCGGACTACTGATAGCGCCATTGAGCCGCGCAGTTTAGGAGACACCATAATGCCCACCGAGCTAGGCTCGGTGGGCATTATGCATCGGGTCCCGCTCGATTCCGACGTAGATAGGATTGCGGTGTAGTTGCATATTAGAAACTCATTCCGACTTTCTCCGAGAGATTGCGTCGGCCATGAGCTCGATGGTGCCCGCTCCCGGCACGACCGATGCCACCCGCTCCGGCCTGATCCGCTTGCTCCCTGATCAGATGGGCCGGCATGAACGCGCCGACTTCGCCGCGGTGCCGTATACGGCCATTCCCGGCGGCTCCAGTCATCAGGCAGATGCGCGACGTCTTCGTTTGCCAGTTGAAGCAGCCGGAACATCATGAGCGGATTTTATCGCGTGGTCGCGCTCAATCGATGTTAGGCGCGCGAGACCGCTTACAACTAGCCGCTTCTCGTCGTGCTCCCCCTTATCGAACATGCCGTAAATATGCTGAGTGAGAATTTTCCGTGCCTGCAAGATTACCGACCGGTCGCGCTCCCGCAGCTGTTGATAGATACCAAGTGCCCGCTCGATGGCAGCGGCGGCAAACATTTCATTATCGGGTTCGTTCATGGGTCGACTCTTGGATCGAAATATCAAGCGCAACGCGGCAGGCTACTTGGCCAATACGATTTGATAATCAATGACCCCCCGCCTGGTTCCTCCGTGGCACGTCCTTGTTGAAAACCGACAGCGCCGCGCTTGCCCCCGACACGTCCGCTTTGTTGCACTACATGTCAGAAACGACGGCGCTTCCCGTGGGTTCTGCCAATCAGTGCTCGGACATGATCCAGGCCCGCCGGCGCGGAATCGCTGGAGCGAGCTTGTAGCTATGATTTGCCTCGTCGGGCAAAGCTGGCGATTTCTCCAAGCCGCACCCGACGGGCCCGATCAGCCTGAATTTGCAGCGCAAAAAAGGCACGAGCGTTCTCGTCGATTTGGTGGCCGACCGGCACGCTCGCTCAATCATGCTCGCTCAATCATGAATCAAGCACAAGATGCCGGCCCATCGGCGAGTGTCGGAATGGCGCCAGCTTTCGAGTTTTCGAGTTTTCGATCATCATCGCAAGTTGGCGCTGCAGCATCACTATCAAGCGGTGACACGATCTGTTACGGTTTGGTGCGCTGCGGTGCCCGTTCTTCGCGAATGAACCGATGGATATTCCAAACTCGCCGCAGCGACGCCGGCAAAACATCTCGGCAAACGCCAAAGGGAAAAATCGCTGCGCGGCCAATTCAATAGCTTGCAATTCAATAGCGTGAAAGCCGGCGCCTGTTCAGCCGCGCTCAAGGATTGAGCATGAACGCCGGCTCTCTGAGGGTCAAAAAAGCGACAAAATGGCTGGGTTCCCTTCAAAATAAAGACTCGGCGACAAGCCCGATGCCATGACTTGATGCCATGACTTGATACCATGACTTGATACCATGACTTGGGCGAGGATGGGGGCGTCTTGATGAAAACGAAATCTGAATTGTAGGGAACGCGGCACGAGATCGATCGCGTCGGCATACGATCGTGCGCAGCGGCCCGGCAATGCAGCGACTACGCATAAAAAAATTCAAACCGGAGGAAGTGCCCATGACGAAACAGTCGAATTATCTTGCCTTACCTGTTGCCGTTGTCATTGCAGCGACATTCGCCGCATCGTCGACGTTTGCTCAGTCAGTGGATACCGCGCGCATCGAGGCCGGCGGCCAGAATGACTGGTTGACCTACCACGGCTCCTACAAGTCTCATCACTACAGTCCGCTCGCCCAGATCAACCCAAGCAACGTCGCCAATCTGGGCGTTGCCTGGATCCATATTCCTGGACGATCCACCCGTGGCCTGCAGTCAATGCCGCTCGTGGCCGATGGCGTGCTCTACTACACGGGATCCTACAGCCGAACCTTCGCGCTGAACGGCGCCACCGGCGAGGTGATCTGGTCCTACTTCCCGGAACTGGACGAAGCGTTGATCGCCCGGCAGACCCACTCGCCCTACAATCGCGGCGTCGCGCTTGGCGAGGGCAAGGTCTATGTCGGCACGATGGACGGCCGGCTCATCGCACTGGACATGAAGAGCGGCAAGCCGCTCTGGGATACCAAGCTGATCGATTCCCAGAAGCTGACGGTCGGCTTCACCGGTGCGCCGCTTTATGCCAAAGGCACGGTGGTGATCGGCTCGCAGGGCGGCGAATGGCCGGGCCGCGGCCCGATATTCGGTGTTGATGCGGCAACCGGCAAGAAGAAATGGGAATTCCTGACCGTCGCCGGCACCGACGAAGCCATGAAGACCTGGGGAAGCGACTCTTGGCGCACTGGCGGAGGCGGCGGCTGGATGCCGGGCACTTACGATTCCGAGACCAACACCATTTTGTGGGGCACCGCCAACCCGGCGCCGCTCTACGATTGGTCGGGTAACGACTATAAGACGCAAGGGGCCCGCCCTGGCGACAATCTCTATACGACCTCGGTGATCGCTCTCGATGTCGATACCGGCAAGTTGAAATCTTACCATCAGGAGCTGCCGCACGACGCCTGGGACTTCGACAGCGCGGCCGGAGAGTTCGTGATGCTCGAACGTGACGGTCAGGAGCGCGGGGTGCACCCCACGAAAGGCGGGTACGTCTT
>Ga0137377_10003796_pt1 | contig 11793 bp, 6 predicted proteins | sample SagtaG_22_FD_104815 | JGI IMG/M metagenome (GOLD analysis project Ga0137377, IMG submission 104815) | Vadose zone soil microbial communities from Sagehorn Ranch, Mendocino, California, USA - Sage2_L_40_16 metaG | ecosystem: Environmental > Terrestrial > Soil > Vadose zone | place: USA... | reverse complement strand
GTTCGCTATCTGGGGTACACCGGTCGTAATGCCAACGTAGTCGCGAAGGCAGCCCGTGACCCGATTCGGGCATTCGCCACGGCGCGGAGTTGTGGCGCGTCAAAGCCACAACTTTTTCATCCTCGCGAGCTGTTCGATCACGTCGTCGGCGCCGACAAGTTCAGGCGTATCGCACCGAGTCGGCCTCCCAGTCGCTCCACACCAATGGTGAAGACCTAGCGCCTGCCGGCGATAACAACGAATGCCCGTCATCAGTCTGAGCCTGGCGAAAAGGACTCGCCCGTCAGATGACATGGGATTGTGCACTTCCGTGCACTTTCGTGCGTCAAGTTTCACGCGGCCGGCCGAAGCGTCCCCGACGCCGTGTTGGGCTTGCTTCCCCCCATCCTCGCTATCGTGCCTCGTGGGCGACGCGCGGCGGGCTGAGAGGCTTGGCGGGGCGAACCGCCCTCATCGGGTGTTGCTTGAGGCCGTCCGGCTCATTCCAAGAGCCAGAATCCGATTCAGCAGGTCCGGGTAGGAGAGGCCATCGTGCCGAGCCGCCGTCGCAAATTCTTGGCTCTCCGCGATCTCAGGGTGGGATTCGCTTCGAGGAAATAGAGAGCGCCTTCAGCAGAGAGGCGAAAATCGATGCGAGCATAGCCATCGAGCTCCAGAGTCCTGTAGATCCGCTTCGCTGTTCGCTGGATGCGGGCGTATAGTTCAGGTGCGAGGTCCTTGGCAGGCCCGTGCAAGATGCCCCGGCGCTCCTGGTAATCAGGGTCATGCTTGACCTTCTCGGTAGCGATGCGCCATGCACCTTCCGCCATATTGCCGAATTGCAGTTCCCATACCGGCAGCACTCGCAGCCGGTCGTTGCCGAGCACCCCGACATAGAGCTCGCGCCCCTCGATGTATTGCTCCGCAATGGCAGCCGTGCCGATCCGTTCGTGAATGAAGGCAACGCGCTCTGCAAGTTTATCGTCGGTGTCGACGACGGATGCCTGAGCGATGCCGAGGGACGAGTCCTCGCTCACACTCTTGACAATTAGCGGCAGGGACAGGCGCGCTGGCCGCCGGACCTTGCGGCGCACCGGAAAGACCGCGAAGGCCGGCACTGGTATCCGATGGTAATGCACTAGCGTCTTGGAAAGGTCCTTGCCACGCGCCAGCATCAGGCCGCGCGGCCTGCAGCCGGTATACGGGATGCGCATCAGCTCGAGATAGCTTGCAACATTCTGGTCGTAGATAACCTCGCCGTGAAACTGCTCGAGCAGTATGAACACCACATGCGGCTTCCAGCCCTCGATCTCGTCGCGGATCAGCTTGAGCTCATCGCGAACGCCGAGTGGCCGGACCTCGTGCCCGGCGGTACGCAGGGTGGTGACAACATCGTACTCGGTTTTCCATTCATTGATTTGCTGCTCGCTGTATCCTTCGGTCGAATCCGGGGGTATCAGGTCCGGGTCCATGAGCACCAGGACGCGAAGCCGTTTCATAGCGCGATCCACTTGCGCCGCGACGGGCCGAAGAAGCGCATGCATAGTTTTGGCGGTCAAAAGCACGGCGAACTCGATAATCAGCTCGCGCTCGGAACCAACCGCACGCAGATTGAGCTCGCGACACCGGGCCACGATGTCGTCGAGCACAGCATCGAGCGTGAGCTGGTACTCACCCGTCCACTTCGCTACAAGTCGTCGAATTCTCGCACGATTGCGCCTGATAAACATCGAAGCCGACTGCGACCGGTGGTGCCTTGGATCGGCGGAGAACAACCGCAGCAGATCACGGTCGTAGGTTGTGGGCGCATCGAAGGCGTAGAGAGCCTGTTTTTTTCTGTAGTGCTCACCAAGCGTCTCCGTGAGGCGGTTGAGGGGGTCGACCTCGTCCCGACCGGTGAGCAACGGCGGTTGCCCGGCGATTTCCGTCATCAACGCATCGACATATTCAAGCTTCTTCAGTGCTGGCCATCCGGCGTAACGAGATCGCCAATTCGAACGGGGCCGAAGCCACACGGCAAATGTTTCGGCGAAATCTTCATCCGGATGGCTCTGGGCGTACCAGAGCCGCAGGTGTTGGACAAAATGCCTGCTGGCCGGATTCGGTCGATAATAGCGCGGATAGCGTTGCGAGGACCGGCCGAACAGCTTCTGCCATCGACGACGGCGCTGGAGCTGATAGGAGTGCTGCAGCACATGGCCGGCTTCATGACGAAGAATGCTCATGCATTCAGACCAAGTACCGCCCTCCACGTCGATGATCATTTTCCTTTCGAGCTGCATCAGGCGCGGGTGGGTCAGATAGAAAGGGATAGCGATGCCTGGCGTGTTTTCTGGGCTGAACCACTCGCTCGAGATCCAGGCATGGGGCCGGGCCCGGATGCCGCGCTCTTCGAGTTCCTCATGGAGACTAGCGAGGCACGCCTCAAGCCAGGTGCCGTTGACCGTGACCTTGAGATCCTTTAGCCGGAGCTCAAGCAATTGTTCGTCGGGGAGGGCGGCCCAGGCAAATTTACGACGCGGCATGGTGCTTTAGAACCTAAGGGAAATTCCGCACTTCGATGGTGTCATGGGAGATCGCCGGCGACAACCGCCGCGCTTGTGTCGCTGGAAGATTGGCTGGGCCACAATGCAGTGCCCATCTCCGAGTCGAAACATGCTCTTCGGTTCAACCTCAATAACCGGAAAAGCCATATTTTTTCAGCTCTTGCGCACTCGGAAGATCATCAGGGCATGCCCAGTGAAGGCTGCCAAGGACGCAGTGTCGTAGCGTCGAGACATCGATAGGGGATGACGGCCAATGTGGCGCGATGCGCCACGCTTCGATGCCGAGTGATAGGCGGGGTCCACTTGTGAACCGTATCCAATGTGTCGTCGTCGATGCGTTGGCAAGGAACGCCCACTCGTCGTGCAGCCCCGCCGGTGCTGTGACTACGAGGGCCTGAGGCCATCCTATGCGCACCGACCGTACGTTCAGCCCCCCTCAATTCACTTCCTCTCTTGCTTTGTACTCGCTGGTAACATTTCAGGTCGGCCATTGGTCTGTCAGCGTCGGTGTCGGTTCGCCGATTTCTTGCTGCGACAAAATTCGCAGAAACTCGTGCGGCGGCCCTGCGATGAATGTCACCGATCCGCCGTCGACATTCTTGCGCGCCTGATTATTAGGCCAAAATCGCGCAATCGACGGAACCCAAGCCGGCAATACCGGTCCGAGCATCATAGCCCTCCGCGAGCAGCGGAAAGCAACGGATCACTGGAGAAAAGGTTGCACGTTTTCGGAATGCCGATGTTCTTTTTCGTGATCGGCGCCGTGGCAGCTTGGCGTCGGGCAAGAGAGGCCCGCGCTGGCTTTGGCAGCGCGCCCCCGTCAAGGGTAGCTGCTCATCCGAACGAACGCCGTCAATGGTGCGCCTGGCAAGTGGCGTGAGTAGCGCGGCGGGATCGTAGCATCCGACATAAGGCCCGCGTCGCTGTTGGGGCGGTGCGGGCCAGCTAGGTCATGCAATGATCATCCCCCAGAGTGGAAGATGATCATTGAGAATTTGACTGGATCCGGGTCGTGCGCGTCAATGACTTGCGCGCAGCTGTGGACAACAAGGGACCCGCGCCAAGGGGTGACGCGGGCCAGTTAGTTGCACATATGCTGACCATTCCCCCGTCCGGGATGGTCGATGGCAAACTGTGCGGGTTGGGGGTGGGTGTCGAGTGGACGCGGTGGCGCGCGGTGAGGTGACGGGGCGTAGCAGACAAAAAGCCCCCGTCACCCCCGGGCGCGGGCCAGTCGGGACTTCATCAAGGTGCTCAGTCTAGTCGGAGAGACATGACCAGTGCTGAGGCTGCGCCGGGTGCCGCGCATCGTGCATGCCGCGCTGCTAGCGCCCTGATGCCGGTTGATCCTGACGGTCGTGGTCGAAGCAATCCGACGAGGCGGAAGAGCTTCCAGACTCGTCGCTAATCACTTGCTCGGTGAGGAAGTTTGGGGTGCGAGGAGAATTGGCGAGAGTTTTCGAAGAGGCACGGGCGAAGCGCCGCCAGCGCTTCGCCCGGACGTTTGCTGCTAGAGGTCAGCCCCCACCACCCTGCTGCGGCGCCCTCGCCGCGACCGGTCCGACGATCCGCTCGAAGTCGGCGTTTCCGCCCGGATTGCCATGGATCGGCACGTGCTGCGCCACATCAAGCTTCAGCCGCTTGATGTTCCTGAACAGCGCAACGGCGTTCGGGCTGACATTCGCTGGAGGCGCCGCGCCCTGCGCAGGCGGCGTGTAAAGGTCGGCGTTGACGACGATCTTCGCTTTCGGGAGATAGGCGATCAGCATATTGTCGCTGTGGTTGAGGCCATCAACGTGATAGAGCTCGATCGTCTCATTCCCATCGCTGATCGTGTACTGATCCGTGAACGTCTGCAGCCCTAGGACCCCGGGACCCGTCGGTGCAGGCGGCCGTTGCGACAGCCGGTCGAACTGGAGCGTCCGCTGCTGCGGCGCCAGCACGACCTGCTGATAGAAGTTGCGATTGCGGTCGTCGGTGATGACGGTCGCACCTTCCGCCACGTAGGTGCGTACCCCGCCTAGATGATCAAAGTGATTGTGGGTGTTGACGAGATAGCGGATCGGCTTGTTGGGGAAGGTTTTGTTGACTTCCTCGATCACGGCGAGCGAGCGCTGCTGATTGAGCGGCCCGTCGATGACCGTGACGAAGTCCTTGAACTCGACAGCAACGCTGTTGTGGGTACCGCCGCCCATCAGCACGACGCCGGGGGCGAGTTGTGTCTTCACCACCTGGACCTGAGGAGCCGGCGCGTTGCGCACCGCATCGGGGACCGCTTGCGCGGCATCCGCGACATTCACCTTGATGTCGTTGATCCGCAGATCCATCCAGTTATGGCCGCCGGGAACCAAAGGATGATCGCCCATATGAGCGTGAAGGTGGAATGGCAGCTTCACCCCGTTGCCTACGTCGCGGTAGTCAGTCCATCGGTATTCCACCATCTTGTCGCCCAACACTGGGTCGGGAATCCAGGTGATCACCCGCTCGAGCATATTGTCGTTGTTGAACTCGCCGGTCAGCCGGCGTGTGCATTGCGGTTGCGGCCCATCGCAGACCTTGAGGTTGAATCCGACGACCTTAACGGTGCGGTTTTGCCGCGCGAAATACCGGTCAGTGGCCGCCGCATTCGGCGCCGCCAGTGCTGCCTTGATGAAGCCGGCCGGATTGACGAACAGCAAGTGCTCACGGTCTAAAGCGGCCGCTGGCTGGGCAACGGGCTGGCCCTGTGGGTTCAGGTTCCACGCGGTGTTCCCGGCGACAAACTCAGCGGTGCGAGCTTCGCCCTGGATCGGAATTCCGCCGCCGCCGCGCGGCGGGTTGTTCCCCTGAACACGCACATAGTCCCGCTTCTGTGACTTGCTGGAGTAATCAATCGTCTCCAAATAGCTCTTCAAGTCCGCGCGCGGCAGGTCGCCTTGAGCGAACTGCTGGCCCGGAGAGCCGATCCAGCCGGTAGCAGTCATCTGGATGGAGTTTACTTTGCTTGCTCCGATCGCGTTGTCGGCGGCTTGTAAGATGGCCTTACCGGCGGCCTGATTGGGGTTTGGCTGGCCTTGTTGCGCAGCCGCCGGCGCGATCATCGCCGACGATGCGAGAAGCAATACTGCCCGTTTGAGTCGCATGACGATTCCTCCTCGTGGATAGAGCAGCAATACTCCCAAGGAGCTCCCGAACTTCAATGCAGAGGGTGCCCGAGATCGGTCAGCTTGATCCCTGGGATATTTGGTATGAATCCTTGCTCGGGCGTGGATTGAAGCTAGCAAGTTGAGGATTCGCTGTAAAGCCGAATGGCTGATGCGCGTCTCGCACGCCATCGGCGGCGGGCACCGCCGATGGCGTGGGGATTACCAGTCTCATTCACGATGGCCTCCGTGCAACCTTTTCTGGTGATGATTCGTTGCCTCCGTTGCACATGGAGGGCTGCCGATGTTGCCAGCATGGGTCCAATCGATTGCGCGACTTTTGCCTGATGGTCGGACGCGCATGGATGTCGCCGACGCAAACGTGACATTCATCGCCGCGCCACCGGATCAGTTTTTGCGAATTTTGTCGCAACAAGTGAACGTCGAACCGGCTGATCAGCCCGTCGGACACTAACAGCCGTTCGCTAAATGACACGCCAGTTACCTTGATCTGATTCGACTTCTCAAGGTGCAGCGGAGGTCTATGGTCTGCTCGGCCTAAACGGCTCCGGCAAGTCGACAGCCATCAATAGAGGTAGATCTGCCCGTGCCGACGAAGTGAGTGGGACGGCTCGTTTTGACCCCAACCGGACATCCACAGTTGCTTATTCCTGGCGACCTGTTCCTCTGCGTTGCGGGATCGCTGCGTCCACATCGATGTCAAAATGATGTGCAGTTTCCTTCTTACCCAGGACTCATACAGCGCGATAGCTGGGCTATCCCACGGATCAGCCTGGACAAAAATAACGTACACCTTCCGCTTTGACGCGATCCTCTTAAGCTCGCCAATCATTCTGGTGGCAACACTCCGACGGCGGCGACGGAGCACGACGGGTGAATTTGACCCTAACCGCACTGGCTGTCGCGTCCTGTCCGATCGTCGACGCTGGCTCAGTTCCGGCGTGCCGCTCGACCCGTCGGCGTCCCCGTTACGCCTTCTTCCCGGCCTGATACTTGTCAATCGCGGCTTGCACGGCGGCGCGTGACGCGACGCCGGCGGTCTCGTACTTCGACTTGGCGTCGTCGTAGCTCCACTGGCGCAGCGCGTTGGCGTCGCGCTGGAACTGCGGGTGGACGTAGCGCGCCATCAGTTCGTAGCTGCGCTTGGTCGCGGCCCAGTCGGCCCAGTTGTGCGCGAGCAGCAGGATGCCGCCGAGGCCGCCGTCCGAACCCTTCCACAGGCGCTCGAAATGGCGCACGCAATCCTCGGGCGTGCCTATGCACGCAAGGCCGGTCGAGACCAGATACTCGACCGGGTCGCCCGTGACGTCGGGCGGGATGATCGGGAAGGTCGCGACCTCGGAAAAATAGCGTTTGAAGTTCTCGAGCCCGAACTTGACGTCGGCGTGCGCTTGCTCGCTCGTCTCGGCGACATGCGCGAACGTGACGATGCGCCAGTTGCGCCGGTCCGACGTGTTGCCGGCAGCCCTCGCGCTTTCCTCGTAGAGGCGCCAGTTGTTGGCGTGCGCCTTGAGTGCGTCGTCCGAGGTGCCGCCGATCGAGAGCATGCCGATGCCGTGCCGGCCGGCCGCGAGCGCGCCGACCGGCGAGCGGTTGGCCGCGACCGCCATCTCCATCATCGGCAGCGTGTAGCTCCGGAGCTGCAGGCGCGCCTCGCGCAGGTCGAACCAGTCGGTTTTCTTCGTGACGATGCCGCCCCGCATAAGCTCGACGATGACCTCGAGCGCCTCGTCGAGCTTGCGCCGCTGCTCCGCGGGGTTGAGCCCCATCTTGACGGCGTCGTAGACCAGCGAGCCGGGCCCGACGCCGAACATCGCACGTCCGCGCGTCATGTAGTCAAGCTGCATCAGGCGGCCCGCCACTGTGAACGGGTTGTGGTAGGGCAGCGACACGACGCCGGTGCCGAGGCGGATGTGGCGCGTGCGCTCGGCCGCGGCCGCGATGAAGAGCTCCGGGCAGGCGATGATCTCGAACCCGCCCGAGTGGTGCTCGCCGATCCACGCCTCGTGATAGTTGAGGCGATCGAGATGGATCAACAGCTCCATGTCGCGCTCGAGGCAGAGCAGCGGGTTCTCCAGTAGCGCATGGAAGGGCGCGAGAAAGACGCCAGTGCGCAGAAACCTGTCGTTCATCGGCTGGTTCTTTTAGGCGTATCCGGGTTCGCAATCGTAGCAAGTCGCGCGCATGGCGCGAAGCGCATGCGGCGACCCCGGTCGGGTGGCGCCGTGCCTAGAACCCCATCACCAGCCGATAGTCCCGCGACCGCAATCCACGATCCATCGCGCATTGACATCCTGCGCGCGGTCGCGCCCGGCGAGCGATACATCACCGTGCCGTATGTACGCCCCGCGAAACAACGTGCTCTGCCCTCGATCTTGGCCCTCAACGAAGCGCTCCATTCGGTCCCCCCGCGCATCGCGCTGGAATCCTAACTCGCGAATCACACAGACCCAGCGTTTTCACACAGCCAGGTCATCTTCGACCGTCGTGCACGATCGCCGCTCACGGCAGCTTATCCCCCAAGAGCTTCGGTGCCGGCCGGGTGCCGATGACGGCAGAGTCGGGTCCCGAAGCGGCCAAACGCGGTGACTATTTCCCAAAATCTCGGACGATCAATTGTGGCTTAGAAACGTAGCTTGCTTCGGCGAAGCTCGTCACCGGCACGCAGAAAGCGCACTGGTGACAATCAAGCGAGATAGGCAGCCGGTTACAAACTGAAGACGTACAGCATCGATGCGGTCGTCTGGTTCTTCAGCTCGGGCGCGTTCTCGACGATGAACGGCCACATTCGCGCTCCCACCAGAACGGCAACATACTGCTTGCCGTTGACTGAATAGCTGACCGGCGGAGCCTGAATTGGGCTGCCGACGTTGAAACTCCACACCTCGTTCAGGGTCTTCGCATCATAGGCGGCGAACGTGCCGTCGTAATGACCGAGGAAGACCAGATTGCCGGCGGTCGCGAGCACACCGGCCATGTTGGGATATGTGAGCTTCTGCGCTGCCTTGGTTTCCCCCGTGGTCGGATCGACCGCTTTGAGGCTGCCGTAGAGACGATCCGGGGTCCTGACCGCTCCCCCCGTGAACCGCTCACGCGGCTTAACCGTGCCGCCTTGGTCCACCATATCCTTCTGCTCCACCAATTCGATGTAGTTGCAGCCCTCGATTGACGGAATGTAGATGAGACCGAGTTCCGGATTGTAGGCGCTCGGCTCCCAGTTCTTGCCGCCGTTATTCGTGGGGCACAGCTTCTCGCTCTTCGGCCTGGCCCGTGTGCCGTGGGTGACCTCCGCATAGGGCTGGACGTCGGCATTGGGGTTGTAGTTGAGCGGCCTGCCAGTCTTGGGGTCAAGCCCTGGCGTCCAGTTCAACTGGTCGACATACTGCTTGCCGGCGATGAAGGAACCGTTGGTGCGGTCGAGTGTGTAGAAGAAGCCGTTGCGGGCCGCATGCACGACCAGCTTGCGGTCCTCGCCATTGACCTTGGCGTTGATGATCGGGTGCTCGGAGATTTCATCGAAGTCGTAGGGATCATTGGGAGTGTATTGATAACCCCACTTGATCTCGCCGTCGGCGGGATTGATGGCGAGCACGCTCGCCGCCCATTTGTTATCCCCCGGCCGGTATTCGGCATCCCAGTCCGGCCCGGGATTGCCGATGCCCTGGTAGAACGTGTCGCTTTCAGGATCGTAGGTCGCGGTCTCCCACACCGATCCGCCGCCGTGCTTCCAGCGTTCCTTGCCGTCCTTCCAGGTCTCGTTGCCGGGCTCGCCGGCGCCCGGAATCGTGTAGGTGCGCCAGGCTGCCTTGCCGGTGTTGAGATCGGTCGCCTCGATGAAGCCGCGGATGCCTCTTTCCCCGCCTGCGGTGCCCACGATGGCGAGGTCGCGGATGATCAGCGGCGCAATGGTGAGAGTCTCGCCAATCGCCGGCTCGGCGATCTTGCGCTCCCAGGTGACTTCGCCGGTCGCCTTGTTGATCGAAAACATGCGGCCGTCGAGCGCGATGGAAATCACCTTGTCCTTCCAGAGCGCGACGCCGCGGTTGTTGACGCCGCAGCAGGCAACATCGCCCGCCCAAGCGCGGTCGATGCCGGGGTCCATCTTCCACTTGATGACGCCCTTGCGGCCTGCGGAGACGTCGATCGCATAGACCGAGCCCCAGCCGTCCGGCACGTACATGACGCCGTCCTCGACCAGCGGGGTCGCTTCCAGGTTGCCGTGGGCGTAGCGACCGCCGCTCTGGAATCCGCTCAGCGCCACCGTGAATACCGGCTTGAGGTTCTTGACGGTGTCGGCGTTGATCTCCTTGAGCAGCGAATAGCGGTGGCCCTGGTAATTGCCGTGATGGAGAATCCAATTCTGCGGCTCACGCTGCGGATTGAGCGTGCGCTCATTGGTCATGTCGGCCGCGTGCACCGGCGTCAGCGCGGTCGCCACAAGCAACGAACCGACGAAGGCGCCAGCGAGAGACGATGTTCTCATGATGTTTCCCCCTTGTTTTGCCGATGTTAAACGGCCTGGCATAGCCATGCAACACAGCGATCACGCCAGCGATGCGCCGCGCGTTTGGTCTTGCCAGTCGCCTGAACAATCTTCGTGATGCTGGCGCCGTCCACCCACATCAGGACAATCCGAGCCCGCCAAACCAGCTTCTGCGGTGTATTGCGGCCTGCCACCCAGCCTTCCAGTTCCGCCCGATGCTCGGGAGAAAGCTGGACACCCGATTCAGTCGTCATGTCCAGACTCGCATCAACGCGAGTCCAGGGGAATCCTTTTGTTAATGCCCGAACACTAGCTCCGTGTTCAAGTTGGTCGCGCCCGTGATGTTGCCGCCCGGCCGGTTCAGGCTGGCGACAACGCCAAACTCAACCGGGTCGCTCCCTATCGAGAAAACGATCGGGATCGTCGTGGTCGCCGCCTTCGCCGCAAGTGCCGCGGGGCCGGTAGCGGGGACGGACCGCGAGCTGGACGCGGTCGGAAATACAGGGGGGGTGCCCGGCGTCGGGGTTTGACAACTTTCCCGGTCCTGCGATGATATGCTCGGGCCAGAAAAAATAGGTGGCTTAGAATCCTAACGAGCAATTAGTGATTCCTGGGAGGGCTTCATGTCGCGCAATTGTTCTTTACCGATTGTTGCCTGGACTCTGTTGGCGATGGGCGCAGTGGCGTGCGGCAGCGCCGCCGCACAGGCACCGGCGACTCAGGGTCAGGCCCAGCCGTCAGGCCGATGGAGCCACCAGGACTGGCCCACGGGTCACTACAAGGTGGTCGAGGGGTGGCCCAAGCCGTTGCCGGACACTCGTCACTCACACGACGGATGGACCTGGGGATCCTTTGGCGGCGTCTACGCAGAAAGCCCCGACCGGATCTGGGTCGCCATGCGCGGCGAGCTGCCGCTGCCGAGCGGTGCCGCTCCGTGGACGCCCTATGGGGCGCTTAATCCTTCCCGCGGGAACTCCAACGGCAACTCGGACGGGTTGACGGCAACGTGCCAGCCGGAGACGAAGCGGGGATGGGAGCGCCGCTTCGAGCACTCGATCATCGTATTCGATCGCCAGGGCAACCTCGTGGACGAGTGGCCGCACCTCGACAAGCTGTTCTCCCAACTTCCCTGCGGCCGGGGGCCGCACCAGATCAAGATCAGCCCCTACGACAAAGAAAAGCACGTATGGATCATCGACGACCAGCTCCACATGATTTACCGCTTTACGTACGACGGTAAGCTGGTTCACAGCAAAGGGCAGCTCGGCGTGCGCGGTCGTGGGCCGAACACCTTCGACCGGCCGACGGACATCGCCTGGCTACCCGACGGGACTTACTTCATCACCGACGGCTACGGCGGCACACGCGTCGTCAAGTACGACGCGAACGACAACTTCATCATGGACTGGGGCCAGCCGCCCAAGGATCGGGCGAACCCGGGACCGAACGAGTGGAATACGGTCCACAGCATCGCGATCAGCGCCGACCGCCGGCTTTTCGTCGTCGACCGCGGACATGCACGGATGCAGGTCTTCGACGAGAACGGGAAGTTCCTCGATATGTGGCCGCTGAAGTCACCGAGCTGGCCCGCCAATCAGCCCACACTCTTCGTGAATCACTTCATCGATGATAAAGGCTTCAT
>Ga0137377_10003795_pt1 | contig 11795 bp, 9 predicted proteins | sample SagtaG_22_FD_104815 | JGI IMG/M metagenome (GOLD analysis project Ga0137377, IMG submission 104815) | Vadose zone soil microbial communities from Sagehorn Ranch, Mendocino, California, USA - Sage2_L_40_16 metaG | ecosystem: Environmental > Terrestrial > Soil > Vadose zone | place: USA... | reverse complement strand
CCCTCCGCGGCGAGAAATGCCATCAGGAGCGCAAGGACCGAAGGCGCCGGCTGAAAGAATACCCTGTAAAGAGAGCAGACCCACGCCAGACCAAATAGTTCCACCAGCAATAAACCGAGTAGCAAACGGCTATGCCATCGTGGAACTTTGCTCAGCGTGAGCCAGGCGACGCCGAGGGCAATTAGCAGCACAAATACATATTGCCATTTGTCGGCGACGACTCTTGTCGCGCCGGCATAATCAGCGACGAGCTGCGCCGCCGCATTCTCAAAGCCCGCCATGGATTTCGTGGCATGCAATGCGCAGACGACAATCCCAACTGCGACGCCAATCACAAGCTTTGTGATCGCCAAACGCTTCATCGATGATCAGGCTTTTTGCCCGCCTGCATCGCTATGCCTGGCCGAATCGCTACTATCGCGGGCAGACTTACCCGAAGTGTTTTTGGCCGAAGCATTGCGGGCAGGCGCCTTTGCAGCCGGATAATACGACTGCACAACAAGGTCGCTCAAGAATTTGTCCGGAGCGTCGATTGCCGAGGCATCGAGAGCAAACTTCGTCTGCCCGGTGTTCTTGCTTATTAAGCTCAATCCGAATTGGTAATCCTTGAACAAATGAGCACACATGTCGCCCATCGTCATGCGTTCTGCCTGGGTGCGCTCGACCAGCCGACGGACCGCACTGTCGTCGAAGACAATTTCCAATCCATGCTCCCTGCTGAATTTGTCGGCAAATTCACGCGTACCGGCTTCGAGCATTTGCGCCTCGAGCTTGTGTCCCTCTACCATTAACTGCTCGAGTACCCGTTGCGGTTCGCGCACGACGGTTGCGGTGACTCGCAATTGCGTGAGACCCGACCCGGCCAGATGAAACTTGTAATCGCGAAACAGTTTTTCAAACACCGTTAGCAATCCGCGCGCTCCAGTCTTCTCGAGCGCGCCGGTTTGGGCGAGCAGACGCAGCGCTTCGTCCTCAAAACTGATCTCGATTCCATAAGCACGAAATGCGCGCTCGTATTGCCGGAGCAAACTGCCCTCGGAATATTTCATAATGTCGAAAAGATCTTTCGCATCGAGCTCCTCACAAACCACGCGCACCGGCAGGCGACCGATGAACTCCGGCTCGAAACCGTACTCGATGAAATCGTGCGTCGTGACGTGCTGGAACAATTCGTTGTCCATCACTTGAACTGGTTGCGCGCTAAACCCGATCTGGCCGTGTCGCACACGTCGCGCCACCTGTTCTTTCAGCTTTTCAAACGCGCCGCTCACCACAAATAGAATGTGGCGGGTATTAATCGTATCGCGCTTTGCCTTGCCGCGCCGTTGAAATTCGAACGCCGCTTGTAATTGCGCCTGGAGATCGTTCATGCTCCGGACGGGCACTTCGGTTTCTTCCATTAATTTCAGCAGCGTGGTCTGCACGCCCCGTCCGCTCACATCTCGCCCGATCAGATTTCCAGCCGATGCGATCTTGTCGATCTCATCGATGTAAATGATTCCGAACTGCGCAAGGTTCACGTCGCCGTTGGCCTTGTGCACCAGTTCGCGCACCAAGTCTTCGACATCACCGCCGACGTAACCAGTCTCGCTGAACTTTGTCGCGTCCGCTTTCACAAACGGCACCTTGATCAGATCGGCAATATGTTTGATCAGGTACGTTTTGCCGACACCGGTCGGGCCGACCAGGATCACGTTTTGCTTGATGTATTCAATTTCCTGCGCGCGGTCCGGATCCTCTTTCTCCAGCCGCCGGAGGTAATTGGCGTGGTTGTAATGATCGCAAACCGCAATCGCTAGGACCTTCTTCGCTTCCTCCTGTTTGATAACGAAGCGGTCCAGATGCGCCTTTATGTCGCGCGGCAGCAAATTGAATTCGAATTCCTTACGCTCTCCTTCCTCCGGCTTCTCGTCTTCCTCTGCCGCTGCTGGCTCCGGCTCGGTAATTGTCGCGACGGATACGCGGTCGCCGAAGTTCTGTTTCATGAACTCCGTGATCTTGGATTTCAGCTCTTCCGGCGAAGGAAATGGTGGTGGCGATGGTGGGTTTTGTGCCATGTCGAAACAAACATCGTGCCAAAGCCGCTTCGTGGCAATGTTTTGCCTACAATCTGACCCTCACGCGCGACGTTCGTTCAGCTTCTGTTTTGCATTTGATGCTGGTAGGGCGGGCAGTCCTCTGCACGCCGCGTGACATTGGTGACAGACGGCGCGCACGGAGTTCGCCCCCTACCTGCGCTATATCGCCAGCGCGGTCAGCGTCGCCGAGCATCGGCGATTTCTAGCGCGCGTCGCCTCAAGTAATCGACGTGGCAATCCACTGCTACATTGACGAAGTTGGGAGCAAGAGGATGGCCGTAGCACCTTGAAAACGACAAGCGAAGAACCAACAACGTTTCATTTCGTTGTGCCCAAAAAGCATGCTCGCATGCGCATCGATCGTCATCTGGTCACAGCACTCCCGGAATTGTCGCGCTCGCGCATCCAGCAACTAATTCGCTCAGGGTCCGTTCGTCTCAACGGCGCAATCACCCGCCCACATCAGATTGTACGAACAGGCGATCAAATTGAACTCACTAATCCGCCTCCAGAAAAAATCGAGACCAGACCGGAAGCGATTCCACTGGAGATTCTGTTCGAAGACGACGATCTGATCGTCATTAACAAACCCGCTGGCATGACGGTTCATCCGGGCGCGGGTCACCACGAACACACGCTGGTCAACGCGTTGCTGCACCATTGCTCCACACTGTCGGGTATCGGCGGGAAAGAACGCCCCGGCATCGTTCACCGGCTCGATAAGGAAACAAGCGGCTGCCTTGTCGCAGCAAAGAATGACATCGCGCACCGAGAATTATCGAAACAATTCGCCACGCGCACCGTGGAAAAGATTTATCTGGCGCTGGTCGCCGGGAAATTGCGGAAACAAACCGGCGTGATTGAAGAAAAAATAGGACGACATCCGGTCCAGCGGAAACGAATGAGCGTCAGTTCACCGCGCGGGCGCGAGGCCAGGACCGAATACCGCGTCCTTCGTTTAAATGAACAGGCAAGTCTGATTGAATGCCGCCTTCACAGTGGCCGCACACATCAAATTCGTGTGCATCTCCACCATCTCGGCCATCCCGTGTTGGGCGATAAAATCTATGGGCTGCGGTTCGCGAAAAATTTTCCGCGCCAGATGCTTCACGCGTGGAAGCTCGGGTTCCGTCACACGCGCACCGGAGAACGGAAAAATTTCGAAGCCCCGTTGCCTGATGATTTCGAACAAGCCATTGCTCTGACGGGCCTGTGAAATCTCGCAGCCGACTTCCCAAGCCAGCCAGGAAGGCGGCGGCAATGATCTCATTCTCGCGATCGTGCCGTAGCTAATTTCAGATCGCCGGTTTCAGATGTGGGGCCATCTCGCTTGCTTCAGACATCGACGTTCTTTCTGAGAGTTGCCTCGACGTCGGCCGCGCACACCCTATAAGACAAAGCAAATGGAAAATGGTGATTTCTCCAGATTGGGCGGACGACTTGGGCTGGTCCAATTGCTATTATTGCTCATTGTTCAAACCGCGTACGCCGGCAGTGCGACTTGGAAAACCAACGCAATCAACAGCAGTTGGAACGACGCTCGAAACTGGACTCCAGAAACCGTGCCTAACGGACCAGACGATGTGGCCACCTTTGCTACTTCTGGCATAACTTCCATCTTCCTTTCGGAAATCGAGGTAAGTGAAATCGTCTTTAACCCTGGCGCGAGTAGCTTCACTATTACCTCAGACTCATTCCACCTCTTCACCGTCAGCGGGCTTGGAATCATAAACAACTCCGGAGTCACCCAGCAATTCATAGCCGACCAGTCACTGCTGACGCCCGAAACTCAACCGATTCAGTTCACCAACAGTGCAACCGCGGGCAATGGCACGGTGTTTCAAGCTCTCGGCGGGATTGACGAAGATGGCAGCGGAGGGGGCAAGATAGAATTCTTTGATAGCTCAAGCGCCGATCACGCCAGCATCGAGATTTTCGACGCTGCCGCTCCTGACGAGGCTTTTCCTGGAGAGGCCATTTTCAATCCCGGCTCCACGGCTGCCAACGCCAGCTTCATTGTTCATGGCGGTGTGAACCTCCGTGATCCGGGCGTCCTTGGTTTCGATGGAGCAACTGCCGCCGAAGCGGAGATCACGAACCTCGGAGGCGACGTTGGCTTTGGCGAGGGGGCTGATGCTGGGAACAGCACCGTCATCAACCAAGGCCCTGGAGCCACAGCCTTCGGATCCACTTCGACTGCAGCGCAAGCCCTTATCACCAATAAGGGTGGCACCTCGCCCGGAGATCTGCGCATAGGTCATACCGGGTTTACTGAAACTGCCACGGCCGGAGTGGCTACGATTACAAACGAGGGCGGGAACGGCGCCGGAGCGGGTGCCGGCAGTACCTCATTTAGCGACACGTCGACTGCCGGGAGCGCCACACTCATCGCCAATGCCGGTGTGGATGGAGGAGCGGGAGCATCGATTAGCTTTTATGACTCAAGCGACGGGGGAACAGCGCGATTCGAAGTCTTTGGCAATGCAACTTTGGATGTCGCTAGTGTTAGCGGGACGCACGTCCCAACAATCGGCTCGCTTGAAGGCGATGGCATAGTCAATTTAGGGGCAAATAGCTTGGCGATCGGCAGCGCTAATAGTAACACTTCTTTTGCGGGCCTGATCCAGGGCACTGGTGCCGTTACAAAAGTCGGCAGAGGAGCATTGACCTTATCCAACGCGAATAGCTTTACCGGAGGAATGACTCTCAACCAAGGCGCGCTGATCGCCTCCAACCTGTTTGGCTCTGCGACAGGTGCCGGCCCGCTGCAGGTAAATGCGGGAACCCTGGCCGGTACAGGGATTATCGCCGGCGCGACGACGATCGGGACCGGCGCGTTTCTTGCCCCGGCGGCTGGAATGAATGCGCAAGCCACGCTCACGATCCAAAGCGCGCTCACCTTCAATGCCGATGCGACCTACACTTGCACCTTCAAGGCGAAGCGAAACAGGGTCACCACCGACAAGGTGAATGCCAACGGGGTGACCATCAACAGCGGCGCCATGATCTTGCTGAGCGGGCAGATCATGGGAGCCTTGAGCCAGGGACTCGTCCGGACCGTGATCACTAACACCTCTGCCCATCCAATAAGAGGGACCTTCAGCAACCTGCCCGATGGCGGGATCATCACAATCCACGGCAATAACTTCCAAGCTGATTACGAAGGTGGCACTGGGAACGATCTCACGTTAACCGTTGTGCAATAGAACATATCGCAAATCACAAGTAGGCTTCATGAAAACGACACTACTGATTTTCCTGACTATAACTCTCGCGCTCGACGTTTACGCTGGCAGCGCTACCTGGCTGCTCAATGCCGGCGATGGCAATTGGAACAACGCTTCGCACTGGATACCGGCGACCATTCCCAACGGACCTGACGATATAGCTACTTTTGATGTCTCGAACACACGCGTTCCTTCTGTCTTCGCCGACACAGAGGTTAACAGCATCGTATTCAATTCCGGTGCAAGCGCGTTTACAATTACTGTCATGCCTGGCTCTACGCTCACGGTCAGTGGCACGGGCATCATAAAAAATTCTGGCCAGACGCAGAACTTCATAACAGAAGTGGACGACTTCCTCAATGGAGGGGACGGCGGCAGTATCAGCTTTACCGGCGCGGCCACAGCAGGAGCCGGGAGCGTGTTCAGCGTTCGCGGGTCCGAAGGGAATTATGCCGCACAGGGGGGGCATATAGATTTCTACAATTCTTCCACCGCCGGCAGCGGCAGCTTTATCAACACGGGCAGCGCGTACGCCCACGGAGGAGTGGCGTCGTTTCGCGACAGTTCAACGGCGGCGGCTGGCACATTTACTAACTACGGTGGAGCAGCAACCTTTGGCGGTAATGGTAAGACAGAATTCCTAGACAATTCGTCGGCTGGCAACGCCATAATTACAAACAAGGGTGCCACTACACTCGCCTTGGGGGGCTTTGTCGATTTCTTTGGAACCTCGACGGCAGGTAACGCGGCCATTACCAATGAGGCAAGCTCAACTGCCTACACCGACGGCAGCTGGACGACTTTCTGGAGCTCTTCGAGTGGAGGCAACGCCACTATCACTTGCTACGGCGGCGCCACTGGAAGCAGGGGACTGGTGGATTTTACCGATGATTCTACTGCAGGCAACGCGACGATCATCTGTCACGGTGAGCCCGCGGATGGCGAAGGTGGAATAGCATTCTTTGACCAATCGTCCACGGGCGGCACCGCGCGTATCGAGCTTTTTGGCAAGGGCACCTTGTCGCTGACGAACCGCGAAGTACCGAAGCTGGCGGTGGGCTCTATCGAGGGAGATGGCTTTGTAAACATCGAACGTAATGGGCTCATGATTGGTAGCAACAACTTGAGTACTAGCTTTTCCGGCATCATCGATGACGCGGGCCTGGGCGGCTCGCTTACAAAGATCGGCAATGGCACGCTGACTCTTGGCAATGCCAATAATTATACCGGCGGCACCCACGTAAAGCGCGGCAGCCTTGTGGTGAATAACACCGGTGGCTCGGGAACAGGGACTGGGCCGTTACAAGTTGATTCGGGGAAACTTGGCGGCAAAGGAATCATTACGGGCGCGGTGACAGTCGGAAGTGGCGGTAACAAGCCAGCAGTGCTGACGCCCGGCGATCGTGGAACCGGTCTCCTCGTCATCCAGAACACACTCGTTTTTGGATCCAATGGAGCCTGCCACTGGCAGTTCGATACTCGAACATTCCAAGCTACTGGAGTGTTTGCTCAAGGCGTGACAATCAATAATGGCGCGACCTTTTCTGCGTCCGGACAGGGCAGCGTTCAGCTTCCGCTCGGAATGGTGTTTAGTGTGATTAGCAACACGGCGGCGACACCCATCGCGGGCACTTTTGCCAATCTTCCTGATGACGGAACAACCACTATCGGCAGCAACACTTTCCGAGCCAACTACGAAGGCGGCGACGGCAACGATCTCACCCTCACCGTCGTGCCGTAGAAAATTCCAATTGCTCACCGGGTCCACGCGGTCGCGGCGATAGGGTTGAAGTGGCTTGATTACGAAATCACGGACAACCGACCACCAGACCAGTTTGTTCGTAAATCGCGACCCGTGAGATCAGCGACCTCCACGCTTCGCTTCTCGTGTAGTCTCCCTTTAGTGGCGTTTTCTTGTTGTCCGCCGCGATGGTCTGCGCCGCAACCGTCTTCGCACCATCGCGCTGGCCAGCATTGTTTGCACAATCTCGCCGCGCTGGTTCGTGGTCACGTTGCGCAAACGAATAATTCCGTAGCGAGGCCGCGAACGCGAGAGGCGCATATCAAGAATCTTCGTCTCAACCGTGAGCACGTCGCCGGGTCGCACCGCATTGGGCCAGCGCAGCCTGTCCACGCCCAACCCTATTGCGCCCTTGGCGAAGTTCAGTGTTTGTACAAACAGTGCCATCGTCATCGCCGCGGTGTGCCAGCCGCTGGCAGTGAGTCCTTTAAAGATCGTTCGCTGCGCTTCCTTGCGGCTGAGATGAAACATCTGTGGATCGAACTTGCGAGCAAAGTCGATGAGCTTCTTCTCTGTCACTCGGAGTGGCTTGGATTTGAATCGATCACCGATTTTCAAATCCTCGAAATAACGCGCTTTCATGTTGAGAATGGCGGGAGCACATTCATGCGCAATTGCTCACAGTGAGCAACACCTAACCCGGATCGATCAATCCTTCGTTGATGTGGGATATATTTACTGAAGCTCGATACGTACAATGCAAACTCCTTGGCGCACTTGAACGTTGCGAAAGAAGGCTCAAACTTCATTGCGTGCCTCAGGTTTCTTTGCGCAGTCCATCAGAGAAAGTCGGCGGTCTTTTTTATTTCGGCCGGATGCTCGACAAAATCCGGCTGCACGCCAGGCGCGAATTGCCTTCAGATTATCACGCGAACCTGGGAAAGGGTTTCGATGAAAAATGCGTGAAGTTTCTCCGCGTCGATTACAATCAGCTGGTGGAACGCGTGAAGAAGGGCGGCACGGATGAGGAAATACTGGAATGGTGCTTCACAGCCGGGCGCCGACCGTCCGAAGACGACATTTACGTCTGGAACGAATTCATGCGAAAACGCGGGTGGAACGACGAAGTGTCGGAAATCGTGAACCGCCGGAAAGCCGAGGCAGGAATGGTCGACAGATCCGACATTCAGACGTCATTCCAATTCATCGACGCGGACGAAGGCCGGCTCCCGAAACCATAGGTAGGGTCGACGCGCTGCGCCGACCGGACGCCGCGGCGCGGCGTCCCACCCGTCACGAGCCATTATTCCTCCAAAGTGTCGATTCGCTCGGCGAGATTAAAATCAAGCTCCGTCAAACCGCCCTTGCTGTGGGTTGAAACAGCCAGACGAACTTTATTGTAACGGATGTCTATATCGGGATGATGTTCTTCTTCCTCAGCCACCTCAGCCACCCTGTCCACAAAATCGATCGCATCGACAAAATCATCGAATTCGAAAGTGCGCTCGATCTGGTTTTTCTCCAGTTCCCATTCCGGGATCTTTTTCATGCGACCCTTGAGCTCGCTTTGTTTGATCAAGTCAGCCATACCGGGACAACGAGTATCACCCGAAAATCGTTTTGCAACGGCAAATCGAGCGCTTAAAAATCGAGTATCCGGCGAACATTTTTAGCCGAATCGAATACCTCTAGTGCACACTGGCGGGCTTGCTTCGACAGCTGAGACCAATTGCGCAGCACTTCGCGAACGGCGGCGGCCGCCTCAGCGACGGACCGGATAAAACGGAATCCGTTTCTTGCCGGGAGGTAACGTTCAGCGGCGGTGTCTTCCGTAATCACTGGACGACCCAGCGCGAGAAAAGCCGCGGCACGATCGCTAATCCAACCGGTGCGCCACGCGACGTCAACGCCCTTGATCGCGGTGAATTCAGCGAGCGCACTGGCGAGGTAGCGCCGATAAGCCCGAGGGCTGCGCGCTACCCGATGCGGATCAACTAGTTTCCAGCCGAGCAAGCGTAGTCGTTCTCGTTCCGGATCATCGGCCGCGATATTCATGGCCAGCTCGAACCGCGCTTCAGGAACACGGGCTGGCAAATCCAAGTAAGGTCCGAACGCAAATCTTTTGGAGAGATCGGGAAACTCCCCGGCTACTTCCACGGCCCCGCCCCAATACCACTGGCCAACGGTGGTAAATTTTGGTGTGCGCGCCCGCGATTGTGTCCGGAAGAATTTCGTATCCACGAGCGGATAGAATGTTTTCCAGGATATAGCCGACGTTGTAGCCACGGCGCTGTGTCGCCGTGAATTGCCAGCATTTGGGTGATCGCCCCGACTGAGCGGGGCGGCTACAGCATTTTTCGGCAACTGACAATCATCTCCATTAACGTTGAGGCCGATCGTCCAAAACTCGTGATGGTACGATTGCCCCAGCTCCATCTTGGTCATCCAATAGAAGATTTCGCTCGGGTCGAGATCGCAAAATATTCGCCGCTCAAATTTCAGCAGCAGCGGGAGATGAATTGAATAAGAGAGATTGAGCAACACGTTTGGTCCAGCCAATCGATCGAGCAGATCTCGTTTCGATATTCCGATGCTATCCATGCTGGCGAGATCATGCACATCATTGGCCGGCTTTTGATAAAGCAGACAATATCGGCCGGATAATCCATGCGCCCGCAATTGACTTTGGAAGTGCCTGATCCTGGCTTGATCGGCTGTTCCATCGTCGGTCGCCGGCAACAGCTCGAGCCAGATCGCATCGAGCTTCAGTCGCCGCAGCCCGAGCATCCATTGCAGCGGCACCGAAAAATTTCCGCCGCCTTGACGGTACTTCGCAGCGAATCCGCAGCCGAGGAAGATTGTCACGCGAGCAGAATCGTCATTCTGCTCGCGTGCTCAAGCACGAAGGACCCTAATCTTAGAAGATGCCTCCGTGCGGTAGATGCGCTCTACCAGTGAATACCTGCGGCTGTCTCTGCTGATCGCAAAAATGCCCATTCGGGATCGGGATTATGAAGCGTAAGAACTGCGGTTGTCTGCGAACGTTGAGCTCCTGCTCTAAGTCGTAGCCAAAACCAATTAATTGTGGTTCGTGCAGGAAAGTGCTGTACATCAGCATTCCCGCCGGCCTGCCATTATCGCGAATACCTACAGGAATCGACAAGTTTGGGTAACCGGCGACGGCGGGTCCGGTCGAATTCGTCAAATGCGGCGCGACAATCGCATCGAGATTGTCGGCGGCGAGGGCGTTATCGATTCCAGCTTGGGCTGTACTCGTAGCATGCGTTCGCGCGGCCACGTAAATGGGGTTGTGGGGATAACCCGTGGTCTGTTCCGATTCTAGGAAGACGTCCTGATCATAGTAAACCAACTCCTGGCGACAATGCGCTTCGTTGAAAGCGATTAGATCAGCCAAGCTCCGCATGTTCGTGTTTGTAAGCGTGGCGAGGTACTCCGCGATTTGCGCCTTGAATTCATATAGGAGCGCTGTGAACTCGTCACCGTTGTACGCGAATACGTCACCTGTATCAGTGTCTACAATGGTTGCACCGAGGCTTTCCATTACGCTCAACGCGTGCTCCGCAAACGCCACCGTATCTTGGTCGCCCGGAATGCCGCTGCCGTAGTAGCTGTAATCGAAAAAGCGAACGTCGCGTCCAATCCGCGCGCCCTGAAGCGAGCCGCGTTGGAGAAACTGTGTGTAATCGTGGGGAAGCTGATGCCCGAGCACAGGACCAAACGGCGACTGCAACGCGCCGAGAAGAATTGCAACATCGGTGACGCTGCGCGCCATCGGCCCGGCTGTGTCTTGCTGATGAGCGATTGGAATAATGCCGTCCTGCGAAACAAGTCCCCGAGTCGGTTTCAACCCCACGATGTTCTCAACGGCCGACGGCCCGGTGATTGAACCGTCGGTTTCGGTGCCGACCGCCGCCGCGCAGAGATTCGCCGCAGCACCATTAGCGGAACCAGAGCTTGAGCCCCACGATGTGTAACTTAAGTCGTAGGCATTGTTCGTACTGCCGCCGCGCGCGCTCCAGCCGACCGCGAGAGGATAGGTCTCAGCCTCATCGTCCCGAAAGTTTGCCCATTCGCCTAGATTCGCTTTGCCGAGAATCACGGCGCCTGCGTCGCGCAGGCGGTGAATGATCACCGCGTCGGATGGCACCTGGCTACCAACCAGCGCGAACGACCCCGCGGTGGTCTGCATTCTGTCGTCTGTCGCGATGTTGTCCTTGACCAAAATGGGAATCCCGTGAAGCGGTCCGCGCACATGACCATGGCGGCGTTCGTTATCGAGATCTTCGGCGATGGATATGGCATCTGGATTAGTTTCAATCACCGAGTGAAGCAGCCCGTTGAACGAGTTGATGCGTTCCACGTAACCCATCACCAATCCCTTGCTGGTCACCCTGCCGGACGCCATCGCATCCTGAAGTTCGAGGATACTCTTCTCGACGAAATCAAAACCGCCGGCCGCAGAGGCGGATTGCCGCAAAAGGGACATGAGTCCTCCGCTCATCAGCGCTGCGCTGCTGAGCGCGGTCGTGCCGAGAAATTTTCGGCGGCTAACGGTGTGGTCGACGTTAAGACGATTCGAGCTTTGCTTGGTCATAATAGTTTCTCCGGTTGCGCTGTTTCGCGAATGAACAGACGTGATTTGATTTTTGTGACCTGCATCCGGAAGACTCCGGTTTGGTCAGTTTGAACTGCAGGACGGATGCTGTTCGCGATACCTCCATAACCCCT
>Ga0137377_10003792_pt1 | contig 11799 bp, 8 predicted proteins | sample SagtaG_22_FD_104815 | JGI IMG/M metagenome (GOLD analysis project Ga0137377, IMG submission 104815) | Vadose zone soil microbial communities from Sagehorn Ranch, Mendocino, California, USA - Sage2_L_40_16 metaG | ecosystem: Environmental > Terrestrial > Soil > Vadose zone | place: USA... | reverse complement strand
TGCCAGCGGCTCTTGGCCATGGCGTAGAGGCAGCGGCGACTCATGCGACGCGAGGAGAAATTGATTTCTAGTCTCAGCTGTTTGCAGACCGAATTGAGCATCACGAGCGCCAATCCCTTAATAGGGCCATTTCCACTCCTGCACCTCCGGCATGTCATCCCCGTACCGGCAGACGTATTGTTTGTGCTCAACAAGTTTGTTGCGCAAAAACTGTTTGAAGTGAGCCCCTACGCGCGCTAGACGGGGCACACGGTCGACGACGTCTTCGGCCAGATGGTAGCGGTCCATGTCATTCACCACCGTCATATCGAAGGGCGTTGTGGTCGTGCCCTCCTCTTTGTAGCCCCTGACATGCAGATTGCGCTGGTTGTTGCGCCGGTAGGTGAGGCGGTGAATCAGCCACGGATACCCGTGGTAGGCAAAGACGACCGGCTTGTCAGTCGTGAACATCGAATCGAAATCGCGGTCTGGAAGTCCATGGGGATGTTCGGTTGCCGGTTGCAGGGTCATCAGGTCGACCACATTAATCACGCGGATCTTTATTTCTGGAAAATGGTGACGGAGCAGGTCGACGGCGGCAAGGGTTTCCAACGTTGGAATATCTCCACAACATGCCATGACGACGTCGGGCTCGCTTCCTTCATCAGTGCTAGCCCATTCCCAGATCCCGATTCCAACGGTGCAATGTTGGATAGCCCTCTCCATGCTCAGCCACTGCAGCGCGGGTTGTTTGCCCGCGACAATCACATTTACGTAGTTCCGACTGCGCAGGCAGCGATCGGCGACAAAGAGCAACGTATTCGTGTCGGGCGGCAGGTAGACCCGGACAACATCTGCCTTTTTGTTCACCACATGATCAATAAAGCCCGGGTCTTGGTGGCTGAAACCGTTATGGTCTTGCCGCCAAACGTGAGAAGTCAGCAGGTAGTTGAGCGACGCGATACGCCGCCGCCAGGGGATGTCCCGTGTTGTCTTCAGCCATTTCGCGTGCTGGTTAAACATGGAGTCAACGATGTGAATGAAAGCTTCGTAGCAGGAAAAGAGACCATGACGTCCGGTCAGCAGGTAACCCTCGAGCCACCCTTGGCACAGGTGTTCGCTCAGCACTTCCATCACCCGTCCGTTGGGAGACACGTGCTCGTCAACCGGCAGAGTCGGCTGCATGAAGACCTTATCCGTGACTTCAAACAATGCACCAAGCCGGTTTGACTCGGTTTCATCAGGACCAAATATGCGAAAGTTCTTCGAGTTCTCATTCAGCTTCATGACGTCGCGGAGGAACTTCCCCAATATGCGGGTGGCTTCTGCCACTTCGGTGCCTGCCCTTTGCACCTTCACCGCATAATCGCGGAAGTCCGGTAGGACGAGGTCCCTAAGCCGCAGCCCGCCATTGGCGTGAGAATTTGCGCTCATGCGCCGATCTCCGCGGGGGGCGAGTTCCGCTAACTCCGGGATCAACTTGCCTTCGGCATCGAACAGTTCCTCAGGACGGTAGCTCTTCATCCACTCTTCCAGCATTCTCAGGTGTTCGGGTTTCGATGCCAGCTCTGACAGAGGCACCTGATGTGCGCGCCATGTGCCTTCCATCGGCTTTCCATCGACCATCTTGGGTCCTGTCCAGCCCTTGGGTGTTCGTAGGATAATGATCGGCCACGCGGGAACACCGGTGTGGCCACCCTTCCGTGCGTTATTGTGAATGGTTTGAATTTCCTCTACCACTGTGTCGAGAGTGACCGCCATGAGTTGATGCATAAGCTCTGGCTCATGGCCCTCGACGAAGTGCGGTTTGTGGCCATAGCCGCTGAAGAGCCGAGTGAGTTCTTCGTCGCTTAGCCGGCCAAGCACTGTCGGATTCGCGATCTTGTACCCGTTCAGATGGAGGATGGGAAGGACGGCTCCGTCCCGCACGGGATTCACAAACTTGTTGGAATGCCAACTCGTCGCCAGCGGGCCCGTCTCGGCCTCGCCGTCACCTACAACGCAACACACGAGTAGATCTGGATTGTCGAAGGCCGCGCCATATGCATGGGCAATCGAGTAGCCCAATTCTCCGCCTTCGTGGATCGACCCTGGCGTTTCCGGCGCGACGTGGCTAGGAACACCTCCTGGGAAGGAGAACTGCTTAAATAGTCTTCTAAGACCTTCTTCGTTTTGGGGAATATTTGGATAGAGTTCGCTATATGTGCCCTCCAGGTAAGTGTTCGCAAGTATCCCGGGGCCTCCGTGGCCAGGTCCCGCTATGTAGATGGCATTCAGATCGTACTTCTTGATTACCCGATTGAAATGGACGTAGATGAAATTCAATCCCGGGGTGGTGCCCCAATGGCCGAGCAGCCTCGGTTTGACGTGTTCCTGCTTCAACGGCTCGCGTAACAGCGGATTATCATAGAGGTAAATCTGGCCCACGGAAAGGTAGTTTGCAGCATGCCAGTAGGCGTCCAACTTGCCCAACTCATCGAGCGTCAGAGGGCCCTTCAAAGTTGCCACGGCGGAGCTCATGCCACCCTCCTCCCCATCCTGAATTCATGCCTACCGGATCAGACAATCCGATTAAAGAATGGTTATGGTGCTTGCATGAGTGCATAACCTCGGGCCGGTCTAGGAAAAAAAGCCGCTGGCTGCCCTCACGCCGCGTTCCGAAACCCCATCAGGTTGATTCTCAAATCCGGAACGACTGAGTGGCCGGGACGAATCACAGCCTCCCAGCGAGACTGTTGATGGTAAACCAAAACTCGATGGTTTTCTCAACTTTTTTAATTGTGCCTTGTCAAGGCCAAGTGAGAAAGTTGCGCTTTTAAAAAGCCGGGATAGGGTTGCGGGGCAAGGGGCTGAAGAGTCTGTGTGAGGACTCTGGAGCCCGGAGGTTCTGATGCCGTCCTTGGATGGCGCGCTCATGGAATCTTTGTTAGTTCAACCCGGCCGACGCGGCGCGCGGGTTGGCCATGGGAGGCGCTCGCTAGCTGTGCTGCCACCGGCGCGTCAAGTTGTACGCCTGGCGGCCAAGGCCAACTCCGCCTCCCAGATTCCTTCGAAGTCAGCAAAGTAAGCTTGAACCTCAATTCCGGGAACGACCTTTGCCAGATTTGTCGCCGCACGCCGCAGTTCGACGTGGTGGTGCTCAGCTTCGGCGCGGGCATTGCCGCCAAAGCCGGCCAGGCCGCCATAGGCACCACAATCGGAGTGCAGCACCAGAATTACACGTTTCGTCCCATGCAGGCGGATGGACGTGCGGATTTGCTCCAAAACAAACTCACGGTCTGTTTTGTGTTCTGGGGACGCCAGGCACTTGGCCCCTCCAGCAATCTTGATGGAGTCCGAATTAAACACAAGGATTCGCTGGAGGAACTTCCGAAAAGCCAATTCGAAGCGGTTATCGAAACACCCGACAATGGCCGCGTCCGAATGATATTTTTCTCGAGGAGAGGCGCAGTGGAAGACTTTCCTCATCTCGTAGCCAAATGTTACGCCCCAAGAAAAGGGAAAGCAATGAAAATGAGTTCGCGAAGTTCACGAGTTCACGAGTGGACGTGAGTGCTATTAGGAATGACATTCGGCCAAGCAGTAGTAAGGCTGCACCACCGTGGTGAAGTGGGACCACCAGTTTAGTGTTATCATGCACTTTTGGGATACAGGATGAAGCGCAATGATGATCCACGAGGCCTTCAATACGCTTGCTTACTGGCATCTTCTGTTGACGCATGAGTTTGAGCCGGGGAACTAACAACGACCAAATCAATTGGGGGTTCGGCAGCAACAGCGGCCACGGAGAGGGGCTGGCGCGCAAAGGATGGGCGGCAAAGCGGTCGAGAACGCTCACCGATACTCTAACCCTGGCCTCCTACTACACGGCCGGCTGGCAGACGCTGGAACTAGGTCGAAGGGTGCCCGTGCGCCAGCCGCTGGGATCGTTCATGATTGCGAATGAATTCCGAAGCGAATTACGCAGACGACTCGAACAAAACGGCGCCCGCGTGCTGCTTCGTATGGTCATGTCGGGGTCTTCAACCGTTGAGTTAACCGGCATCCAGATACTACAGCAGGCACTCCAGTTGGCTCGGAAATTCACCGGATCGCAAGCTGGCAATGTAGTGTTTCTTCTCCTGCCGCATTCGCCGGAACTCTTTTTGCTTCATGTCGGCCTGGTGTTGACAGAGCGCATTCCTGCCATTCTCCCATGGCCTACGAACCGCATTGACCCGGAGAAATATCAACGAAATTTATTACATCAACTTGGTAATCTGCCGGCAGATGAAATTATCACATCATCAGAGCTAGCCCAAAACTTGCGTTCTGCTCTTCCCTATCCTGTCTCGGCGTGCCCGATAGACTCCACCCGCCGTTGGGAACAGGCGTTTAGCGTTCCGCTATCACTTGAGCCCGTGCCGCCCAGCGACGTTCGTCAAACTGCCAATTTGCGACCCGCGGAAGCGTTGTTCCTTCAGTTCTCGGGTGGAACCACAGGACCACAAAAGGCGGTAGTGATCACCGCGCCGATGCTGGCCGCGCAGTTGGAAAGCCTGCGAACTTGCCTTGCCTTCACGCCGGAAGACTCTGTTGTTTCCTGGCTTCCCATGTATCACGACATGGGCTTGATTGCTTGCCTTTGGCTGCCGCTGTGGAATGGCGCACCATCGCTGCACTTCGCCGCCGCCGACTGGCTTCTGAATCCCGCACTTCTATTTGAGTTTGTTACGCGACACCGGGGAACACTCTGCTGGCTACCCAATTTTGCGTTTTCCTTCATGGCCGGACAGCACGACAGGATCCAGGGTACGTACTCCTTGCATCTTGTCCGGGCGTGGATCAACTGTTCGGAGCCGGTACGTCTTCTTTCATTCAACGCTTTTGCCGAGCACTACGCGCATTGGGGCGTCAGCCCAGACTCTCTCCAAGCCTCCTACGCCATGGCGGAAAATGTTTTTGCTGTAACTCAAACAGAATTGGGAAAACCTCCAGTGACTTTTCCGCGGACCTCCGTCAATCGCGGCGGAACCTACCCGCAACTGGCATTTGACCTGATCGACGATGTGTACGTATCCAGTGGAAGGGTGCTGGAGGGAATGCAGGTGCGCATCGTCAACTCCGAGGGCGCACCTTGCGAGGACGGAGGGGCCGGTGAAATCCAGATTCGCACCCAATCTCTGTTCTCTGGCTATTGGGGGGGACAGGGATTCGTCACCAGTGCAGTCTCTGCAGATGGCTGGTACGCAACTGGCGATTATGGATTTTTTGCCGATGGCGAGCTTTTTGTCGTCGGTCGGTTAAGGGACATGATCATCGTGGCCGGTCAGAACATTCTCCCCGAGGACGTCGAAACCGTGGTGAATAGTGTCGCCGGTATTTATCCTGGCCGGGTCGTTGCCTTCGGAGTGATGAATGAAGCACACGGCACGGAGGGCTTGGCGATTGTGGCCGAGACTAGAGGGGATTTTAGGTCTGCCGACGTAGTTTCACTGCAAAACGAAATCTTCAGGTTGATCGTAAACACGATTGGCGTTGCTCCCCGAGTGGTCGCGGTCGTACCGCAGCGGTGGATTGTGAAGAGCACAGCGGGCAAGATCTCTCGCCGCGACACTCGTGATCGCTTCCAACGTGAAATGTTGGGGTAAACTGCCGTTCAGAGTCGCTACAGGCGTATTCTCTCCCAATTGTCGTCTACTCAGATTGTCAAGGGTATAGCGGACAGAACACAACTACTTTCATCGGCGATCAGCCGCGACATGCGAGCCGCTTTGTCAATGCCCAATCGGAACCGAACGAGCTGTGTCCACGCGGCCAACTTGAGGTATCAAGCGCTCAACTAGCACGCCCTGTCTCCGCCTGCGAGAAATGGCTGGCCACCTTCTCAAGGGATGCTTCATCCTCAACGTTGAGACATGTCCTCGAGGGGTCAATCCAGCGCATCAGCCCGCCGAGCACTTTTCCTGGACCAACTTCAATGAAGGTCTCCACGCCGCAAGAGATTAGAGTGCGCATGGACTTCTCCCACTGCACGGTGCCCGTAATCTGCCGCACCAGCGCGTCGCGGGCCTCTTCAGGCGACTTCACCAGGGTAGCATCCACGTTGGTAACCACATCAATTTCCATGGGGTGAAATTGCAGCTGGCCCAGGTCGGGGGCCATGCGGTCCTGAGCCGGCTGCATCAGTGCACAATGGAACGGTGCACTTACCGGGAGCATCACCGCTCGCTTGGCACCGCGCTGCTTGGCCAGCTCGGCAGCGCGCCTGACGGCCTCCGTGCTGCCGGAGATGACGATCTGGTCCGGAGAATTGATGTTAGCGGGAGCACAAACCTGGCCCTGGGCGGCTTCCTCACAGATCTTCTCGAGTTCCGCCAGCGGCACGCCGAGGATCGCAGCCATTGTGCCAGTGCCCACGGGCACGGCTTCCTGCATGTACTTGCCGCGTTTTCGGACCGTGCGCACCGCATCGGGGAAGCTGATCGTACCCGCTGCCACGTGCGCCGCATACTCGCCCAAACTGTGACCTGAAGCAAACCCAGCGTTAATACCCTTCTCGCGAAGGACGCCCAACGCCGCGACCGAAGTGGTCAAGATCGCGGGCTGAGTAAACTCCGTCAGCTTGAGTTGCTCCTCGGGACCTTCAAAGCACACGGCTGAGAGCTTGTAGCCGAGGGCGGAATCGGATTCGTCGAAGGTCCGTCGCGCCACCGGATGCCTGGCAGCTAACTCCTTGCCCATGCCAGCGTACTGTGAACCTTGCCCGGGAAACAAGAAGGCAATATTGTTAAGCCTTGGCTGTGTCATGTCGACCGAGCCCTCCTTTCCTAGGCTTCCTACCTGTGGACCGCGGTCGTGCGGCCGTTCCGTGGGAATTCCGGCAGAATGCAGCAAGTCCGGATAGCACTAGCGGGAGTCTCATAGGATGGCGGTCAGAATCCAGGTAAGCGCTTGAAACGACTGACCTGAGTTGCGGCTGCTGCATATATATACGTGATGTTTGGTGGGTCTCTGGGTTCTTTGTTCGCCGTTTCAGCTTTAAGCTCCGGCGATCTCGTGAGGGTCGCCGGCAGCTTTTTCAGGGCGTATTGTACCGCACAGTTCCGAACCCTCGTCAATAGAAAAACGCAAAATGTGGTTGAGGTTTTTGTACCGAGTTTGCTCAAGCTGGGGCGTTTTGTGATAAGTTCGGGTCCATGGAAGTGCTCGAACGGCTGAAACAACGCGCCCGGGCCCATCCGCAGAGAATTGTCCTCCCAGAAGGCGAGGATGACCGCGTCATCAAGGCGGCCTCGCGCGTTGCGAGAGAGCGCTACGCCAAACCGACGTTGCTCGGCCGGGTGGACGTCATCCGCGCCTCCGCAGAGCGGCTGAGCCTGAAACTCGACGGCGTCGAAATCCTCGACGTGGCCGTGAGCCCTCAGCTCGACGAGTACGCTCGGATCTATTTCGAGCGACGCCGCTCGAAAGGCACGACACTCGAAGAGGCCCACCAGCTCGTGCGAAAGCCGCTTTTTTTCGCGGCACTCCGCGTGGCTGCAGGCGAGGCAGATGGCTCCGTCGGTGGCGCAACGAATTCGACGGCTGAAACCATTCGCGCGGCTCTGCGTGCTATCGGCATGACGCCTGGGAACAAACTCGTCTCAAGCTTTTTTCTCATGATCGTGCCGCCGCGCGACGGCACGGCTTTCGGCGAAAACGGCGCGATGCTGTTCGCCGACTGCGGCGTCGTGCCTGATCCTTCGGCGGAGGAGCTGGCCGACATCGCCCTGACTACGGCAGAGAACGCTCGCGCGTTCCTGGAAGCAGAGCCGCGGGTGGCTTTACTTTCGTTTTCCACCAAGGGTTCGGCTGAACACGAGCGGGTTGAGAGAATCCGTGAGGCACTTGGAATTGCGAAAACCCGAAACCCGGACATGGTCATCGATGGCGAGCTTCAGGCGGATGCAGCGCTAGTCGCGGCAGTCGGCCTAAACAAGGCGCCCGGCTCCCCCGTCGCGGGCCGCGCGAATGTGCTGATCTTCCCCAACCTTGACGCAGCAAACATCGGTTATAAATTGGTAGAGCGGCTTGCAGGTGCTGTTGCGCTTGGCCCAATTCTTCAAGGCTTGGCGAGGCCCGCGAACGATCTCTCGCGCGGGTGTTCGGCTGAAGATGTGGCCAACGTTGTTGCTATCACGGCCATTCAAGCCATTGCGTGCAAAGCCTCCATGGTAGGCGTCGAGAAAGGCCGCTCGTGACCGGGGCGCGACAACCCTGCGCTTAGACTTCTTAACCTGCATGGTCCGTCTATCTTCCCCGACGTGCCACCGAAGGGGTCCCGTGTGCCGTCTCTTCTCGCCCAACGTATTTGAGCGATTTGGCCTCAGCGAAACAATCACCCAAGTGTTTAGCGAGGTCGTGATGCTCTTGCGTCTTCTCCCATTCCAGAAAATGATCCAGCGTCTCCCACTCGCTGGTGATCAGCCAGTCTAAGGGGTTATCGGGTGATTGGCACACTTGATCAACCAGATGGCCTCTAACCCCCTGGCTACCTCATGGCGAAGGCGAATGTTATCGTTGGCCGGAAGAAACGTCTCTTCCGAACCGGGCTTCAGCTTGAGCACGAACACAACACGTCCCTTCATAATCTATCCTCTTAGGCAAACGGGATAAGATGCTCCATGAGGACTGCCTGTTGCCGGTCAAGGCACCGCTGATTCGACGGCGACATTCGCCATTGAGCCTTGCAGAAGTGGGATGGTGAACGGGCGGGTCGTGCCGCCAGAAAGTGAAACGGATTGCGTCGCGCTTGGCAAATCCATGCTGATCGAGGGCGAAATCAAGCCTCTCCATCGGTCCCGGGCAACAACGAACTACTGCCACTGACAGTGGGACGCATCCATGCCCTCCATCTGAGCAGTTCGTTCCAGGCGTTCTTGCAAGCCCTCAGAGTTGCTTCAGGAATTCGATCACTTCCTGCTGCTCCTCCGGACTCAATGCCCGGAATCGCCGGATGGCCTCTCGTGCGTCGCTACGATTGGTTTTCGAAACTGCGCTGTCGTACGCCGGGCAGATCACGTCCGCTGGTGATGTTCCGTAAGACACGTTGCTCGCGCCTGTAGACGGAACAGGACATCCAGCGCCTAAAGCTTCGGACGTGGTCTCGTCATCCGGAGCGGGCAGATCATGCAGCTCTATCGCGGCACGGATGGCATCCTCGAGAGTGCGCACGACGAGCGGCGCATTGGTCGTCCTGTTATTTGACGTAACCGTGCCGGCAGGCGTGGTGTGCACGGTAAGCTTACTCAGGTACACCCGAGCGTCATGCAGGAACGGCGGGCCCATCCTTCCCAGACCCATGAGCGGAGCGGTGCGAAACTCCCGGCCCTCGGCGGAAGCCTTCAGATTCGAGAACGTGTCATCGGCCAGACTGCGCGGTAGATCGAATGTCATGAACACTCGGTCGCGGTCGTCACCGTGGTCCTCATTTTCGGCAGAGTCCTCGCCTCTCTGCTCGCCGTTCGTTGCCAGGCGGGCAATGAGCAGGGGATCCCGCGGCCTTTGCGAAAGCCGCTCCGCATCGATGACAGGCATCTTGTGGAGGAGGAGATCTGAGAAGATCGGGGCCCACACGAAGCTGAGATGCTCAGCTCCCACGTTTGCCGGGGACTGGCCGGTCCTTTGGATCGGTGTATGACAGCCGACACAGTTCAACTGGCGATCAGCCTGGTTGATGGCATGCAGGTCGCGGCCATCATCGCCTGATGAGGGCATACGGCCTGGAATCATTCGGTTAGCAAACGCTACCAGGTCGATGCCGAAGAGTTCCGCCCCACGCTGAACCTTACCTGCGTCGCTCTTATCGGGCGGGCGCCTTGCGGGGTTGCGTGAGCTGAGCAATTTCAACAGTGTCTCTCCAAACTCCGGCGGACCTGTGTTGCGAATAAAGTCCCGTTCACTGAACGGAGCGGAGAGATGCACTTCTGGAGATTTAGAGAGCGCATTGAAACAGGCCGCGGGTTCCTTGGTAGGTCCGGTGGTCGGGAAGAGGGTAGGAAAGTTGATCTCCGAACCGTTTATTGAGCTTGTGAACGAGAGTTCCCCTTGCAGGCCACCAATAACAAATTGGAGTATCTCTACGCCGTTTGCCCGCAAACCGAAGCGGCCCACTCCACCCACAAAGCCGGTTACAGAGGTCAACTTCCCGTTAGCATCGGTGTGGAGGGCCAAATTGCGGGGAACCATATTCGCCTTGCCAGCGACGCAGTCAGTGGTGCACCCCAGCACCGTCGCGAAACTCCCGAGTGATGACTCATGACCTTGGGTGTCATTAGGATCTGCATTTGCGAGTATATCGGCTGTTGGAACAGCCTCCATCAGCCCGCGGCCGATATAAGGCGGTCCAGCGCGCTCCCCCACGGATCGCCGGAAACCAGTTTTTGAGTCGAGTCCTGTGATTGGATCTCGGACACCTTGCAGGTTTGCGTCGAACTGGACCGGGGCAATAGGTTTCGGCACACAATCCTCAACCGCAGGCCGCGTATGCTGAACGAACCCGCCAAAGGGTTGCGAGGTGAGGCCAGTCACAATATTCTTGGCAGCCCCGTCCAGAGGGTCGAAGAAGCCGATCCCGGTGGGGTTGCTAGGCGCGTCCGCGCTATTGGGGTTGAAGTCCCCAAAGGTCGTAAAGGCCGCGGTCCGGCCGGGACCATTGACGGCGTCGAGGTTGTCGTTGGGGTCTGGCTGACCATTGGGAAGGACGCGCCCCGCTGGCTGACCTCCTCCGGTCTTTGGGTCGAACGACGTAAACTTGAAGTTGGTCGGCGTCGCACGCGCAGCTCGCGAGACCAGTGATACGCACGTTGATCCAGATACGCAGGAACTCGGGCTCACCAGCCCGGGGCTTGAGATCTCCTCAGCCGAACTCATATGACAACCAAGGCAGAATCGCTGGTTGTCGAGGGGCCCCAAGCCTTCCGCAGCAGTGTGCGCCGTGGTGAAAAACGTCATTCCTTCCAGCATTGCTTGGCGTTCCTGAATTGTGGCATCCGGGAAAACCAGCGCGTCAAGGTCCTGCAACCTCAGCGGAAAAGAACCGACGATACCGAATCTTTCGCGCGGGACGCGCTTCACAGGTTGTAAAACTGTTCCCGGCGGCGGAGTCGCGATGTCGAAGATTCCTGACCCGGCCGCTCCCCCTTCCTGGGCGCGTACCGCCGCTAACTGGTCATCCGTAGGGATGTCAGAACCGAGTTGCGCCATCAAAACGCCTACTGAGATAAACATGATGGCCAGAGTGATTAAGATTCCCCGCATGATCGCCTCCTATGAACGAAGTAGCGTGATTCTCGTGGCACACGTTCGCGCCACTATACCCTGGAGAAAATTCTTAGCGTTTGAAGAGCAACTTGCCCTGCTTCTGAAGAGAAACGACCTGACCAGCCCGAACTTGTCGCGCCGGACGCGCTCGACCGGATGTAGCTTGTCCGGACTCGGGGGTGCCCACCACAGGGTTAAGTTCTACAGTGGGGGGGCAGTCACTGTTGCAGCAAACACCGCGCCCGCAACGATGAGCATCGCCGTCAGCACAGCCGAGACACGCGCTGGACGCACACTTCGTGCGCTCCAAGCCGCTGAAACGGCCCTGGAGAAAATCGTTAGCCTTTGCAAGTTAACTCCTTAAGACAATTCAGGAAAACATTCGCGCGATCCAGGGAACCCCTCCGGGGACGGAAGAGGGCTGAAGTATGCATATCGGCCGAACCACTGTCAAGGCCAAAAAAGGATGTTCATCAGACTTTCTTGGTGTATTTAGCTGGCGATGAGCGCACGCTGGGTCGTCCGGTGGGATAAATT
>Ga0137377_10003791_pt1 | contig 11800 bp, 8 predicted proteins | sample SagtaG_22_FD_104815 | JGI IMG/M metagenome (GOLD analysis project Ga0137377, IMG submission 104815) | Vadose zone soil microbial communities from Sagehorn Ranch, Mendocino, California, USA - Sage2_L_40_16 metaG | ecosystem: Environmental > Terrestrial > Soil > Vadose zone | place: USA... | reverse complement strand
GCGGCCTTCCGCCACGCCCCGGTACCGGGAAACCCGCCATAGACCCGGACAATGAGACCGCTACGGGACTGCCGGATCACAACACCCCAGTCGGACATAGACCCCTAAAGTCACTGGTGTTGGGCCTGGGCCCGGCGGTCAACCGGCTCAGCGGAGCAGACAAGCTCATGGCCTCCGTCGCCGGCTACCGCGAAGCCGCGCGCACCCAGACGGCCCGCCCCAGCAACGCCCAGCCCGCATAGCGCTGCCGCCCGCCTCCGCACCAGGGAGATGCGGGTGCCCCACGAGACGATCTACCAGGCGATCTATGTGCAGGAACAACACGATCGGGGCCACGATGTGCTGCGGGCCGGCCGCGAAGTGCTGCGGGCGGGCGCTGGCTCATACGGCTGCTGCCGAGAACCTCGCCGCAGTCCTCGCGGCGGCCTGCCCCGGACACGCCCGATGTGGCTGAGACGCCTTGCATGGCCCGGAGAGGTCCGGGCCGGAGCAGGCCAGGCTCAAAGGGCTCCGCTGGCCCGGGGGCAACCCCCGGAACCCCCTGCCGCGCCGTGCCGGCGCCTCCCCGCACAGCCGTTCAGGATAAGGCTTGAGGTGGTGCGGCGGGCTGGGCAGGCACCGCTAATCCGGTCGCCCGGCCACCGTCGGCGCGGCGTGGCCCGTTCCGGTAACGCCGGTCACGCCGAGGTCGGCCAGGGCCGCGGCGGCGGCCCCGTAGCCGCACATGCCGTGCACACCCCCGCCGGGCGGGGTCGACGCTGAGCACAGGTAGACGCCGGGCAGGGCGGTCCGGTAAGGGTTCCACCGCGCGGTTGGCCGGAAGATCGTCTGGCGCAGTGTCGCCATGCCGCCGTTGATGTCGCCCCCCACGTAGTTCGGATTGTGCCGCTCCGCATCGGCCGCGGTCGTGGTGACCCGGGCAAGCACCAGATCGCGGAACCCCGGCGCGAAGCGCTCGATCTGCGCTTCGATGCGGCCGGTCATGTCGACCGATGAGCCGGACGGCACATGGCAGTAGCCCCATAGCGTCTGGCGCCCGGCGGGGGCGCGCGTGGGGTCCACGACACCCGCCTGCACCACGATGCAGTAGGGCTGCTCGGGGTGGCGGCCAGCCGCCACGTCGGACTCGCTTCGCGCGACCTCGGCGAGGGCGCCGCCGAGGTGCACGGTGACGGTGCGCCTGCAGGCCTCCGCGGCCCACGGGACCGGCCCGTCAAGGGCCCAGTCGACCTTGCAGATGCCCGGCCCGTAGCGGAAACGCCCGAGAGCGTTCCTGTAGCGGGAGGGGAGCCGGTCACCGGCGAGGCGGATCAGCCCTCGCGGCGAGATGTCGAGCAGGACCGCCCTGGCGGGCGGGAGATCATTCAGGGACCGGACCCAGCATCCGGTGACGACCCGGCCACCCAGGGACGTGAGCTCATCGGCAAGGGCAGCGACGATCCGGTCCGAACCGCCCTCGACGACCGGCCAGCCCACCGAATGGGCGATCATCGTGAGCAGCAGCCCGAAACCGCTTGTGACCGGCGCGCCCAGCGGGCGCATGGCATGGGCGGCCACGCCGGCGAAGAGCGCCTTCGCCTCACCGGTGCTGAACCTGCGGGCCAGCAGCCGCGCGGGCGGAAGCCCGGCGAGGCCGTACCGCGCCACCGCCACGGGATGGGCGGGGACCGATCGCAGTGGCGCGAGGATCGCCGGCACGATCAGGCCGGCATCGCGCACCAGCGGCGAGAGCAGCCTGCGGTAGGAGTTCGCGTCGGCGCCGAGCCCGCGGGCGGTCTCGTCCACCGATCCGGCCACCGCGGCGGCCCTGCCGCCATCGAGCGGATGGGCGAACGCGACGTCCGGGGCATGGAGCCGGACACCGCGCGCGGCCAGGCCCGTGTTCAGGAAGAAGGGTGAGGCGGCGGCGAGAGGGTGCACGGCGGAGCAGACGTCGTGGCGGAAACCGGGCAGCGTCAGTTCCCCGGTTCTGCATCCTCCCCCCGGAGCCGGGGCGCCCTCGAATACGTCGACGGCCAGGCCGGCCCTGGCCAGCGTCAGCGCTGCCGCAAGCCCGTTCGGGCCCGACCCGACAACGACCGCGTCCGCGGCCCTCACCGCGGCACCACCAGGGCAGGCGCCCGGCCGTCCAGTTTCCCAGGAACGGGGAAGGCCCAGTTCACAGGTCGAGTATCCTCCCCGGAGTAACACGGATATGGGCTTGGGCGTTTCCCTTACGTGCGCCTGTTTCCCGCACCTGAAGGTTGCCGGGTAGCTGTGCTCGGTGCCGGTGACGCGGCCTGTGCCGCGGCACGGTGCTCAGGCAACCTGCGAGCAGGTCCCACGGCGGCTGGCCGCGCGCGCGTCCCCCGTGATCCTGGCGCGCGTGGCCAGCCCGGCCGCCGCCCGGCCGGCGGCGCCGGCGGCGGTGATCGCAAGCTGCGAGTGCGCCGATCGGCTTCCCGTCATCGCCCGCGATCCCTACGCTTGCTTGCCGTGTCGTGGCCCACTGCCCTGCCGTGGCGCGCCTTGCTCCGCTAAGGTCTTCGTCACGCCAATACCACCCAAAGAGATCGCACGCCGGGCGACCGTGAAAGGTGAACTCGAAATGATCTTCCTAGGGATTGTCTTCGTCGCACTCGCCGCGGGGGTCACCGTTGGGGTCATCTTGGAGAATGCCAACAACGCGGCGGGCCTGACACTGGATGTGTACGGCAAGACATTGCACGGCATGAGCCCCTCCGGGATTTTCCTCGTCGGCGTCGGCGTGGCATGCGTCTTCCTGTTCGGCTGTGCGGTCGCCTTCAGCGGGGTGCGCCGCAGCACCCGGGTCCGGCGTGAGCTGCGCGACCTGCGTGACCAGCAGGACGAGAACGTGCAGATTCTGCTGGCAGAAAAGGCACAGCTGGAGCGCGAGCTGGAACGGGCACGGCGCCCGCGCACCGACACGCTCGTTGCCAGGCCGGCCGACCACCCCCGTGCGATGACCCGGCCAGGTCTTTCATAGTCCGGGCATTAGGTGCTAGTTTCCGAAACCGGGCTCCCTGGCCAGTGAGTTTGCGGCTTGCACTCATCCGAGGGCAGCCGGTCCGAGCCGGGCCTGCCGGGCCTTGGTCAACTGCGCTGCGCGGCCCCTCGCAGCAGCGGGCTCGCGGCTTGAACCGGCGGCTGTGCCGGTGGGCGCAGGGAGCCGGCGGGCGCAGGGAGAGGTGATCCTGTGCGGCGCTCGTTTCGTCTCGTCGCCGGCGGGCGCGCCGCGGTGATCGCGGTGATCGTCGTCGGCTCGCTGCTCGTTCCGTTCGCCGGGGACGCGGCGCCGGCGCCGGCCGGGGCGGCCGGGCGGCTCCGGCTCGTGCCCGCCGACTCGCATGTGACGCTGGCGATGCTGGAAGCTCGCGCAGCCAAGCTTTCCAGGCAATACCGCGGCCAGATAGTAAAGCTCACCGACGCAGCGGCCGCCGCGAAGACGGCATCGGGCCAGGCGCTGATGCTGGGCGGCCAGCTCGCCAGCGCGCGGCGGCAGATCGCCAGGCTCGCCGCGGCCAGCTACATGGACAGCGGGCTCGACCCCGCGCTCGCGCTCATGGCGAACGGTGACCCGCAGCGGGTGCTCGACCGGACGGCGACCGTCGCGTACCTGTCCCGGCAGAGCAGCATCACAGCGCAGCGCTTCCAGCAACTCGCGGCAGCCGCGAACCGTGCTGAACAGGATGCCCGGGCCAACGTCGCCGAGCTGCGCCGGCTGATCGCCACCCTGGTGAGCCAGCGGCGGACGGTCGAGCGCCTGATGGCCAAGTTCCGGCCGCAGTCACCAACCATCGGCGGGGATCGCATCACCCCCCGCATGCGCCAGGTGCGCGACGAGATCGACCGGAGGTTCGGGCCGTTCCCCTCCATCGGCTGTTACCGGCCGGAGAGTTCGGGCGAGCACCCGCTGGGCAGGGCGTGCGACTTCATGCTGAGTTCTGGCGGCGTCATGCCGTCCGGCCCCTGGGTGCAGCGCGGCTACGACATCGCCGCGTGGGCTCAGGCGAACGCCTCCCGGCTCGGGATCATGTACATCCTCTACCGGCAGCGGATGTGGGATATCCGGATGGCTTCGTCGGGCTGGGTCCCCATGGCGGACCGGGGCAGCATCACCGCCAACCACTTCGACCATGTGCACATCTCGGTGTTCTAGCGGGCGCGCCAGCCGTAGACCCGGGGCGCCCACGCCGATGTCCCTGCCGCGCACATGGTGGCGAGCGTGCCGAGTTTGGCCGAACCGGCTGAAACCGGTGGCGATCTTCACTAATGTCTCGCCCGAGCCGATTTGCTAGGAAGCCGTCACCGAGGCGGCGGCGGCCGGCTCCCGCTGAGTCCATGCTCCCCGGCCCTGGTGGCCGGGCTGGAGCCGGGGAACCGCCGGAGGAAGTCGCGGTCCGCGGGTGTGAAAGGCACCTGGCGCGGGTCCTCCCGGGGTGAATCCGGGACCGGTCACCCGGGTGGCCAGTGCCGGTAGGGCGAGTCTTCCACTGCCCGAACCCGTCAGCTCACCCGGTAGGCGGCAAGTGGAAGGAGCGTCACCAGCGTGCGTGCGCACTCGGTACCCAACCATTCGCGGCTGCGGCGGGCCGCGGTGACCGCAACCGGCATCGCGATCGCTGGCACGCTCATCGTCTACGGCGGGGCGGCCACGGCCGCTCCCGGCCCGACGGCAGGCCAGGTCCAGCAGAGGATCAGCAAACTGATGTCCAAGCTGGACGCGGTCGCACAGCAGTACGACCAGTCGGTCGCCGAACTCAAGGCCGCAAACAAGCGGCTGGCCGTGGTCAACCGGGCGCTCAGCAAGAACCAGGCCAGCTTCGAGGCGATGCGGGCCGCCCTGGCGCAGATCGCCTCCGCCGCCTACGAGCAGGGCGGCCTCAACTCGGCGACCGCGCTGCTGACAAGCGACAACCCGCAGCAGGTCCTGGACCGGGCATCCCTGCTGGGCCACCTGTCCAGCGACCGGCGGGCGCAACTGGACGCGTTCATCAGCGCCGCCAGGGCGCTGCGCGCCTCCCAGCAGGCACAGCAGCGCACACAGGCCGCGCTCGCGCAACTGGAGAAGACCAGGGCGGCGCAGCGGCGCTACCTCAAGCAGTTGGTCGCCAAGAACCAGGCTGAGCTGAACAAGCTGACCGCGCCGCCCATCTCCAGCTCAGTCAGCGGTGGCATCGTCTACAGCGGCTCCGCCACCGGCGCGGCGCGCACCGCTGTGCAGTTCGCCCTGGCGCAGGTCGGCAAGCCCTACCAGTGGGGTGCCTCCGGCCCGAATGCCTACGACTGCTCCGGGCTTGTCCAGGCCGCGTGGGGGGCGGCGGGGGTTTCCATCCCGCGCACCACCTACGACATGTGGGCCAGCCTGCCGCACGTCTCCGCCTCCAGCGTCCGGCCCGGCGACCTCGCCTTCTTCGACGGCGAGGGTCACGTCGCCATGTACGTCGGTGGCGGCCAGTACGTCGACGCCCCGCAGGCGGGCCAAAACGTCGAGGTGATCCCCACTTCGCAGTCCTGGTACGCAGCCAACCTGGACGGCTTCGCCCGGCCGTAACCGGGCCCGGCCTCTCCCTTCGATCGTGGCGAGCCCGCCACCGCGCCGCCGGGCGGCGGCGCGGGATACTGGACCGGCAGCAACGGGCGGTTGCTGGGGCAACTCGCACCCGAACGGCAGGCCGGCACGGACATGCACCCTTGGCAGTGGCTCGGCAAGCGCGATCGCGATTTCGCGGCCCTGCGCCGCGCGGGACGGACCGCGATCGTCATGCCTGCCATGTTCGCTCTGGGCGACAAGGTCATCGGCAATGCGGTGCTTGCGACGTTCGCGGCGTTCGGGTCCTTCGCGATGTTGCTGCTCGTTGACTTCAGCGGGCCGATGCGCGAGCGACTGCAGGCGCAGGCGGCGCTCGCGGTCGTGGGCGGCGTCTTCGTCTGTCTGGGCACGCTGGCATCGCAGAATGTGTGGCTCGCGGCCGCGTCGATGGCGGTGGTCGGCTTCGGGGTGATCTTCGCTGGCGTGGTCAGCTCGGTACTGGCCGGGGCGACAACGTCGCTGCTCCTCGCCTTCATCTTGCCGGTGTCCCTGGCCGGGCCGGTGTCATCGGTGCCGGTTCGGCTGGCTGGCTGGGCCATGGCCGCCGGTGCCGCGTTCGCCGCGGTGGCGCTGCTGTGGCCCACCCCGGCCCGCGATCCACTTCGCGCGCCGGCGGCCACCGCCTGCAGGGCGCTGGCCGCACGGCTGCGCTCGGAGGTCACATACCTGCTCGGTGCGGAAGAAAGGCAATTCGCGCTGGACCACGACCATGCGGTCAAGCAGGCGAGCGAGGCGGTCAGCGCGCTCCGCCGCACCTTCCTCGCCACGCCCTACCGTCCGACCGGCCTGAGCACGGGCGCCAGGACGATCGTGCGCCTGGTGGACGAGGTGACCTGGCTGGACGCCATCGTCGTCGAATCCGGGCAGCACGCCGACGGAACGGTCGTCAACCGGGAGGCTTGCTCGGTCAAGCTGGCCGCGGCCGCGGCGCTCGAGCGCGGGGCGGATCTGCTCGAGCAGACGGGCGGGAACAGCGATGACCTGCACGTGGCACTGGCCGAGCTTAGCGATGCGCTCACCAGGATGGAGCGCAGCGCAACGGCCGACCTGCCGGTCCGGCGAACGACCGCCGGGCCCGGCCTGGCCGGGCACTGCCTGGCCGGACCCGGCCCGGCCGAGCCCGGCCCGGCGGGTGCCCAGGCACCGGCCAGCGAGTTCGTCACCTCGCTCGATCCCATGTTCCGCGCGCAGGAGCTGAGCTTCGCCGTCTCACTCATCGTGGGCAACATCGACCTGACCGCGGCCGCCGAGCGGCGTAGCTGGCGGGCGCGGCTGCTTGGCCGCCAGCCCGAAGGCCTGCCCGGGACGCTGTCCGCCGCGCAAGAACGCGCGACGGCTCACGTCGAGCGGCACTCCGTGTGGCTGCACAACAGCGTGCGTGCCGGGGCCGCGCTGGGACTGGCGGTGCTCGTCGCGAAACTGACCGGCGTCCAGCATTCGTTCTGGGTGGTGCTCGGCACGCTGTCGGTGCTGCGCTCGAATGCGCTGAACACCGGGGAGAACGTCGTCCGCGGCCTGGCCGGCACCCTCGCCGGGTTCATCATCGGCGGGGCACTGCTCGTGGCGATCGGCACCAACGCGACGCTGCTGTGGTTCTTGCTGCCGCTGGCGATCCTCTTCGCCGGTGTCGCTCCCGCGGCGATTTCGTTCGCGGTCGGCCAGGCGGCGTTCACGATCACGCTGGTGATCTTGTTCAACATCATCCAGCCGGCCGGCTGGCGGATCGGCCTGCTGCGAGTGGAGGACGTCGCGCTCGGCTGTGCCGTCAGCCTGGTCGTCGGGCTGCTTTTCTGGCCCAGGGGCGCGGGCGCCGCGCTCCGCCAGGCATTGGCGGAGGCGTACACCGACAGCGCGCGCTATCTCGCCAGCGCGGTGAATTACGGCATGGCGCGCTGTGACGGCGGCAAGCCGTCGCCCACCGCACCGGCCGGCGACGGCATCGGCGCGGCGGCACCAGTGGACGACGCCATCCAGGCGGCCGCGGCAGCCCGCAGGCTCGACGACACCTACCGCACCTATCTGGCCGAACGCGGCGCCAAGCCCATGCCGCTCGCCGACGTGACCAGGCTGGTCACCGGAGTTGCCGGGCTTCGCCTGGCTGGGGACGCCGTGCTCGACCTATGGCGGCGCGACAACGGCGACGCCGCAGGCGACCGGACGGCGGCGCAGCGGGAGATTCTGCAGGCGACCGAACGTGTCCAGACGTGGTACGACGGTTTCGCGGGCAGCCTGATCAACCGGCGTGAGCCACCGCAGCCACTCGCCCACGACAAGGCTGCCGACGGCCGCCTCGTCGAGGCAGTACGGCACGACCTGCGCGGCAGCGACGGCAAGGCGTCCGCAACCGCCGTGCGGATGATCTGGACAGCAGATCATCTGGATGCGGCCCGCCGCTTGCAGATGGTCGTCATCACGCCGGCGCGCGCCGCGGCCGAGCAGCAACTGGCCGATCCGCTCGCGAGCCTGCTCCCGCAGCGTTTCCGGCACCTGCTTGGCTGACCGCCAGCAGGGCGCATGGCGATGCGAGACTGGCGGCATGGCGACGGACGAGACGCGGGCGGGCACCGCCGGGGTGGCCGATCGCGCCATCAGCGGCGCCGTGCAACCCTTGACCGCGCTCACCGAGCTTGTCGCCGCGCGGCGGCCCGACAGCAGGCGCCTTCGCCGCCTCGTCGCGCTGCTCACCGGCGAGCCGCTCGACCTGGCCGCGCTGGTACAGCGCTCCGCCCTGTCCCGCCGCACCGTCGAGGAGGTCCTGCAGGCCGCGGCCGGTGATCTGGTGCGCCAAGGCGCGGCGATGCGGATTCGGCCGGACGCGGTCGCCGCCTATCGCGAACGGTTCGGCGCCGAGCAGGTGGCGCGCACCGAACCCGCTGACCCGCTCGCGGGCAGGCTCGCCGCCGCCGCGCCGGTCGTGGTGTCGATGGAGAAGCTGATAGCCGCGGCACCCGGGCCGCGCGCCGACCTCGATCACGTGCGGGCCACCCCCGAGACCGCCGTGCGCCGGGCGCTGTGGCTGGACAGCACCTACGACCTCGCAGGGTCGGTCGTGCTGTGCGTGGGCGACCATGACCTGACCTCGCTGGCACTTGGGCAGGTCAACCGCGCCACCACCGCCGTGGTGGTCGATCTGCACGAGCCCACCCTCGAGTACATCGACGATCACGCCGGCCGCCTGGGCCTTGCGGTCCGGTGCCTGTTCGGCGACCTGCGTTTCGGGCTTCCCGGGCCGGCCGTCGGCTGCGCGGACCTGGTCTTCACCGATCCTCCCTACACGCCAGAAGGTGTCGAGCTCTTCGTCGCCCGCGGGCTGCAGGGCCTGGGCAACCACGACAACGGCCGGGTCGTCGTGGCCTTCGGGTACAGCGACCGTCATCCGACGCTCGGGCTGCAGGCCCAGGCCGCCGCGCACCGTCTCAGCCTCGCCTACGAGGCAGTCCTGCCGGGCTTCAACCGGTACGACGGTGCTCAGGCGGTCGGCAGCTCGAGCGACCTGTATGTATGGCGCCCGACGCCGCGAACCTGGCGCGGGCTCGGCCGCGCCGGCGGCGAGCCAGGTGCCGGCCTGTACACCCGCGGCCCGCAGGCACTCGAGAAGAGCCCGCCGGACGGCGATGCCGCGCTCGAGGCCGCGCGGCGGCTCGCCGCCGAGGCGGGGCTCCCGATCCGGGCGCTCGTCGGCGACCGCTGGCCGCCGGACGGCGGCGAAGGCGCCGTCCGGCTCCGGCTCGCCACCCTGCTCGGCGGCGGCCTGCCGCCCAACGTCACGCGCGGCGGGCGGTTCGCGGTGCTCGCCGACCTGTCGGAGGATCCCGGCCCGTGGCTGCTGCGCACGCTGCTCGCGGCGAACGCCGGCCTCGTCTTCGCACTGGTCCGCAACAACCACCCCGACCTGGGCAGCGCGGCCGCGCAGAACGGGCTCGACGGCCTGGTCGGCGCGAAATACCGGCTGCGTTTCCTGCGCGGGCGCCCTGACGGGCGGCACGCCATCGTCGCCGCCGAGGCGGTCGACCCACGGTCCCTGCCACGGCCGGCCCGCCTCGCTCACTGGCTCCTGTGGCGCGCCCACGGCAAGGCGGGCAACGTGTGGCGCGACGGGCTCGTCCACGTCAGCACCGATCTGCCCGGCGGCCCGCTGACCAAGCGCGGCGCGCGCGCCGCCGTGGCGGCCGTTGCCGAGGGCCAGATGCTGGACGTCCCCCTCATCACGCTGCCGCGTCACCAGGTCGCGCGGCTGCTCGCCGGCGCGGCGGCGTCCGCGGCGGAGCTGCGCTGACCCGCAGGCGCGGGTCATCCGGGCCACCTGACCCACGGCCCGCAACGGCCCGCTCGCACCAGCGCACGCCGCATCCGCGCACGCCGCACCTGGGCACGGGCACCAGCGCGCTATACCGCCCAGTCAGTTAGGGCTGTGCCGCCCCTGGGGCCGGGCCTGTCGGACGGCTGCGGGCATGTCCTGTTGATCGTGGTCTCACCCATGATCGTGGTCCCTCACCCGCACATGGCGCGGGTGGGGGACCACGATCATGAATATCTCAGAATATGGAAAGATCGATCTCGTATTGTGGGACACATATCGGCCGGGCCGCGGGCCGCCGACGCACTCATCGACGCCATCTATCAATCGTGCCACCCGCGCACCCCTGCCCGATGGCCACCGCCCCGCAGTGACCACGGGCCACCCGCGCACCCCGCCGCCCCAGCCCGGCCACCCCCGGCACGGCCACGACCATCCCAAGATCGCCGCCTCATCCCGCCAGACCCCGGCGTGCGCGGCACAGTGCGATACCCCCCTGCGCGACAACCATGGCGGCACACGGCATGTACTGCAAAGATCAAACCTGCATCTTGATTATCTGCGGGTCCTTAGGGATTATTTTGCGGCTCTTTTGGCTTTGAGCGGCTTCGGCGGGGGTGGCGGGATCAGCCAGCGGCGCGAAATTCGGTTGCGGCGGGTGAGCGCGGCGTGAAATTCTCGGGCCGCACAGGTAGGCGCCGGCGACGCCGGCCGAGCGGAAGGAGAGCGACAGATGTCTATGCCCGTTGTGCGGTTTCTGCCGCAGACCCTGACCGCAGCCCGCCTGAGGAGCACCCATAGTGCCCGACTTCACTTCTTCCCGCCGCGGCAAGCGGCGTTTTGACGACGAACAGACAACCTTCGAAAAGCGCAACAGGCACCGGCGCGGGCTGCCCGCGCTGGATGCCCTCGACGCCACCGACGGCCTGCCGGCGGGCGAGCGCTGGTCGACCTGGGACCAGTCCACGGCAGGCGAACGCGGGCCCCGGCCACGTCCGGGCTGGCTGGTCACCGAGCTCGCCGCTGTCGACGCCGAGCTCGGGGTGCTGAAGACGGGCAAGGAAGCCGACGTGTTTCTTGTCCGCCGTGGCGTACCGGGCACCGGCCGGTCGTGCCTGCTGGCCGCCAAGCGCTACCGTGACGCCGAGCACCGGATGTTCCACCGCGACAGCGGGTATCTGGAAGGCCGTCGCGACCGCCGGTCGAGGACCACCAGGGCCGTCGCCAACCGGACCTCGTTCGGCAGGCAGATGATCGCTGCTCAGTGGGCGAACGCGGAGTTCACCGCGCTGTGCCGGCTCCATGAGGCGGGGGTGGCCGTGCCCTACCCGGTCCAGATCCTGGGCACCGAGGTTCTGCTGGAGTTCATCGGCGAGCCGGATGGCAGCGCCGCGCCCAGGCTTGCGGAAACGTCAGGCCGGGGCAGCGAAATCACCGGGCTCTGGGACCAGCTCGTGCTGGCACTCGTCACGCTGGCGCGCCGCGGCCTCGCGCACGGCGACCTGTCCGCCTACAACCTGCTCGTGCACCGCGGCAACATCGTGATCATCGACCTTCCCCAGGTGGTGGACGTGATCGCCAATCCGCGCGGCGCCTCGTTCCTGGACCGCGACGCGGCGAATGTGGCGGGCTGGTTTGCCGCACGCGGGCTGACCGGCGTGCGGCCAGAACCCGCCGATCTGGCCGCCGTGCTCCGCCAGGAGGCAGGCATCCGATAGCGGTCGCCGCCGCAGCGAGCGAACCGCGCCGGGCCGGCCGTGCCCCGCTGGGCGCCCGATCCCGGCGCACCACGGCTAGGCTGGTGCCGATGGTCACCGCCGACGACGTGCGCCAGGTAGCGCTCTCTTTGCCCCGCACGACCGAGGGGCTGGTCAAAGACCATGTCAAGTTCCGGGTGGGCCGGATCGTGT
>Ga0137377_10003783_pt1 | contig 11813 bp, 12 predicted proteins | sample SagtaG_22_FD_104815 | JGI IMG/M metagenome (GOLD analysis project Ga0137377, IMG submission 104815) | Vadose zone soil microbial communities from Sagehorn Ranch, Mendocino, California, USA - Sage2_L_40_16 metaG | ecosystem: Environmental > Terrestrial > Soil > Vadose zone | place: USA... | reverse complement strand
GGCGCCACCTACGAAGAATTGGCCGCGCGCATGAATGTGCCCCTCGGCACGATGAAGAGCTGGATTCGGCGCGGGTTGCTGAAACTGAGAGCCTGTCTCGAACGATGAGCGACGACGACACCATTAACCCGGCGGACCGCGGCAAGCTCATCGCCGCGGAGTATGTGCTGGGCGTGCTCGGGGCCGACGAGCGGCGCGAGGTCGAGCGACGCCTGGCGCAAGACCCTGCGCTCGCTTCCGAGGTGGCATTCTGGGAGGAGCGGCTGGGCGTGCTTGCCGACGCGGTCACGCCGGTGACGCCGCCACAGCATACCTGGTCGCGGATCGAGGCTGCGATCCCCGCGGCGGCGGCCGCGCCGCCCACATCGCTGTGGCAGAGCCTCGCGTTCTGGCGCGGCTTTGGCATCGCCTCGGCGACGCTCGCCGCCGCGAGCATCGCGGCGTTCGCCTATTTCGGCTTCGTCCCGGCCGCGCGGCCGCCGCTGATGGCAACGCTCGCCGGAAGCAGGGGCCAGCCGAACTTTGTCGCCGCCGTCACCGCAACCGGCGACAGTCTCGTCGTGGTGCCGGCGACGCTGCTGACGAACGATCCGCGCGCCATCGAGCTGTGGCTGATCCTGCCCAACCAACGGCCGCGCTCGCTCGGACTCATCCAGCCGGGCGAGCCGATCCGCCTCACCATCCCGCCCGATCTCGCCGGTCGCCTCACGGCGGACGCGACACTCGCAGTGTCGCTTGAGCCGCCCGGCGGCTCCCCCACCGGACAGCCCACCGGACCGGTCATCGCCAGCGGCAAGCTCACGAGCTTGTAAGCCCCGCGGGCGAAAATATCCGTGCACTGCATCCGCGCGCTCGGTGCTGCGTACCTGCATGCGCAAGCCGCTGACGCGGCGAACAGCATGGAGCATCGACATGAAACTCTCGACTCTGCCGACGGCGGTTGCCGTCGCGACGCTCGTCCTCGCCGCCGTGGCGGCGACGCCGACGCGCGCACAAATGAAGGAGCAAACCGTCACCGTCGGCGGCGCTCCGATGTATCCCTCGAAGAACATCATCCAGAACGCGATGAACTCGAAGGACCACACTACGCTCGTCGCGGCCGTGAAGGCCGCGAACCTGGTCGAAACGCTGCAGGGGCCCGGCCCCTTCACCGTCTTCGCGCCGACCAATGCCGCGTTCGCGAGGCTGCCAGCAGGCACTGTCGACAGCCTGCTCAAGCCGCAAATGAAGGAGAAGCTCACCGCCGTGCTGACCTACCACGTCGTGCCCGGCCGCCTCTCGGTCAAGGACTTGTGGGAGGCCTCCAACAAGGGCGGCGGCAAGGCCAAGTTCAAGACCGTCGAAGGCGAAGAGCTCACGGTCGAATTCAAGGGCCAAGCACTGACCATCCGCGACGCCAAGGGCAACGCCTCCCGGGTCACGATTCAGAACGTGTTCCAGTCGAACGGCGTTATTCACGTGATCGACAGCGTGCTGATGCCGAGCTGACGACGCAAGCGCTGGGCTGATCGGCGCGATTAGTAGCCGCCTCTGCGTCGATCGGCTCGAGCCCGCCGCGCCCAACGCGGCGGGCTTCTCCTGCCGAGATGCGGGGCGTCTGCGGGCCTGCTCGTGCTAGGGAGCCTAGTCTTCCGAACCGGACTCGTCGCCCTCCGCCTCGTCGTCATCCGCCGGCTTGGCGCGGGTGGACCACTCCTTCGCCGCGGCACCTGCGAGCACGGCGAGCGCGGCGAGCGACGCGAGCCGGCGCCAGCCGATCGCCTGCCCGATCTGGACCCCGACGGCCACCAGCTTGGGGTCGAGCCAGCTGGTGCTGCTGCGCGCCGCGAGTTCGAGGCGCGCCCGCTCCATATTCCGGCGACGGGTCATGAGGCACGCGACCAGCGCGATCAGCGCGATCAGCGCGAACGCGCAACCCAGCACCACGCCCGCGGTCAGACTGTCATAAAGATCCGCGAGCCAGACGAAGGCGGCGACCAGGAGAAAAACCACCGCCGCGGCGGCGGCCGCGGCGGCGATGATCGCCAAGACCAGGACCGGGCCGCTGACGCCGGTGCGAACTTGGGCGTTCAGGGCGAAGTAACGGAGCCAGCCGCGCATTCGTTCAACTCATCAACGCCCGAAGCGGCGAGGCTCCGTCGACGGGTGGACCAAACCTATCTGCGCCACATCGCGCCGAACAGGAATCCGATGCCGAGCGCAACGGCGAGCGTCGTGTAGGGCCGGGTCTTGAGCGACTCGTCGATGGCGTCGATCACCTTGTCGCCGACCTCTTGCGCGGCATCGATGGCTTCTTGCCCTTTGGCGCCGACATCGGACACCACACCCTCGACGTTCGACTTCGCGCGGCTCCACGCCACATTGCCCTTGGCCGCGAAAATGTCGGTGATCTGGGTGGCGAGCCGTGTCACGTCGTCTCGCAGCGCCTGCAGATCCGCCTGGATATCGCCGCTCGCGGCAGAGGCGGCTTTGCCGCTCTCCCGCGCCGCATCCTTGACGTCTCGCGCCGTCTCCCGAACCGTATCCCTGATCGTGCCGGATGTGTTGGACATGGACCTGCTCCACTCTCACCCAAGAAATATTCGCCGTGCCGCCAACGGGGCGCAAGGGAAAAAGTTCCCCTCTGCCGCCGCGCACGCGCTTGTCAGTTCGGCAGTTTACTCTCGTCCGGCGGAAATAGGTGGGTCATCGTGACCAGGATGACGATGGTGAGCGGCACCGCGAGAAACGCCCCCATCGGACCCCACAGCCAAGCCCAGAAGGCGATGGCCAGCAGAACCGCGAGCGGATTGAGCGTCAGCCGGTGGCCCAGCACGGTCGGCGTGATGAACTGGCCTTCGATCGTTGCCAGCGCGACGAATGCCGCCGGCGGCATCAGCGCGTAGCCGAGCGACGGGAAAGTCACGAGTCCAACGCCCAGCAGGATCACCGTCGTGCAGGCAGCGCCGATATAGGGGATGTAATTGAGCACCATGGCCACCAGTCCGAGGATGATCGGGCTCGGGAAGCCGAAAAGCCACGCGCCGATCGCGACCACCACGCCCAGCCCGAAATTGATGACCGTCACGATGGCGACGTAGGACGCCAGATGATCCTCGATGTCGTTGCTGATGCGCAGGAAGCGGAGCTTGGCATCGCGGGTGGTGAAGAACGACACCACGTATCGGCGAAAATCCATTTGCGTGGCGAGAAAGAAGATCAGCGTCACGAAGAACAGGGTGATCTGAACCACCGCCGGCGTGACGAAGGCAACCACCGGGGTGACAATGCCCAGTTGCGATGGCTCGATCGCGACGGCGTTTCCCGCCGACGGCAGCAGGACCTCCTGCAGCTCGCGCAATGCGGCCAACGGGCGATCGAGCACGTAGAGCTTCTGCTTGATCGTCGCGCCGATCTCCGGCGCCTTGGCGATCCACTCGCTGACCGGCTGGGCGAGCAACGTCACCGCGGCCCCGGCGGCGGCCAGGAGCGCGGCACCGAGAACGAGCGCCGTCACCCAGGGCGAGATGCGATGGCGCGCCGCGCCTTTGACGATCGGCGCCAGCGTGGTGCCGACCACCAGCGCCGCCGCCACCGGCAGCAGAAGCGGGCGGCAGAAAAAAAGACAGACCCCCAGCAGCAGCACGAAAATTCCGACGGTCGCCATCTGCGCGGCTGGCGTCCAGATGTCCTCGACCGACTCGACCGGCTCCGGATCCTTGACGCTGGGCGCGTCGCCCTGTTCGCGGCGGGCGCGGGGAAACTCCACTTTGCGCCTCCAGACAGCCGGCGGGAGCGTTTCGTCTCGCGCAACTCAACGCCACATCGCCGCGCCGAGTTCCCTACCGCGGCGTCACGGCCGGCCGTCAAGGCCAGCGTCACGGCCGATTGCGCCACGAGCGCGGGCCTTTTCCCCTTTCGGGCGATCTGCTAGGAAGCGCCCATGATGGCGCGCGTTGCATTCGCTGCTTTGTTCGGGCCGGCCGTTCGGCGAATTATGGGCCCGGCCTCCGCCTGACCATCGGTCGGCGGGACCGGGATTGCGTTGCCGAGCCATTCTTGCCATCCAATTCCAAGCAGACCGCCACGATCATGACCGACGCCGCCCGCGATTACAGCGAGACTCTATTTCTGCCCAAGACCGACTTTCCCATGCGCGCCGGGCTGCCGAAGAAGGAGCCCGAAATCCTCGCCCGCTGGCAGAAGCTCAACCTCTACCAACGGCTGCGGGCGGCCGCGCGCGGCCACGCGAAATTCATCCTCCACGACGGCCCGCCCTACGCCAACGGCAACATCCATATCGGCCACGCGCTCAACAAGATCCTCAAGGACGTGGTGACGCGAAGCCAGCAGATGCTCGGCTATGATTCCAACTACGTGCCGGGCTGGGACTGCCATGGGCTGCCGATCGAGTGGAAGATCGAGGAGGAATTCTACCGCTCCAAGAACAAACAGAAGCCGAACCTCTCCGATCCAAAAGCAATGATCGCGTTCCGCAAGGAGTGCCGCGCCTACGCTCAGCACTGGCTCGAGGTGCAACGCGAGGAATTCGAGCGGCTCGGCGTGGTGGGCGATTGGGAGCATCCCTACACCACCATGGATTTTCCCGCCGAGGCGCAGATCGCGCGCGAAATCATGAAATTCGCGCAGAACGGCACGCTCTATCGCGGCTCCAAGCCCGTAATGTGGTCGGTGGTGGAGAAGACCGCGCTGGCGGAGGCCGAGATCGAATACGAGGACTACGTCTCGGACCAGGTGTGGGTGAAGTTTCCGGTGAAGGACTTTGAGAGCAGGTGCAGTTGGCTCGAAGTAGACTTTGAAGAGAATCGGGAGACTGGCCAACCAGACCGCCTTGGAGTTCGGTCTTTCAAAAATTTGCAATCGTCAGAAACTAATTTCCTTAAAGAATGGGATCAGGTCAAACACGCAAGCATAGTCATTTGGACGACGACTCCTTGGACTATCCCTGGAAATCGAGCAATCTGTTTTTCTCGCGCGATCGAATACGGTCTTTACGAGGTTACGGAAGCACCTGCAGGCAACTGGGCGAAGGTCGGCGACAAATTCATACTTGCTGACAAGCTCGCTCTCGACGTACTCCGAACCGCGCGCGTGACTGGTTGGCAGAAGATCCGGTCCGTCGGGTCAGACCTTTTGAGCCGCCTCATCTGTTCACATCCACTTGCTGGCCGCGGTTACGAATTCGACGTTCCAGTGCTGGAAGCGGAGCATGTCACTGATGAAGTTGGCACGGGATTTGTTCATACCGCACCCGGTCATGGCACAGAAGACTACTGGGTGATGATCAAGAATTTGCGAGCGTTTGTGAAAGCCGCCAAGGGATTGGAAAATCCGCTACTTGGACCGCCGCAAACAGTCGATGACAATGGCTGTTACTACCGTCACGTACCCATCTTCGGCGGCAGCAGACCTAACCGAGTGATCACCGATACCGGCGAACAAGGAGATGCCAACGACGCCGTCATCAAGGCGCTGACCGACGCCAGCATGCTGATCGCGCGCGGCCGGCTCAAGCACCAATATCCGCATTCCTGGCGCTCGAAGAAGCCGGTGATCTTCCGCAACACGCCGCAGTGGTTCATCGCGATGGACAAGCCGATCGCGGGCGCCGACGGCGAGGCGAAGGAAGCCGACACGCTGCGCAACCGCGCGCTCGCGGCCATCGCGGTCACGCGCTGGGTGCCGGAGCAAGGCCAAAACTGAATCACCGGCATGATCGAGAGCCGGCCGGACTGGGTGATCTCGCGCCAGCGCGCCTGGGGAGTTCCGATTGCCGTATTTTTCAACCGTGAAACGGGGATGATCCTGCAGGACAGGCACGTCAACGCCCGCATCGCCGACGCCTTCGAGCGCGAAGGCGCGGACGCCTGGTATCAGCCGGGCGCGCGCGAGCGCTTCCTCGGCGAACTCGCCAACGAGGATTGGCAGAAGGTCGACGACATCCTCGACGTCTGGTTCGATTCGGGCTCGACGCACGCCTTCGTTCTCGAAGATCCTGTGCACTTTCCTTCGCTCGCCGGAATTGAGCGCAAACGCGACGGCGGGCCCGACACCGTGATGTATCTCGAAGGCTCGGACCAGCACCGCGGCTGGTTCCAGTCCTCCTTGCTCGAATCCTGCGGCACGCGCGGCCGCGCGCCCTTCGACGTGGTGCTCACGCACGGCTTCGTGCTCGACGAGGACGGGCGCAAGATGTCGAAGTCGCTCGGCAACGTGACGGCGCCGCAAGACGTGATCAAGCAATCCGGCGCCGACATCCTGCGCATGTGGGTATGCGCCTCCGACTATGCCGACGATCTGCGCATCGGGCCGGAGATCCTCAAGACCACGGTCGAAACCTACCGCAAGCTGCGCAACACCGTCCGCTGGATGCTGGGCTCGCTCGCCCACTTCCGCGACGAGGACCGCATCGCGGTCGCCAACATGCCCGAGCTCGAACAGCTCATGCTGCATCGGCTGAGCGAGCTCGACGCCCTGGTGCGCCGCTCCTATGTCGATTTCGACTACAAGCGCATCTTCGCCGCGCTCAACGCCTTCATGACCGCCGACCTCTCCGCCTTCTATTTCGACATCCGCAAGGACGCGCTCTACTGCGATCCGATCTCCTCGACCACGCGCAAGGCCTGCCTGACCGTGCTCGAGCATCTGTTTCGCGCCACCGTGACGTGGCTCGCGCCCATGCTGCCGTTCACCGCCGAGGAGGCATGGCTGGCGCGCTATCCGTCGCAAGAGGGCTCGGTGCATCTCGAATTGTTCCCCGAACTGCCGCCCGCCTGGCGCGACGACGCGCTGGCGGAGAGATGGCGCCGGGTGCGCACCGTGCGCCGCGTGGTCACCGGCGCGCTCGAAATCGGACGGGCGCACAAGCGCATCGGCTCTTCGCTCGAGGCTGCGCCTGTAATCTACATTTCGGATCCCGAGCTATTCGCTGCCGTGGTTGACGTGGACTTCGCCGAGGTCGCCATCACGTCGGACTACACGCTCGTCGAGGGTGATGGCCCCCGTGACGCGTTCCGCCTCGACGACGTCAAGGGCGTCGCGGTCGAGGTGCGGCTCGCCGAAGGAAAGAAATGCGCGCGCTCGTGGAAGATCCTGCCGAGCGTCGGCTCCGATCCGGCCTATCCCGACGTCTCCCCGCGCGACGCCCAAGCGTTGCGCGAGTGGGAGGCGATGCGCAAAGCGGCGGAGTAATGTTGCTCACGCGCTAGCTGCTTCGAATGTCGTCCCCGCGCACGCGGGGACCCATAACCTCCGGCTATGCTGCCATGCCGTACTACGTGTACATACTTGCAAGCCGTCGATATGGCACCTTGTACATCGGGGTCACCAATGATCTGCGGACCAGACTCGAGCAGCACAGGCTCGGTCTCGGCTCAGCATTCGTCCGTAAATACGGCGTCCACCGGTTGGTATACGTGGAGACATATGAATGGGCCGAGGACGCCATCCGGCGGGAGAAGCAATTGAAGAAATGGAATCGGGATTGGAAAATTCAGCTCATTGAAAAAGACAACCTGGAATGGCGCGATCTCTCGCATTTGATCACTTGATGGGCCGGTGGCGATGGGTCCCCGCTTACGCGGGGACGACAATCCGATGAACTCCGGCCGGCCGGCATCCCTGCTCTGGGGCCCGCTGACCCCATTCGCGCTCGCGGTGGCCGTGGCGGCCGCAGCCGTCGATCAGGCGGCCAAGCTCTGGCTCCTCTATGCCGTCGATCTCCCAGCGCGGGGCATCGTGAGGCTCACCCCTTTCCTCGACCTCGTGCTGACCTGGAACACCGGCATCAGCTGGGGCCTGTTCCGCCAGGAGGGGCCGTTGGGGCAAGGGGCGCTCCTGGCGCTCAAGGCGATCGCCGTGGTTTTGCTGTGGATTTGGCTGTCGCGGACGAGCTCGCGGCTCGCCGCGCTGAGCCTCGGCCTCATCATCGGCGGAGCGGTCGGCAACGCCATCGACCGCCTTGCCTACGGGGCGGTCGCCGATTTCGTGCTGTTTCACATCACGACGGCGAGCTTCAGCTTCAATTGGTACGTTTTTAACCTTGCCGACGTCGCGATCGTGTCCGGGGTGATTGGGCTGTTGTTCGAGACGCTCATCGGCACGGGTGCCGCAAAAGCGCCCTGATCTTGGCCACAATAGCGTGCGGGGAGACGGCACATTCCGCCGTCATTTGAAGGGGATAGCTATGCGGGACCGACACCCGAAGAGGCTGCGGCGCGCCGCCGCGGCCGCGGCCGTCGCGCTGGCCTTGGCGCTGGCGTGGAGCGCAGGCAGCGCACGCGCCGAGGATGCCGACGACGACGAAAACATTCCGCTCGACAGCAAGCTCTGGCGCCAGTTCATGAAAGATCTGGGGCTGAGAAGAGACGGTGACCAAGCAGGGATCGACTACCGCGAGCGTGCGCCGCTGGTGGTGCCGCCCAGCCGCAATCTGCCGCCGCCGCGCGACGAAGCCGAGGTCGCCGCGAAAACCACGGCTTGGCCGAAGGATCCGGACGTCGCCCGCCGCAAGCAGGAGCTGGCGGCCGAGAAAGCCAAACTGAAGGGGAACCTGTCCGTGGAAGAGCAAATGCGGGCGCTGCGGCCCGACGAACTCGACAAGCCCGGCCGCGGCGACAAGAAGGGCGCCGACCCCAAGGCCCCCGGCGTGAGCGCCGAGGAGGCCTCGCGTCCGATGATGCCCTCCGATCTCGGCACCAAGACCGAAAAGATATTCGGTTCGATATGGTCGACGCTTACTCCCGCGAAGCCGGAAGCAGCGCCGTTCACCGGCGAGCCGCCGCGGGAGGCCATGACCGCGCCGCCCTCCGGCTATCAGACCCCGTCTCCCAACTACCCTTACGGGATGGGCGTGCAGGACAAGCGCAAGGCCTCGACGCTCGAGGAGCGGGTCGAGGGCAGGCAGTAAGCGGGAACCGTCCGCGACAACGCGCCCCATCCACATTTGGGTTCCGGCGGCCGACGTTTGCGCTCGCGTTCTGCCGCCGGAACGTGCATCGTGGGGGCGACTTCCAATCCCACGAGAGCAAATTCGTGCCCAACCGACTAACGCTCGCCCTCGCCGCCCTTGCCGCGGCGTTCGCCGCTCCCGCCCATGCCGGGATCGGTCCTCAGATCACCAACTTCACGCTGGCGAACGGTCTCGAGGTCGTCGTCATTCCCGATCACCGCGCGCCGGTGGTGACGCACATGGTCTGGTACAAGGTTGGCTCCGCCGACGAGACGCCGGGCAAGTCGGGGCTGGCCCATTTCCTCGAACATCTGATGTTCAAGGGCACGGCCAAGAACCCGGCCGGACACTTCTCCCAGGTCGTTGCGACCATCGGCGGTCAGGAGAACGCCTTCACCGCCGCCGACTACACCGGCTATTTCCAGCGCGTGCCGCGCGACCAGCTCAAGGACATGATGGAGTTCGAGGCCGACCGCATGACCGGATTGGTGCTCACCGACGAGGTGGTGCGACCCGAGCTCAACGTCGTGCTGGAAGAACAGAATATGCGCGTCGCCAACAATCCGGCCGCGCGGCTGGGCGAGCAGATGGACGCCGCGCTCTACCTCAACCATCCCTACGGCAGGCCGGTGATCGGCTGGCGCCACGAGATCGAACAGCTCGACCGCGACGGGGCGCTGGAGTTTTACCGGCGCTTCTACACGCCCAACAACGCCATCCTGGTCGTGGCCGGCGACGTGACGCCCGAGGAGGTCCGCGCGCTCGCGCAGGAGACCTACGGCAAGGTCCCGCGTGTCGCCGAGACCAAGCCGCGCCTTCGCCCGCAGGAGCCGGTGCAGCAGGCGGCGCGCACCGTGACGCTGGCTGATCCGCGCGTCACCCAGCCGAGCTTGAGCCGCTACTATCTCGTGCCCTCGAGCACCACCGCGCGAGCGGGCGAGAGCGAAGCGCTCGACCTGCTCACCCACATTCTCGGCCACGGCCCGAACAGCCGCCTCTATCGGACCCTGGTGGTCGACAAGGGTGTCGCGGTGAGCGCGGGGGCGAGCTATGACGGCACCGCAGTCGACAACACGCGCTTGAGCGTGTTCGGAACGCCGAAGCCCGAAACGAGCCTGCCGCAACTCGAAGAAGCGATCGACGCCGTGCTCGCCGACCTCATCGACAACGGTGTGACCGCCGAGGAGCTCGAACGCGCCAAGAGCCGCATGATCGCAAACGCCGTCTACGCCAACGACAATCAGCGCATGCTGGCGCAATGGTTCGGCGCGTCGCTGGCGACCGGCGCCACCGTCGAGGACGTGCGCGCCTGGCCCGACCGCATCCGGCTCGTCACCGCCGACGCCGTGCGCGACGCCGCCCGCCGCTGGCTCGACAAGCGCCGCTCGGTCACCGGCTATCTCGTCAAGGACACGCGGCACGAGGAGAAACGCTCGTGAACGCGTCCGCTTTCATCCGCCGCGCCGGATCGCGCGCCCTGATCGCCCTCGTCGCCGGCGCAGGGCTCGCGCTTGCCGCTCCCGCAGCGCGGGCCATGACCATCGAGCGGGTGGTGAGCCCGGGTGGCATCGAGGCCTGGTTGGTGCGCGATCACACGCTGCCGCTGATCGCCGTCGAATTCGCCTTTCTCGGCAGCGCCGACCAGGACCCTCCGGACAAGCCCGGCGTCGCCAATATGGCGAGCAGCCTGCTCGACGAGGGCGCCGGCCCGTTCGATGCCAACGCGTTCCACGACCGGCTCGAACGCAAGGCGATCGAGCTGAGCTTCCGCACCGGCCGCGACTATTTGCGCGGCGCGTTGCGCACGCTCAAGGACAACCGCGACGAGGCGTTCGACTATCTGCGCCTCGCGCTGAGCGAGCCGCGCTTCGACCCGGCGGCGGTCGAGCGCGAGCGCGCACAGATCATGTCGCGGCTGCGGCGCGAGGCGCTGAGCCCCAACGACATGGCGAACCGCAGCTGGTGGGCAACGGCTTTCCCCGGCCACCCCTACGGCCAGCCCGTCAACGGCACGCTCGAATCGCTGCCGAAGATCCCCGTCGACGATCTCAAGTCCTATACCCGGCGCGCGCTGGCGCGCGACAACGTCAAGATCGCCGTCGTCGGCGACATCGATGCCGAGACCACCGGCGCGCTCCTCGATCGCACCTTCGGTGCGCTACCGGCCAAGGCCGAACTCACGCCGGTCGCCGCGGTCGTCCCGCAAGGGCTCGGCCGCCGCGTCGTCATCCACCTCGATGTGCCGCAGGCGGTGGTGCATTTCGGCGGGCCGGGACTTGCGCGCAGCGATCCCGACTTCATAGCGGCGTATATCGTCAATCACATCCTCGGCGGCGGCGCCTTCTCTTCGCGGCTCTACGTCGAGGTGCGGGAGAAGCGCGGCCTCGCCTATGGCATCTCCGACAGCCTGGTCTGGCTCAATCACACCGCGCTGTTGCTGGGCACCACGGCGACGCGCGCCGACGCCACCGGGCAGACCATCGAGCTCGTCGAGCGCGAGATCCGCCGCCTCGCCGAGGACGGACCGACCGAGGCGGAACTCGCCAAGGCCAAGACCCATCTCAAGGGCTCCTATGCGCTCGGCCTCGACACCTCGAGCCGAATCGCTAGCCAGCTCGTGCAGATGCAGATCGACAATCTCGGCATCGACTATATGGAGCGCCGGCCCGCCCTGATCGACGCCGTGACGCTCGCGGATGCCAAGCGCGTGGCCAAACGCTTGCTCGACGGCGGCCTCCTCGTCACCGTCGTGGGCCGCCCCGAGGGCGTCACCTCGACCGAGAGCGCTGCCGGAGGATCGCCCAGCCACCTCGCCAAACCGCGCGAAACGCCGGCGGATCGGGAACCCGCGCAGCGTTAGTGG
>Ga0137377_10003781_pt1 | contig 11814 bp, 15 predicted proteins | sample SagtaG_22_FD_104815 | JGI IMG/M metagenome (GOLD analysis project Ga0137377, IMG submission 104815) | Vadose zone soil microbial communities from Sagehorn Ranch, Mendocino, California, USA - Sage2_L_40_16 metaG | ecosystem: Environmental > Terrestrial > Soil > Vadose zone | place: USA... | reverse complement strand
TACTAGCGGAATTTCCTCGTCGCATGTCGCCGTTTGCCGAGCGATGGGAACATGTCTCTGGCGAGGGACTTTTCCAACCGGGCTTCCCTGATATGAACTGGAAACCGCGGATGAAAGATTTTTCAAATGCCTCGTTTTCTCCCGATCTGATCAGGACGATGGAGGAAGCACTGGAAGCAGCGGTCGCTACGCTGCCGCACCCTGTAAGTTCGAAGCGCGTGCAAAACATCGCGGAGAGCATTCTTCGGAGTGCCAATCAGGGGGAGCGTGACCCCAGGAAGCTGCAAGCGATGGCACTGCTGGAAATGCAGCTGCGAACGGACCTGGACTGAACCCGGAGGTCTTGGCGTCGCAGGGACACGGGCTGGCTGACAGCCGCAAGATAAAGCGCGCGGCCCAACGGAAACCGCCCGGCAATGAAGCCGCCAAGGTGTACGTTCGAGGGGTGCTTGAATCTGACGGCTATCCGGGTTTGCCGAAGGTCGGATTTTGGCGTGTCGGAGTACACCGGCCCCCGGTGAACCTCAGAATTCGTCAATGACAATGATCAAGAGACCTCACCCGACGTCCGGAGGGAAGCTCGTTTCCGGATTTCACCAGCCGCGATCGGCATTTACGTTGACTAAATCAAAGCATGAGGCAGATGCGGCCGCCTTGACCTTGGTCAATGGTACGGTGGCGGCTTTTTGCACGCGATTGGACCTGCTGGTTCGTTTGGCGACGAGGAAAAGTTGCCGTCAAGCCGACCATTCCAAGCCCGTCCAACCAAACGCTGCGAAGACGCCGTTCCGGAAACGTGATAATCTGCCATTCAAACCGGAGGATGTGGCATGATTGAACCTAAACTGGAAGTTCCAACCGAATTACGCGAGCTGGCCGAAAAAACCATTGATCAGGCGGAAAAAGCGTTCGGTATGTTTTTCGATGCTGCAAGCAAGTCGATGGCGTCGATACCGAGTCCAGGAACGGAGATTTCAAGGCAAGCGCTGTCGTTCACCGAACAGAATTTGAAGGCAGCGTTCGAGCACGCGCGAAAGCTGGTTCACGCGACCGATCTTGAGGAGGCGATGCGTATTCAGTCGGAATTTTTGAAGAGCCAGTTTACGAATGCCGGGGAGCACATGAGACAGATCAGCGGCGGGGTCATGTCTGCCGCGAAGGATGCGTCAAAGGGCAAGTTCTAGCTGCGCGCGAGAAAAACCAGTGGGCGGGCAAGTTCATTGCCCACAAAATAGTCTTGCATCGCTTTGCGGCGTGGATTTCAATTGTATAGCAGGTCCTTGACGGGCCACCGGGTGATACCACTCGCCGTCCGCCAACTTTTCTGCTGATCCCTGTCGGCTATAACCGGCAGGGATTTGCATTTGGAGGCCGCGAATAGATCGCGCTTACGGTTGAGGCGCCGCGCTCGACTGCTCGAGCATTTCTCACGTGGTTGAGCCGTATCCGCTTCGCAAAATGTATCTGTGGCGGTGACACCTCAGGAATTTCACGATTGACCATGCGTTCGACTTCGGCGGCAGCGAGATCGGACAGGAAAGCGCCGCGCGCGTTGAAATCGGCTGCTAGCTCGAAACGCCGGCCAAGATTTCGCAGGAGGTCATGCTTGCAGGCGCAGCAGGCCGTTGCGGCGTGAGGCGATGACAGAGCTTCACTCGGCCATCGAGAGCCGGTCGATTCTGCGGTTAGCGTTCTATTTGCGCAGCGAGCCGATATAGGCGGCGATGTCGGCTGCCTCGCTCCGGCTCAACGGAAAATTCGGCATCTTTGGGTGCGGGTCAAGCAGGAAGAGGGCGATCTTTTCCGGTGTGAAATCCGCCTTGCGCGCGATCGTGGCAAAAAACGGGGGGAGCGTCGGTACTGGCCCGCTTCTGATCAGCGTCGACCACGTGACAGGCGGCGCACCAGCGCTTGGCGAGATCGGAGCCATGGTCGGCGTCGGTGGCTTCCGCCGGCGACCCGCCCAGCCCAGCGGCGGCAACGACCAAAACCCAAATTTGTCTCGAAACGGCGCGCATTCGCCGTTCTCCTTCGATATCAAATGACCTACGCTGTTCATCGGCACCAGCGCAGTGGGTTCGGTCGTCGTCCATCGGAGTTCAACGTCAGGCGAAGGTCGGGCATTCATGACCGAAATCATTCATTTCGTGGCGTTGCCTTTTGATCTCATGGATGGTGGTCTTGCCGCCGCTGAAGCCGTCGTCTGCTCTAGTCCCGCGGCGGCGATACAAACCGCTCAAGGACAGTGGAAAGTCCTGGGCCATGCTGGCGCCGTTGCGTTCAGCCGCACCAGCGATTTCGACAAGGGAAAATTCAACCACATACATGTGCTGCGACGCTTCGGGCTGGTACCGGACGAGTATGCAACGTCAAATGATGACCAATGAATTCGGTCGAGGCCCTCCCCGCGGCGATGGTGAACGTTATTTCAATGGCCAGCGGCGACATGGCGCGGCCGGCTGAAAGCGCCCCCGGCAGGGGCGGCGCGGTAGAAGGCCAAGAGCTCAAAAACAGGGAGATGGTTATGGCAGACTCTGACGTTCGGCAGCCCTACAAGGGGGTATTTCCGGTGGTGCCGACGGTATTCGACGGTGACGGCCGGCTTGATCTCGAAGGGCAGAAACGCGCTGTCGATTTCATGATCGACGCCGGCTCGCACGGGCTCTGCATCCTCGCCAACTTCTCCGAGCAGTTCGTGCTGACCGACACCGAGCGCGACCTGATACTGGACGCGGTCTTGAATCATGTCGCGGGCCGCGTGCCGGTGATCGTGACGACCACGCATTTCGCCTCCCACATCTGCGCCGAACGCTCACGGCGGGCGCAGCAGGCCGGTGCGGCCATGGTGATGGTGATGCCGCCCTATCACGGCGCGACCATCCGGGTCGGGGAAACCGGCATTTACGGGTTCTACCGAACCGTTTCGGACGCCATCTCGATTCCTATCATGATCCAGGATGCGCCGGTGGCGGGCACGCCGCTGTCGGCCGCTTTCCTGGCCCGAATGGCGCGGGAACTCGAACACATCCGTTACTTCAAGATTGAGGTGCCGCAGGCAGCCGCCAAGCTGCGCGAGTTGATTGCACTCGGCGGTGGGGCGATCCAAGGCCCGTGGGACGGCGAGGAGGCGATCACGCTGATGGCTGATCTGGACGCCGGCGCGACGGGAGCGATGACCGGCGGCGGTTATCCCGACGGCATTCGCCAGATCATCGATCCGTATTTCGCCGGCCGCCGCGACGAAGCCGCCGCGGCCTATCAGCGGTGGCTGCCGCTGATCAATTACGAGAATCGCCAGTGCGGCCTCGCCGCGTGCAAGGCGCTGATGAAGGAAGGTGGAGTGATTAAGCACGAAACCGTCCGTCTTCCCCTTCAGCCGTTACATCCGGTGGTTCGGGCGGGCTTGATCGAAATCGCAAGCCATCTCGATCCGCTGGTGCTGCGATGGGGCAAATAGGCCGTTACTCCGACATGCGAGAGCCCGTTTCCGGCATCGATTTCGCGAGCCGGTTAGATCGGTTTGCGTCGCTTTGTCGATCTCGTTTCGCTAGAGTGTTTGAGCCATACTCGTGAATCCCGCCGCGCCGATCCACCTAAGCCGGGCCAGACTGCATGACTGCCATCCGCGTTGCCATCGTTGGTCTCGGAAAGATTGCCCGGGATCAGCACATTCCCGCGATTGCTGAAACTGCGGGCATTGAGCTCGCCGCCACCGCCAGCCGCAATGCCTGCGTTGAGGGCATAGAGCATTTTGCCACCCTGGACGAACTGCTGGAAAGCACGCCTGATATCGATGCCGTAGCCCTTTGTACGCCGCCGCAAGTGCGTCACGCGCAGGCGGCCGCAGCGCTAAAGGCAGGTAAACATGTGCTGCTCGAAAAGCCGCCCGGCGCGACCGTCAGCGAGTTGACGCCGTTGATCGCCGTGGCGCGGCAAACCGGACGAACGCTGTTCGCAACCTGGCATTCCCGCTTCGCGCCGGCAGTCGAGCCGGCACGAGACTTCATCGCCAACCGCCAGATCAAATCGGTCGCTGTCGAGTGGAAGGAAGATGTGAGGGTATGGCACCCGGGCCAAGCCTGGATCTGGGAGCCGGGTGGGCTCGGGGTGTTCGATCCCGGTATCAACGCGCTATCCATTCTCACCCGAATCCTGCCGCGGCCGTTCTTTCTCACCGAGGCCGAACTGTCCTTCCCCGGCAATCGCGCGGCACCCATCGCGGCCGACCTTAAGTTCTCGGATCAGACGGGCCTGCCGATCCGCGCCGAGTTCGACTGGCGCCAGAGCGGTCCGCAGACCTGGGACATCCGCGTCGACACCGATGCCGGGTGCCTGACGTTGTCTTCCGGCGGCAGTCGCCTGGTTCATGATGACCGAACGCTGGTTGACGAAAAACAGGCTGAATATCGCGGCATCTATCGGCGGTTCGTCGAACTGATCGCCAGCCGTGTATCCGATGTCGATCTGTCGCCGTTGGTCCATGTCGCCGATGCCTTCATGCTTGGCCGGCGTATCGAGGTCGAACCCTTCCTCGAGGACTGAACATGGCGAAGTCAAAACAATCTCGGTTGTCGAAGGTCGTTCGCGAGAGTTTTGGACTTCTGCCCGACGGCGCCGCAAGCGAGATAGTGACTTTGCGCGGCGACAATGGCTTCGAGGCGCGCATCATGACCTATGGCGCGGCACTGCAGTCGATCTTCGCGCCGGATCGTGCTGGCCGGATCGCCGATGTCATCCTTGGCCGCGATGACCTGGAAGGTTATGTCGCGGTTCGGCGTTTCCTGGGCGCGACGATCGGGCGTTATGCCAACCGGATCGCGAACGGTGCTTTCGATCTGGATGGCACGCGGGTTCGATTGTCGGCCAATGACGGCGACAATACGCTGCACGGCGGCGTGGAGGGGTTCGATCGCAAGAACTGGACCCTCACGGCCATCGGCGAAAGCCCCGCGCCTTTCGTCACGCTGAGCTATGTCAGTCAGGATGGCGAGGAGGGCTACCCCGGCCGGCTGCACGCCAGCATCACCTTCAGCATTTCCGGCGGCATGGATTTGTCGGTCACGTTCTCGGCGGAGACCGACAAGTCGACCATCGTCAACTTGACCAATCATAGCTTTTTCAACCTCGCGGGCGTCGAGGCCGGTGGTGGCGGCATCCTGGATCATCATCTCGCGATCGCGGCCGATAGCTATCTGCCGGTGAGCGCGGCCGGTATCCCGCTTGGCGCGCCACGCGAAGTCGATGGAACGCCTTTCGATTTTCGTAACCCTCACCGTGTCGGCGTGCGTCTGCGCGACGTCAATGAGCAGCTCCGGATCCGCCAGGGTTATGATCACAATTTTTGCCTCCGCGGCGGCGCGACCAGCGCTCCGCGATTGGCGGCCCGTCTCGAAGATGCACGCTCCGGCCGTGTACTCGAACTTCTGACGGATCAGCCGGGTATCCAATTCTATTCAGGGAATTTCCTCGACGGTGCCGTGATCGGCAAATACGGCCGCGTTCATCGCCAGTATGACGCGCTGTGCCTTGAGCCGCAGGCCTATCCCGACGCACCGAACCGTCCGGACTATCCGCCGGCGCGGCTCGACCCCGGACAAATCTATCTTCATACCTCGCTGTATCGCTTCTCGGCGAAGTGACGGTGCGGCCCGCTTTAAGGAAGATCGCATGGAGGAAGTCGCCACCACCATTCTCTCGGCGCATCATTGTGTTTTGGGCGAGGGCTGCACCTATGATCCGGCGACCGACACCGCCTGGTGGTTCGATATCTTGGAGCGAACCCTGTTCGAGGCTGACCTCGCGCCGGGATTGGTCGCCGCGCACACGCTTCCACTCATGGCCAGCGTGCTTGCACCGATCGACGACCAGCGCCAGTTGCTTGCGACCGAAAGCGGCCTCTATGTTCGCGAAGTCGCGGACGGCCGCTTGACGCTGCATACACCACTCGAAGCCGACAATGCGGCGACGCGCTCAAACGATGGACGGGTGCATTCCTGCGGCGCGCTCTGGATCGGGACTATGGGCCGCGGGGCGGAGAGGGGGGCGGGCGCGATCTATCGTTTTCATCGCGGCGAAGTGCTTCGGCTCTACGCCGATGTGACCATCCCGAACGCAATCTGTTTTTCGCCGGATGGAACGACGGCCTATTTCGCCGACAGCCGTGAGGGCATTCTTCATCGTGTCGCAATCGACCCTGCGAATGCCATGCCGATCGGAAATCCCGAGGCGCTGTATGATCATCGCGGCGGGGTGGGCGGCCTTGACGGTGCCGTGGTCGATGCCGAGGGGTTGATTTGGAACGCGCGCTGGGGCGGATCGTGCATCGACGTCTACACGCCCGAAGGTAGACGCGTCCGTACCATTCGCGTGCCGGCTAAACAACCGAGTTGCCCGGTCTTCGTCGGCAGGAACTTGGATCGGTTGCTTGTCACCACGGCCGGCGAGGGAATGGACAAAGAAGCCAAGGCTGCCGATCCGCAGCACGGCATGACGTTTGTTCTCGATGTTGGCGCCATTGGCCGCCCCGAGCCCCGTGTCAAACTGATGTGATCAAGAACCGCAAGGCTCCGCGAAACTCGACGCATCCCTCATCAGGTCGGCCGCGGCATTTATTTTTCTTTATCGCCCAACATCTTTCCGGTGGTCTTGTTGACAAGGTGTAGCCGCGCGCAGGCCGGGCAGATCACGGCTTCGTAGCTATCGGTGTGAACAGCCGGCGTCTCATCGGGCAGCCACGCCTGAACGTTCAGGCCGGTCTGGGCGCATCGAAAAATGAGTTGGGCCATTTTTTGATGGTGGCGGCGATAGCCGCGTCGCGCGTTGACCTGCCTCAAGGTCATCTCAATCAATTTTTGAACGAAGGCCTCTGCGTGCCGTTGACCCTTCATCAGGGAACGCCGCCATGCGACGCATCAAACGCCTGCCGATTCGCAACAAGATCAATTTGGCAGATCCAGCAGACCTTACCGGCGCCCCCGACCCCGGAGCCAGCATGCCGAAGGCGAGTTCCCGGGTGCCGGGCGAATCAGGCCGGCTCGTCCGAGCCGATCACTGAGTCCTGGTTCCCGCACGAGCGTCCTTTGCAGCCAGCGCTAACGTTCAAGGTTCACATGAGTGTGTCTGATAGGCGACGAAATGCTAAAGGGCTCTTATAAGAGCGTTCGCGGGTCGAAGCTGATCGGGAATCACTCCAGCGAGGCCACACCCATCTTTCCGTCCATGGCGACGCTATCAAACTGTGCGGCGTGTCTTTCGGAGGAAACGGACCAGACAGACCGGCCAGATCGCCGGTCACCGCCCGCTTCCGTGGCGGACCTTGCGCGACGCGGCCCGAAGCAAGGCGCGCTCGAAGTAGTCTCTCGCTATCGCGTCCAGAGCGGCCGAAATCAATTCTTCCGATTCCACCGGGCGGCCTCTGTTCTCCGCCTCGACCCGTTCGGCTTCCCGAATATAGTCGATCGCAAGCTCGCGCAGGCCGCGGAACTCAGCATCGTCGGGAATTGGATAAACCGTCGCCAGCAAGTTCTTGGCGCGCGCGCGAGCGCGTTCGCTTCTCATGGCGGCCATGAGCGCCTCCGTATATTTATATTTCCTGCATTCCTGGCGAAAAGAGTGCCGCGCTAGTGCGTCGGCCAAACGCCGCTCGGCCACCATGGCCGAATACTGACCCTGTCTAACCTAAGTCTTCCGGCTATGTCGGGTTCCAGACTTAAGGCCATCATTTTTGATTTTTTGTGATTTTGGTTGCCCGCTCGGTACTACCTTGCCGCCCCGACGTGACAGCCTTCCTGACGGTTCGTGTGGGGCTTGGCGGCAAGATTGCAAAAAATGCTAGCGCCGTCGCGCCACCGCTATGCCGAACAAGAATGCGACAAATAGGCTCGCCAGCGGCGCTTCACGGGTAATGGCGCTGACCGTGGCAAGCGGCCGTCCTGGTTGCCGCGCGGTCGCGATCGCCTGGCTGAGCCGCTCGACCGCAGCCTGAAGGCCAGCCGAGATTTCCGTGATCGTACGCGACACATCGGTGGCGGTATCGATGGCGCGCTCCGCCATGCCGGGCTGAAGCGTTGGTTCGGATGGATCGATGTTCACGTTGAGATACTCACTTTTCGAGACTTTCTAATTTGCTGCGCCGATCCGCCGATCGATCGTGACGCTGAAGTGCGATGAGGCCGCCGCCTTTGGCTATCCGCGACAGGCGTCGAGTTGAACAGCGGGTAGCGGCCGCACTTCATGAAATGCTGTGGCGGCAGTATTGTTCCGTAGAGGTCATCGCAGCACATCCGCAAATGAAAAGGCCCGCGGTGGAACGGGCCTCTTTAGATTTCATGTTGCGACGGCGTAGTCATCATTTGTCGAGGGGGTTCTCGCCGAACCTTCGCCCCTTTTCGGACACTGTGGCCGCGCGAGGAACCTTCGCTGCTGCCACGATTTGTCTCGCGAGAACAATCGCAGGCACATCAATGAACGAGGACCATTTGAAACCAGTGATCCGCGGCCCGCTTGTGGTCGCGCTTGCAATTGCAGTTTTCGGCGTCTTGGCAATGCTGATTGTCGACCACGGTCCTTGGAGCCGGCCGCACCTCCAGACCGCGGCCAACCATGCGACCACCGGCGCCGCTCAATCCGTCGGCGCGACGGTAACGCCGACGGCACCAAAGCCACAGCTTGAGCCGGTTGCTCCCGGCCCGAAGCCGGCTCAACCCGCGATCCCGGCGTCAGGGCCTCCCTAGGTTGACCCGAAGCCAGAAGTTGCGGGGGAGATCCGTGGGCTTTCGTCGAGTCGATGAATGTCAGCCGCTTTAGCGGATGCTGACGAATGCGCCCCATACCGCGGCAAGAATAGCGCCGACCAAAACATAGACTGGATTATCGCAAAACGTACTGCCGTATCGGCACATCTCCACGCCCAGGCTGCCGATCTCGTTATGGCTGGCGGCATAGAACAGACCCGACAGCACCACCAGCACCGCGGCCACGTAATACATCAGACATCCTCCCTGTAGGGGTGCTTCGCCGAGCCTCGGCGGGGATCGCACAAATAACATTGGACTTTCCTCAACGGCAGCAAGTCGCTCCGGTCGACAGATCGTCGAGAATCACACAATCGCGCGCGGGCCCTCCGGCGCAGCGTTCGGTACATGCGATGGCAAAGTGAGCGAGACCGTCCTCCAGGGCTCTCAACGCCGCCAGCTTCTTGCGCACCTCGCCTAGATGCAGCTCCGCCACATCGCGGGCCTTGCTGCAGTCTTGTTCGGGGGTGTCCATCAGCGAAACTAATTCGCGGATTTTTTCGATTGGCAGAGCGAAGTCCCGGCAACGCCGGATAAAGGTAAGTCGTTTAAGATCGCTCTCGTCATAAAGGCGGCGCCCGCCCGGGCCGCGCCGGGCCTTCGGTAGCAAACCTATCTCTTCGTAGTAACGCACCGTGGGAACGCTGCTCCCGGTGCGGTCCGCGAGCGCGCCAATGGTCAGCATCGATAAAATCGGCAATCCCGGTCCCCTCGAAAAAGTTACTTGAACCTCAAGTTACTTGAGGGCGTAGGCCACAAGCAAGATCACGACGGAAAGTTGTCCCGCCAAATCCGCGCGCGATCCCTTACTTGTTACCAACCCAAGGATGCCGGATCATGCCTCTCAACCGTAGAAACCTTGTCGCATCGGCTATGCTGGCCGTCCTCATCTCGCCTGCCGCGCAAGCAGCTGACCTGCTGCCGTTCAATAACCTTCGGTTTGACGAGGCGCGAAAGTCAGGAAAGCCCGTTGTGCTCCAGGTGACGGCCACCTGGTGCGGACCTTGTCAGCGTCTGAGGAAAGTCGTTGGCAGACTGCTGGAGAATCCCGAGTTCAAGGATCTGCTGATCTTTGATGCGGACTTCGACGCCAACAAGGACGCCTTGGTCAAGCTCAACGCTCACACCGTGACAACCCTGGTGATTTATCGCGACAATATCGAGGTTCTGCGCAGCTCCGGCGAAACCCGGCCTGATGCGGTCGAAGCCGTGCTCAAGAAAGCCTTGTGAGAACGGTCATGGAGTACGCAAGCATACCGCTCGCTTTGTTCGCTGGGTTGTTTTCAATTCTCTCTCCGTGCGTGCTTCCGCTGGTGCCCATTGTCCTCGGCACCGCCGTGTCCGAGCACAGGTGGGGAGCGCTCGCACTAGCCGCCGGTCTTGCAACTTCCTTCACCGCCATCGGACTATTTGTTGCGACGATCGGTTATTCGATCGGACTCGATGGTGAGTTCTTTAAGATGACCGGTGCTGTTCTGCTGCTCGCCGCCGGGTCTGCTCTCGCGCTGCCGCGCTTTCAGATCCAGCTACCGCTCGCAGCCACACCATTGGCGGTCTGGACCGAACGAAGATTTGGCGAAATGGCGACCGCCGGACTGCGTGGACAATTCGGGGTGGGACTGCTGCTCGGCGCGGTCTGGAGTCCATGCGTCGGGCCCACCCTGGGTGCCGCCTCCGTTCTCGCCGCTCAGGGCCGGAGCCTGGGTCTGGTCGCACTGACAATGCTGTCGTTCGGCTTTGGAAGCGCCCTTCCGCTGATCGTGCTGGGGTTGGCGTCGCGTGAAGCGATGATGCGGTGGCGGCATCGCCTTCTCTCGGCGGGCAACAATGGCAAGATGGCTCTCGCGAGCGTCTTGATGATCAGCGGGTTGCTGATCCTGTTTCATGTCGACCATCAGTTAGAAGCTTGGTTTGTTCGAATTGCCCCGTCATTCCTGCTCGATTTGAGCGGACAGTACTAGGGATGAGAAGACCACACGCGGTGCAAAGCCTATTCCAAGCCTGCCCGGCGAAATCCTTCCAGATAGTGCTCGCGGTCGGACTCCAACCTCCACGGCAGCTGGCTTGCGATCATCTTCGTGGGCTTTTTGCTGGAGCGCGATCTGGTCGACGGGTTCGGCGACGAGTACCGCCGCTACAAGAAACGGGTGTCTGGTGCCCTGGCGCAGGTCGATGGCCGGCCGAAGTTGAAGGAGCTACTCGGCCAAGTTTGGCGGCATCGGCGAGATGATTGCAGAGTAGGGCGCCTATCTCCAGCGGCGACCGGCGATGGCGGTTGAACGCGCCGCAATTGCCGTTGCCACGACGCTTCACGTGTTTGTCCAGAATGCGCCAATCAACTCGTGGGCCCTCGATAGTAAGGCCAGCTGTTCTTAGGCCATGCACCACTGTTGTTGCGCCGCAAACTGATGTTCAAAAAGCACATTGCGCAAAATTATGCACGCTGACGTTGAGTTTTCTTGAAGGCTAGCCAGCCGCTATGAAAGCATCGTTCCACCCATAAGTAGTGCGTAGGGGATGAAGCGATGAAATCCAGGAGAAGCAAGGGATTGGCGTGCGCGTCGATCCTGGTTGCCGGTACGATGCTTTTGCCGACCGGCGAGGCCAGGGCGCAGACCGTTTTCACAACGATCCAGGCGTTCGGCGACAGTTACGCCGACATCGGAAACGCGTTCAGGCTAGCCGGCGTACCGAATCCGCCGCAATATCCGACCGGAAGGTTTAGCGGCGGGACGAATTTCATCGATACCACGTCTGCGCTCCTTGGGATTCCGCAGGTCAACTTTGCCGTCGGTGGCGCCACGTCGGGAACGACCAACGTTGGCAGTCCCTTTCTGCCTGGCTTCACGCAGGAGTGGCAGGGCTTTATCGCATCCGGAAGGACGTTTGGGCCGAGCGACCTGCTTGAAATGAGCGTCGGCGGCAATGATGCCCGCGCTTATCGGATTGCCGGCGGCACACTAGCGGGCGTGCCCGCGGCAGCGACGGTGAGCTTCAATCAGACAATGGCCGGCATCAATGC
>Ga0137377_10003772_pt1 | contig 11825 bp, 9 predicted proteins | sample SagtaG_22_FD_104815 | JGI IMG/M metagenome (GOLD analysis project Ga0137377, IMG submission 104815) | Vadose zone soil microbial communities from Sagehorn Ranch, Mendocino, California, USA - Sage2_L_40_16 metaG | ecosystem: Environmental > Terrestrial > Soil > Vadose zone | place: USA... | reverse complement strand
CGCTGGAGCCGACCGCACCCGTCCATCGGCAGCTTCTTGCCGAGGAGCTCTCTCCTGGACTCAACGGCGAACAGCAGCGGATTCGCCTCCGCCATCGCCTCTATGCCTACCATCGGATCCTCCCACCTGCGATCGCCCAACGGATCCGGCTCGAAGGCGACATGGTGCGCCTTGAGCCGGCTGGGACATCGTTCGACGTGGCGTCGCTTCGGAGGACAGCCGATGAATGGGCAAGCGGCACCGGACTGCTGCCCCAGGATGTCGTCGCCGAGGTCGAGTCAGCGATCGCGATGTGCGACGGCGAGTACCTGCCCCTGTGGGACGAGCTCGAAGAGAAGTTGACAGAAAGCCGTGGGACCGCCGGCGGGCTCGTCCAGAGCGTACGGCAGCTTGTCCAGGATATCCACGTCAGGCTCCTGCTTCGACTGTCTCACCACCATCAGGCGAGGCGTGAGTTGCCACGCATCATTCCGCTCCTGGAAGAAGTCCTTCGCCGGCGGCCGGATCGGCAGGATGTGGTCAGTCGTCTGGTCGACGCCTACCGCCAAACCGGTCAGGTGAGTCGAGCGGAGCAGCTCGAAACCACCCACCGACCCGAGTTCACCCGAACGCGTGGAACGCGAGACAAGTAGCGGCGAATCTGCGGCAGTTGATAGGAGGAAGGAGGGTAAGACGATGGACAAGCGACGCGATGGCCAGGCGATGGTGGAGTATGCATTGATCTTGGTGCTGATCGCCGTGGTGGTGATCGCTGTTCTCTTGGTCCTGGGCGACGAAATGAAGGCCATCTTCAACAGCATCGCTGGGGCACTTCATTCGAGTTAGCCGTGCCATTGTGAACGTCGTTACGCCTGCAGTAGGCCTCGCCAGGATGCGAGAGCGCCCTGGGCTAACCCAGCTTGAGCTGGCTCAGCGCCTCGGCTTGGGCGAAGATCAGATCGGGGCGCTCGAACCAAGCAAAATCAGCGCTGGAAGTCATCTGCGCCCGATCCTAAGCAGGTACTTCGATAGCGAATCACATAGCCTTTTGAGGTTGTCTCGATCGAGGCGCCAGGCGGACATAAGCTATGAGGGAACGGTCCGGAACGACAGACAGTTGTCACGAACGACTGCTACCTTGATCGCGCTGTGAGACCTCTAGGACTACTGGCAGCGCTATGGCTCGGGTGCTTTCCGCAGGAGAGATGTGGCCACTGCGCTTAAGGCTCTGGCGGCCAATATCGCGGCACGGCGGGCTCGGCGTGCAGCCGCCTTCATCGCTGTTCAGGAGCTCCGCCGTCAGCCCGCCACCGCCGTGGGGCAAGCCATGGTCCGTTGGCTGCACGCAGCGTATGGATGGGAGGTAATGAAAGCCGGTTCACCGCGACCGCAGTACTGGCTCTTACGGCGTGACAAGCAAACGATGCTCGCACTCGCGATCGATGGCAGCAGACGCGCAACGTGGCGTGACGTAGATGAACTCCTCGCTGCCGGAACGACTCAGAAGGCTGACATGATGGCTATCGGCGCGCCGGCAGGGGTGCCCGACCGTGAAGAGATAACCGGAATGCAACACGAGCTGGTGCATCTATGGGGACCTCTCGAGCTGGAGCGACTATACGTTGAAATTGAGTACGAGCTTGATGGAGTCTCGCCATAGCGAATGATGATTAGGCTGATTACTTCACCACGATCCATCCTATAACGAGAACGGCAAACGCGCCGGCAAGCAGAATGCCCGTGTTGATCTTCGCCCTCGTAAGGTCATTGCGCGCTTGTTTGAGGCTTTCCATATCCTTGATCTGTCGAATGTCGTTATCGGTTAGCGCATCACCGCGTGCATCCAGATCCTTCACGTAGCTGTCGAGCGTATGGCCAGCCGCTGGGTACTCAAACGTGTAAGCACTGACTCCGGTAATGACTGCCAGAGCGGCAACAACGATGATGAGCCAGTGAGCAACGACCGCATTGATCAATGAGCCGTTGTTACTGAGAATAATTCCCACACCAGCAGCTACCTCAGCGAATACTCGATCGGAACTACTCCGCGCCGCTCCTCTGGCGGCTTCGCTACTCGCCCCAGCGGCATCGACAGCAGCCTGAATGGCTGCTCTTCGCGACGCCAGAGCCTCAGCCAGGGCACCGCTCTGCGCCAATTGAAGGAGCCTCTTTGCGGTGTTGAGTACCCGCCGCGCCGACCCTGTGATGGCGTCTGCACTACTGACCGCCACAGATATGGCTTGTTCAACGGCATCGCGGCGCATATGGTCGGGGCTTGCACTCGACCACTGCAATAGGGCGATCGCATCTTCTACTCCTGCACCGATGGGGAGTTGGGTGAAATCCTTTTCCAGGTAGGCACCAGCCTCGAACTTGATGACAAACCTCGCGGCTGATACCGTGCCTGATGTCGCCAGCCAAACCCAGCAGAGAGCATGGGCAGCACGGGCAAGGAAGTCGCCCACGGTGTTCAGGCCCTGATGCTCGAACGGATATATCGCTACCGGAGCTGGCAGCGTCCGACGATCGTCGGTGAGCCAAGTCTGACGATAGGCTTGCCAGGGACCAGCCTCGTAGCCCGAAGCTGCGTGAGCTCCCGCGCTAGGGCCGTAGATCGCGATGCCCCCCGCGGTCAGCCAGTCGGCACCAGCGTCGCCAACGACTAGGCGGGGAACTGCGGGAGAAGGAAAGAGCCCCTGCAGCGTATCCCACCAGCTACCTTGAGTTCCAGGCTCTGTGAACGAACTTGCGGTTCGAATCCAATTGAAGCTGTAAGTCTGGGGGTTTACTCGTAGCGTAATCTCGGCCGAGCATTGAAGGTCGCCGCACATGCGAAGGAAGTCCTCTCCACGCCGCTGGTCATACGCAGTTTCAATGCTGCTTAACGGTGCCCCTGAAAAGACATTGACCAACTCGCCGGATAGTATTTCCGCGGTAAACGCGCCTGGGGGGTCGATAGCAACGCGAGCTACAAACCCTGCACTGTTGACCGTGATCGCCGCTCGATGATCGTGTCTGACTAGTTTTTTTAGGCGATGGATTTCAAACTCCCTCGCCTGGCCGTTCATCACGACTTGAGACACATTCAGCCGGTCAACGTAGGCCCCGCCATGCCGTTGGCGCCATTCCTCGACTAACTCGAGCGACTCACGCAGCGACTTCAGGTCGGGGCTAGCCATTCATCGGCTACTGGTAAGTCTTACGCGGCTCCTCCGACACGTGGATCTCGATCACCCATTCGCCTTCGCGCCGCTCCCAATTGACGAGTCGATCAACGTCTGTAGCGGGTCCGGTGATCGATAAACCGCCCGCTCGAACGGTGGATCGGGGCGGCCCTTCAACAGGATTCATGATCCGTACAGGGCGTGGCTGTTCCTCTAGCGCCTGGAGGACCGCTGCGCGTTGCTCATCGGTAAGCACATCCGGATGTTCGTCAAACAGCTGTTGCGGAGTAACAGGGGCCTCGTATGCACTGATGACCTTGGCCACTTCCTGTACTCGATCCGGAGCCAGTGCGTTAACGACTCTAATCAGCGCGCTGGGACCTTGGCGCGGTGGGCTTATTTGCTGCACTTCCAGCGCCACCAAGAAGTATTCGGCAGTCTGCTCTATCGCTTTATCGCCAACGATTACATCGCTGTCTCGTCTCAGATCCGGGATCACGGCTCCCTTTTGGAGCTCTCCAGGAACATCAAGGAGATCCTTTATCGCTTCCAGTTCAAGCTCCGAGCCCACTTGTCGGACGACGGCAGCGTGTTCGTCATGGACGTCAAGCTTCAAAACGGCCGCGCGACGGTCGCCCTGGCCATTTCGGTCGCGTAGCGCGACGAGGAAGCCCGGCTTGCTGCGTGGATGCATCGCCGTGTGGAGGTTCGCTGTCAGGTCTTGGGCTGCGGCGAGAAACTGCGCTCGTGAACCGCTCCGAAGCTGTTCGAATCGCGTAAGTGCAGCGGGTCGCCGGAATCGAGCGGCAGGAATGCTGCCGCGCTCCACGCGCTTCAGGAGATCCTCAATGTGTTCAACCAGGTACGCGCCGACATCGGTAGACACAGTGTGAGGCTTGGATCGCGGCTGCGTGCCGCCTCGTTGCACAAAGGCATAGGCTACGTATTCGATGGGCATTACCGGCTTCGTTCCGCCTGCGGAACAGCTTCACCCCCTCAGCAAGGAAAACGCCCTTGTGCCGATAGTCTGGCGCCGGAGCCTGGTGCTTGTCAACCGGATAGCTCCAACGGCCTTTCCTGCTGTTTGTGCCATTCGCTGACCTGAGAATCGATCATGACCACAAGCCGCAGAATGATGGACACCGAATCGCGAGTGGGGACCCATCGTTCCCGATGCTGCGCATGTAAATGCACCAGGTTTCGGTAGGCCCGGATCACGTGAGAGAAATTCGCCACATCACCGCTGATGATCCCTAGTTCTGCGGCCGTCCCGATGACCTGATGCAGCTGCCAGCGGAGCATATCGGGCGCCGGCGCTTCACGGTATTTCCGCTGATATGCCTGAATGGCGTCAGCACCTTTTCTGGCCAGAGACTCCCGTAACAGTGCCTCAACAATCGCTCCAGCAAGTATCGCGGCAGACTTGTAGAGGTGACTCCCATAAGCGGTTCTTGCCTCCTTCCAGTCTGCGACCATAAGCCGACGAAGTCGCTCATCATCAACGCATTCAAACGCTAGTTCCGGCCACTCGACGCCCGCCTGCGTAGCCCTATGGTCGTTGGCCTTTGCAAGAGTGGTCTTTCATATCCAGGAAGCGTTGGCGATAGCGCTCCAGATCCTCGTCGATCTCCTCGAGTAGATCCTGTTCCTCAGCCAGATCGAAGACCTGCTCCCCATCGCGAATGTGCAGTTCTCGGATTGCGCTGTAGAGATCCTTGTAGGCCTTCCTGTCCTTGTCGACCCAACCGTCCGCGTCGTCTTCGAGAGTAAGCAGGTTGGCGAAGGGGCGCCAGTGGGCCTTTCTGATTTCCTCGAAACCGTCTTGCTTTAGAAGCCCGTCGATTTGATGGCACAGTCTTAAGTAATCGACATTTAGATCTGCATCGAGGATGATGACCTTGACCCTGTCCTTGCCAGCTTGAAGGGTGAATCCGAAGCAAAAGGCGTCGACGATATCAAGTAGCCTGGCGTAGTAGCGAACCAAGAGATAAAGGCTTCTAGAGAACGAGTCATTGCCACTACCCTTCCCGAAGCGACCCTCAATGACGGTTGTTGTAGTCATGACGTCTAGCTCGTCGGTCCCAAGCTCAAGCCACGCTCCAGATGTCTGCAAGGAGCTCTGCCTGTTGCAGCACGAGCTGCGTCGCGGAGTCCTGCTGGTCCGGCGGATACCTGTACTTGCGCAGAAGGCGTTTCACCTTCAGGCGGAGCTCCGCCCTTACCTGTTCTCTGACGGCCCAGTCCACCGTGACACTGTTCTGGAGAGTGGACGCCAGCTCACGTGCCATAGCGGCTAGCGTCGCATCCCCCATTAGCTCCTTGGCACTTCCGTTGTCGGCAAGGGCGTCATAGAAGGCAAGCTCCTCATCGCTTAGGTTCAACTTCTGACCACGCTGGGCCATAACCCGGAATTCCTTCGCCATCTGCACGAGCTCAGTGACAACTTGAGCAGCCTCGATTGCGCGGTTGTGGTATCTCCGCATGGTGGCGTCGAGCATCTCCGAGAACTTCTTCGCCTCGACGACGTTGCGTCTCCCAATGAGACGTATCTCGTCGCGAAGCAACTTCTCCAGTGCCGCAGCTGCCAGATTACGCTGTGGTAGCTCCCTTACCTCGCGGAGGAACTCGTCCGAGACTAGCGATATGTCAGGGCGGTCGAGACCCGCCTGTTTGAAGATGTCGATCACCCCGTCGGCCATCACGGCCCGCGAGAGTATCTGGCTCATGGCCAGGTCCAGGTCGTCGGTACTCCTCCGACCCTCGGGAGTGATCTTGGCGATTTGTCCGCGTAAGCTCAGGAAGTAGGCCACTTCATCTCGGCCTGCAAGTGCTTCAGGAGAGGCGCCTGCGAGCCGAAACGCCTTCAATAAGTCGCGTGACGCCGCGAGGAACCTTTCGCGGCGCTCCTCCGTCTCCAGTACATGATCCAAGCCACCAATCGATGCGGCTGTCTTAGCGCCTGCGTCCGTCGTAAACGCACCCGAGTAGTCGAACGGATGGAGAATGCCACGAACAACCTCGAGCTTCTCTTCGAGGGCCTGGACCGCAACCTCGAGGTCGATTGCCACCTCTCCGCGGCCCTGATTCGCAGTGTAATCAGCAATCGCCCGCTTCAGAGCCTGACCCAAGCCAAGATAGTCGACGACGAGACCACCCGGCTTATTCTCGGATACGCGATTGACCCGCGCTATTGCCTGCATTAGCCCGTGACCGCGCATTGGCTTATCGAGGTACATGGTGTGAAGGATCGGCGCATCGAAGCCGGTCAACCACATACTTTGGACGATAACCATCTTCAAGCTGTCGTCGATGTCTTTGAGTCGCTGCTTGATCGCCTCATTGCGGGCCGAGTTGCGAATATGTGGCTGCAGTTCCTCTGAGTCCGAAGCGCTACCGGTGAAGACAACCTTGATCGCACCATCGCCGTCACTTGCTGAATGCCAGTCCGGGCGCAGAGCGATGATCTCGTCGTAAAGGCGCGCGCAGATCCGCCGGCTCATGCAGACGACGAGAGCTTTACCGGGCATCGCCGCTGTGCGGTTCTCGAAATGTTCGATGAGGTCCTTGGCAATGGTACTCAGCCTCTTATCCGTGCCAACAATGGCTTCAATTCGCGCCCACCTAGAGTTAAGGCGCCGCCGCGCGCTATCCTCCTCCTGATCAGTAACCTCTTCGACTTCCTGGTCCAACGTTGCGCGCTCCTTCGGATCGAGCCCAAGCTCAACCAGGCGGCCCTCGTAGTAGATCGGCACAGTTGCGCCATCGTCCACCGCTTGCGCGATGTCATAAACATCGATGTAGTCGCCGAAGACCTGCCGAGTAACCCTGTCGCCCGTCTCGATCGGCGTTCCCGTGAAACCGATAAACGAAGCGTTGGGCAAAGCGTCACGGATGTGCCGCGCGAAGCCGTCGACAAAGTCGTACTGGCTGCGATGCGCCTCGTCGGTTATCACCACGATGTTTCGGCGCTTAGAAAGTGTTGGATAGGTGTCGCCCCGGTTTCCGATGCTGAACTTTTGAACCGTCGTGAAGATTACCCCGCCCGCTTCTACGTTGAGAAGCTTCTTGAGGTCCTCACTCGTCTCAGCCTGTCGTGGTGATGGGATGAGATCCTGGGCCGCCGCGAAAGCCGCCATGAGCTGGTTATCCAGGTCATTACGATCCGTCAGGACAACGAGGGTAGGATTGCGCATTCGGGGGTCGCGGATGAGCTGTCCCGCATAAAAGACCATCGAGAGACTCTTGCCGGACCCTTGCGTGTGCCATACGACGCCGACGCGACGATCACCCTCAGGTGACGAGGCCTCGATCGTTGCATCGATCGCCTTTCGAACAGCCCAGTATTGGTGATAGGCAGCGACCTTCTTGTTGACCCTCGACCCATCGACCTCGAACGCAACGAAAGCCCGCAGGATCTCCAATAGACGCCCCCGATCGAGAACGCCGCGGGCCAGCACCTCAAGCTGGTTGTAGCCTCCAACCTCGCGCGTGCCATCGACTGTTTTCCATGGCATGAATCGTTCGAAATCGGAGGTGACGGTCCCGAGCCTAGCTTGGGCGCCATCGGAGACTACCAACAGCTCATTCCAGCCGAATATCGTGGGAATCTCGCGTTTGTACGTCTGCAACTGATTGAAGGCGCCGCGAACGGTGGCGTTCTCGTCGCCGAACTTCTTCAGTTCAATGAGGATCAGTGGCAAACCGTTAACGAAAAGCACCAAGTCCGGCCGCCGATTATGGTTGGCTTCGATGATCGTGAACTGATTGACTACTAGCCAGTCATTGGCGGCTAGGTTGTCTGGGTCCACCAGTCGGACGATATCGCCCTGGATCCGTCCCTCCGAGTTGAGGTATTCGACCCGTACTCCGTCCGACAACATTCGATGAAAGGCGCGATTCTGTGTCTCAACTGTTCCGCCAGCCAGAGTGGAGACCCTGCGGTAGGCGTCCTCAACGCCCTCGTCAGGAACGGTCGGATTCAGACGTCGCAATGCAGCCTTTAGCCGCCGACGCAGGAGCACGTCACCGTAGGACTCACGCTCTGGGGCATCTCCATCCGGAGCCAGCCGTGGCCCGGATTCATACTCCCAGTCGAGCTGGCCTAACCACGCGATGAGCGCTTCCTCGAGGTCGGACTCCGCGAACGTCACGTCGCCACCTCAACAAGTTCCTCCGCGGGCCTGATACGAAGTTCTCCCGAGATCAGCCTGGGCAGCAGCGTGTCCCTAAGTGCGAGGAGCGTTTGGGACTGTCGACTGTTAGACCGCGACATGTCGTACAAGATTCGGATGAAGGTCTTAATTTCGGCAGAGCCTTGCGGCCATCGCACCGTCATGTCAAGCACGTCTTGGGGCTTGACCCGTTGGTGGCTGCCGGTGGTCCCCGTCGTGAGCGTTGCCAGGCGCATGGTGAACTCCTCCGATGAGACCAACGCGTGAAGAAGATCTGCAGCGCCGGCCTCCAGCGGACGGAGAATCACCCATTCGGTAGAAGCCACCGGGTTCTGAAGTGCTACATCATCCGGCCGCCACACCCGAGGGATATGTGGATTGAGCTTTGCAACGAGAACCGCACCATGAGGTACTCGCAACTTTTGGCTCTTGATCATTGTCCCTGTCTCTTTTACCGGCACCTGTCCGTCGTCAAAGGCCGGCAGGCTGAAGTGCTCGAACAGCACGTCAGGCGTCTCGCCAGGATTGACTATCGCCCTCTCCCACGCCGCCACTTCGGCCAATTTGCGTTCAGCCGAATCGCGCGCGGCCAGGGTCGCGATCGCCCGAACCAGGGCCATGATCGTCTCGTTCATTCGCCGGCTCAATTCGACCTTGTCGTCCAGCGCGCCAAGAAGGGCGGAAATGGCTTTCTGCTCCGCCGGGCGCGGAATATTCGCTAGATACCGATACAAGAAGTTGCGATTTAGCGACGCCTGCGCGCTCCCTGAATTGAAGCCCCGAAGATCGTTTGCCCTGAACCAGTAGTAGACAAATCGTGGATCATTTCCGCGGAAGTCGGTCACGTACAAGACCGTATTCAGCGGCCAATAGTCCAGCTCTGTATAGGTCGCCACGCCAATGGAAGCGCCGCTCCGCCCGATGCTGACGCCGGGCCCCGCTGCCTTCGCCTCATCGTGCCAGCCAGTAATTCCAAATGACCCAAGGATGGGGATAAGCCCGCGCCGCCGCTGCCCGTCCGGCAGATCGTGTCCACGCTGCAGAGTCACGAAGTCTCCTAGAGAGAAGGCGCTCCACCCATCCGGAAGCGTTGCCATCAGCCGAGCATCCCGCTCATATGGGATTCGATGTCGCGCTGAAGGCGACCGCTGTCATCAAACTGTTGGAGGAGCGTCTTTGCGAGCTTCGCAATCTGCTCCTCGAGCGGCTCATCATCTACCTTGCCTGCAGCCCTTCCGACGTAACGACCGGGCGTCAGGACGTAGTCCGCGGCACGCACGAGTTGCAGGGTCGCACTCTGACAGAACCCCGGAACATCCGCGTACCCTCCAGCTTGGGGCTCGCCTCGCCAGGCGTGGTACGTGCCGCTGATGCGGGCGACATCCTCATCCGACAGATCACGGTGTGTGCGATCCACCAAATGACCCATCTGCCGAGCATCAACAAACAACAATTCTCCGTGGCGCCCTCGAAGTCGGCCATCCCTTGCGGCTTTGTCACGGGCGACGAACCACAGGCAGACAGGGATCGGCGTCGAATAGAAGAGCTGTGGTGGCAGCGCCACAATACAGTCAACGAGATCAGCGTCTACGACGTTCTTACGGATCTCTGACTCCATGCCCTGGGATGACAACGAGCCGTTGGCCAGGACGAAGCCAGCTACTCCTCGAGGTGCCAAATGATGGATGAAGTGCTGAACCCATGCAAAGTTCGCGTTCCCCACCGGGGGAATCCCGTACCTCCAGCGAACGTCCTCGCGTAGGAGTTCACCATTCCAATGCGAGTCGTTGAAAGGCGGATTGGCCAGAATAAAATCCGCCTTTAGGTCAGGATGGAGGTCACGACGGAAGCTATCGGCATTTTCGGGACCCAAGTTTGCTTCTATTCCCCGGATCGCAAGGTTCATCTGACTTAGCCGCCAGGTCGTTGGATTCGACTCCTGGCCATAGATAGCAATATCGTTACGTCTACCGCCGTGCGCCTCGATGAATTTGATGGACTGGACGAACATTCCACCAGACCCGCAGCAGGGGTCGAACACGCGGCCATGGTAGGGCTCGATCATGTCGACCAGGAGCCGAACTACCGATCGAGGAGTGTAGAACTGACCCCCTTTCTTGCCCTCCGCGGACGCGAACTGTGCAAGAAAGTACTCATATGCCCGGCCGAGAATGTCGCGGCCCTGCGCTTCGTACCCACCCACGCCGACATTTGTAATGAGGTCTACGAGTTCGCCGAGCCGATGCCAGTCAAGCGTGGGTCGCGCGTAGTCTCTAGGGAGGACGCCTTTAAGCCGGGGGTTGTCGTGCTCGATCGCGACCATGGCGTCGTCGATAGTCTTGCCGATGGTTGGTTGCTTGGCCATGTCGCGCAGCAGCGACCACCGCGCCTCAGCTGGTACCCAGAAAACGCCCCTTGCGGTGTACTCGTCTCGGTCCTCGAGAACTAACGCTCGGTCTGCCGGGTCGTCAACGTAATACTCCGATCCCGGTTTCGAGGCTATCCTGCGAAGAATCTCCCGCTGCTCCTCGAAAGAGTCCGAGATGTACTTCAAGAAGATCAACCCTAGGACGATGTGCTTGTACTCCCCAGCGTCCATGTTGTTCCGCAGGGCGTCTGCCGCCTTCCAGAGTTGGGCCTCGAACCCGAGCGGCTGGATCTTCCCCGCTTGCGGTCGGTGACCTTGCAACCAAACAGCGACCTCCTCTCGCCTGAAGACGGGTCCGGCGGTCGGCTTCGCCGCAGGCTTCGGGAAGTCCTCGTATCGATCGCGCCAATTGCCCACGACCGTGCGCCCAACCCCCGCCAAGCGCGCAATGTCAGAAAGACTCAGGAGCTCGCTATCGTTCGCCATGCACTATTGTGGACATATCCATTTAGCTATGTCAAGAGGACAAACGCCACGCATACCGCTTTGAGGACAATGTCCACATTCAAACTGCTGCCCAAGGTCTGCGCTAAGTGACTCCGCCGGCGGCATCGGTACCGACGACGCGGAGCGCTGGAACGCCCGCTGCCTCGGATGCCTTCGAACGAGCGCCGGATACGTTTCGTAGCGGTCTCCATAACCCCGCTATACGTCCCGAGCCGGTCGCGGCATTTCGAAGCCGACTGCTCTGATTTTCGGAAATGCCGCGACCGTCAGGCGATCTTGCAGGTGGTGACCGCCACTATGGTGCCTGCATAAGCACGAAACCTGGTGCCTCAAAACCCGGCGGCTACCAGACGTAGTGGCGGAGCGGGCGAGATTCGAACTCGCGAACCGGGTACGCCGGTTACGGCATTTCCAGTGCCGCGCCCTCGACCAGACTAGGCGACCGCTCCGCAGCGAGTCGATTCTATCGGCCGTCGCTGCGGCCGGAACGCCGGCCCTTGCCAGAAGGTCGGCCTTCGAGATTGAGCGCCGCGTTGATCACCGAAAGATGGGTTAGAGCCTGCGGGAAGTTACCCAGTAGCTCGTTCGTCTCTGGATCGAATTCCTCGGCGAAGAGCCCGAGATCGTTTGCGGACT
>Ga0137377_10003770_pt1 | contig 11826 bp, 10 predicted proteins | sample SagtaG_22_FD_104815 | JGI IMG/M metagenome (GOLD analysis project Ga0137377, IMG submission 104815) | Vadose zone soil microbial communities from Sagehorn Ranch, Mendocino, California, USA - Sage2_L_40_16 metaG | ecosystem: Environmental > Terrestrial > Soil > Vadose zone | place: USA... | reverse complement strand
TTCACGTATAACAGAACTGCCATTAAAACGATCGATACCATTAGTCCTCTCATCAACGTCTCCTTTCTCAAAGAAAACATGGGTTGCACGCGGCATACCGTGAGGAAACCGTTGATTTGCCGGTGATCTGAACGGTCGAATATGACACGAAGGCATAAATGCCCCATTCGCCCTGGCCGGCTTTGTCTTTATGTCAAAAAAAGGTCGGTCCTCTGGACACATGCAACATGGAATCAATTCTGGATCCTTACTCGTGCTCGATCCCGCAAGCTGTCGTTGGGATAACGAACAACAACGTCACCCTCTGCGATCCCGCTCAGCACTTCGGCCTCGTTTTCATTTCGATGCCCGATTTGAACATTTTGCAAAGCAGCGTATTCCTGACGCACCAAGAATACAGTCCAGGAATCTCCCGTTCGGAACAGCGCGCTGATCGGGACCTTCAGGACATTGGCTGCGCTCCAAGTAACAATGCGGCCGTCAATCCGGTATCCGTCTCCTAAAACATCGGATGGCTGGTCGAGTTCCCCAATGACATTGACACGTTGTTCTTCGATGCCCAAGGCCGATATTTTCGTGAAGGCCGACGGTTCGACAGTTCGAACGTGCCCTTGTAATACCGTTTCAGCGCCCCAGTTCTCGACCAGAATGGACGCGCCCGGAACGACTTTCACTGCATCCGATGAGAGAACATCAAAAACGAGTTCAATCGCAGCCGGATCCCCAATCTCGATGAGCGGCGTGCCGGCCTGAACAACCCGCTCGCTCTCCTGAAGGACCCGCAAGACTCTCCCACGTGCAGGAGAACGTAATGGGATTGCTTGAGTACGCGAACCGGACTCTGCGGTCGCGGACAGGAGGGCGGAGCGTATCGTTTCAACCCGAAATCGGGCGGCATTCGCAGAGAACCTTGCCGCTTCCAACGCTTTTGCAGCAATTGATTCAGCAACGACTGCGTCATCTCGGGCTTGCGGTGACGCGATACCGTTTTCCAGGAGTTGGTCAGCCCGCCGCCGCTCGAGCTGCGCGTGATCTAATGCGGCGCGTGCCTGTTCGACTTGCGCGTTTGCAGCCCGGTTCTCTGCCTCGGCGGCTTGCAGAGCAGCTTCGTTCTGGCTGATCGAACGCGTGTCCAATGGAGCAGGTATCAGCTCTGCCAAAACCGTGCCCGGTCTTACCGCATCACCTTCTGAAAGTCCGATCCTCCCAAGGCGGCCCATGACAGGCGCCGACACAATGTATCGCTGCCGGACACGGGTCCGGCCTTCCGCATTGACCGTGATTCGCATTGGACCGCGTGTAACATTGGCAATTTCGACAAGAACCGGGCTCGGCCGGAATGCCAGAATGACAAGAGCAAGTACTACTGCGGCTGCAAAGATTCCGAGAATCCAGTTGATCCAGTGTCTCATAGCTTACTCCCGTGTTTTAATCACAGACACGAGATCCATTCGCCGCACACGTTGGCGCACGATGAGTGCCGAAATGACCGCGGAGATCAGAATCGTCACGAACGCAAAGCCAAAACTAGCCCGGGTAATAATGAATGGCATTCGGAAGAGTTCCCAGCTATAGAGATCCGACAAGGACTTGGCGATCCAGCAACCCAGCAGAAATCCGATCGGTAATGCCGCACCGACAAGCAATGCCTGCTCAGCAATCAGCATCCGAGCCACCTCTTCTCGCGTAAATCCAAGGACACGAAGGCTTGCCAGTTCCCGCCCGCGCTCGGATAGTGCTATTCGACCGGAGTTGTAAACGGCTGCAAACGCGATGATGCCCGAAAATACAACTAGAATGGTCGTGACCACTCCGAGGCTCTGCGCCAGCGTGCTGTTGAAAGACGCGATGGCTGCTTTTCGCAATTGAACACCTGCAATGACGGGCAACCGCTTGAGTTTCGAATACAATTCATCTGACCGCAGCGCATCAACCAGGAGAAACGCGCCCGAGACGGCCCGGTCTTCATTCATCATTGCGTTGACGTCCTCGATATTCATGTACGCTGAGAGTCCCAATAGCTCATCGACGAGACCGGAGATCACGACCTCGCGAACAGGTCGCCGGCCCTCTAATACTTCGATGGTGACGACCTCTCCAGGCCTTGTTTCGAGAATCTCTGCAAGCTTTTTCGTAATGACGATGCCATGGTCCGGAACTGGAACGGTGGTCAAATCCCGGCCGACAAGCCTGCGGAGTTCGCTACCCGGCATCAGGCCAGTGAGCGCCAGGCGGCGCGAATGCTGGGCATGCCGGATACGAATCGAGACTAAACGAAAGGGTTCGGACTTTAAAACACGCGGCAGCCCGGAAATATCCAGGTTAACGCGCGCGGGACGGGGGTTATTAAACACAAGCGTCGTGTCGTCTCGTTGGACATGCTGAAACTGCGTTTCCGCCATATAAATTACAGCATCACGCGAATAATGCCCAACAAGCAGAATCGCCGTGGCCAAAGCTATGCCGAGTGCCGAAAAGCAGGCTCTTATCGGTTGACGTGTCATGTTGCGCACCACGATTCGAAACGTGATCGGAAACAAATGCGCCAAGCCACTCTTCTCGATAAAGCCGGAGCGGAACGTGGCAGGAGCCTCCGGGCGCATCGCCTCAGCCGGGGGTAAACGCGCGGCGCGGCGGGCAGCAGTGACCGATCCGAACAGAGCGGTTGCCAGGCTGACCAGAACGACTAGTACGAGAGTGTCTCCCCGCATGCGGAAATCAAGCGCAGGGAATCGATAGAACTGGCCGTAAATTCCGGCGATGTAACTTGCCCACCACACTCCGAAAACACCGCCGATCGCCGAGCCGAAAGAGACGACTAGTGTGCAAAACTTCATGTAGTGGGCGGCGATGGAATAGTTCGTAAATCCGAACGCCTTCAGGATCGCGATTTGTTCACGTTCCAGGCGAACGAGCCTGGTTGAAATCGTGCTGATCAAAAACGCCGCTACCGCCATAAAAATTCCAGGTATGACTGTTCCAAAGATTCGATTCTGATTGATTTCGTCGGAGAGGAAGCGGTTCGATACTTGCTCACTTCGGCCATATGCTCCAAGTCCGCCATACGGCTGGAGAATGCGATCAATCTCAGAAAGGACTGGAGATTCGGACTGCCCGTGGGTGAGCTTTATCGATGCGTTATTGAATGCTCCTTCGAGATCAAAAGCTGCGGCTAAGGCGTCGTTTCCCATCCAAAACACGCCAGACAATGGGGCGCGCTTCAGGGAAACAAAAACATCGGCAAAGCGGGACTGATCGTAGTAAACCGATTGAGTTATTCTTAGTGCGTCATAGCTCATGCGGTTCGTGATGAATTGTCCGACTCCGCACGCAATAACCAACGCGATTGCCAGAACCTGGCTCCGCAATCGAATCACGTCCCGAACTAATTTCCGGTCCAGACAGGACAGCCATTCCACGGTTCATGTCCTTTCACCATTCGATTTCCGATGGTGACGCTTTGACCGCATTCGATCGTATGTCCACGATCTTTCCGCTGTGCATCCGGATGACGCGGTCGCCCATAGCAGCGATTGCGGCGTTATGAGTGATGATCGCCGTTGTTGTTCCTAATTCGCGGTTCACGCGAGCCAAGAATTCAAGCACCAGTTTGCCGGTCTGTACATCCAGGGCGGCCCGTCGGCTCATCGCACAACAACACATCCGGCCGTTTGGCGATGGCGCGCGCAATCGATACTCGCTGTTGCTCTCCGCCAGAGAGCTGCGACGGAAAGTGGTTCATCCGCTCCGAGAGGCCAACGACTCGAAGGCATTCTTCCGGTTGCACCGGATTGGCCGAAATTTCCGCCACGAGCTGGACGTTCTCCAAAGCCGTCAGGCTTGGGATCAGGTTGTAAAACTGGAACACAAAACCAATGTGTTCGCGCCGGAACCTGGTAAGTTCACTGTCTCTGGCGGATGTCAAATCATGATCGAAAAAATGAATATGTCCGCTCGTTGGAACATCCAGTCCGCCAAGAATATTCAGTAACGTGGATTTCCCACTGCCGGACGGTCCCAGGATCACTACGAACTCGCCTTGATACATCTCCAGATCTACGGATCGGAGCGCATAGACTTCGACCTGGCCCATCTTGTAGACCTTGGCCAATTGCTCAACCCGTAAGACCGTCGCTCGACATGTGGCGGAAGGCACGTTTATCTCTCCGCAGCCGTCAGTGCAAGCGGGTTACCACGCGACGTAAAGGCGAATTCAAAACACGGGCGACTCCTTGTGGAGCATCTCGTTTTGACATTTCTGCACAAAACGAGACTCCATCGAACGATTCGCGTGTCGTTTTAGCAAACCTCCGTAACTTTGGTTCTATTTGCAGGTCGCGTAATCGCCTGATACTCCTGGCGGGCCGGATCGCCGGCACAATCGCTTCGAAAATCGAAGGCATCACGGACGCGCACTGCTTACTCGTCAGCCGGATTGGGTGCCCCGTTATGGATCCCCAACTCGCCGATGTGTGTGTGAAGAACTCCAGAGTATGAACGAAGAAATGCAGACAGCTCGGGAAGAGCTATTCATTGGGGTTTTGACGACCCTTCGGAGGCTCAACCCAACCGGCGGGCCCCGAAATGTTCCGTCGCGTGCGAGAAGAAATCACGCAGCGGCTTCGCCTGTCCTTGCTGTCTAATCGCGATTGAAATGCGCTGGGCGAAGCGGGCAAGAGTCTCTTCAATGGGTGCCGTCCATGTAAACAATCCGTCCTTCCTTAAGGACCAATTGCACGTCGTCGATGGCTTCGATGTCTTCCAAGGATTTCCTCTTAGAAGCACGGCATCTGCCAGTTTCCCGGGCTCCACAGTTCCGACTCGATCAGCGATACCCAATGCTTGGGCTGCGTTCATAGTTGCCATCTGCAGGATGGCTGCATTCGGCAGGCCTGCCTCTTTCAAGCCTCGAACCTCATTCATGATGGCGTGGAAAAAGTTGCCGAACGCGAATGGCGTGTCCGTGCCGAAGATAAGCGATGCGCCGGCATCATACAGCTTGCGTGTGTTCGAAAGACTCTGGCGCCGCCATAGTTCCCATCGTTCCATCGCACGATTCTGACCCATCAGTAGACGCGTTACACCCGGCACTCTGAGAAGCTTTAGGACGAAATAGAGTCGCTTTCGAACGGAGACATCGACATTCCGCACAAGATCCTCGTCTTCGTATAGCAGTTCCGGAGAGCGTAAGAATTTGACGACGCTATAGGATGATCCGGCGAGGGTCGGACAGACGACGATGCCGCGTCGCACAATGTCGTTAATGAGTTCATCCGACAGGGGGTGTGGCACGTTGACAAGGTGCTCGATCCCATCGACGCCTCCGCGAACCGCAGCCCAGTCACAGCCACCGCTCTTTCGTTGGCTGTTTCCGCCGCCATTGTGGCGTTATTGGCCGCAGTTAGCCCTTCCTGGGCTCGCCGATCTACGGCATCGATACGCTCAGCCTGCTCGGCCTGAGTATTACGAACCTCTGTGATCCGAGGCTCGATGGTTCCGATTTCCTGTCGCACGTATTTTCTGGTGGCGCACCCGGAAACAAGGATCATCGCCACGATGAACAATACAGCGACCGAGAATCGTTGGATTGTTTTGGACATAAATCCCTCCTGTTTCCTGAATACTCCCGGCTGAGAGAGCACGCGTGGTACCAGTACTTGACCCTTAAGTGATGTCGATTCAGCAACCATGCGAAGCCGTTGGCTTAGGGCGCGATGGGTTTTGCACAAATGGCACAATCCCACGAATGTCGGTCCATCTCCCGTGACAAAAAGGCGCCTCTCCCTCTGGGAGAGGCCGACGCGCGACAGTCGTAAACTGACGCGCGTCGGGTGAGGGCCGCAATTACGTTTGAACCTATCATGCCGCCCGTTCGTGCAGGTTGATGCCGTCACGAACGGCGCGCTGCAGTGAAGCTGGCTACATCTCCTTGGAGGGGGAATTGCACGATGAGGGTGGATAGGAGCCGTCATGATGCCGTTCGCAATTGTTCTTCTATTGTTTGTCCCCGGTTGGATTCAGGAGCCATCTCGGCCCGAGCAAGGCCAGATCCTCGATCGGATCCTTGCCGTTGTGGACAGCTACATCATTACAGTTAGCGATATTCGCACCGAGAAAGTGATGCGGGAAGTCCTGGGAGAACCGGCGCCCAAAGACGATCGTGAAGTGCTGGATGAACTGATCGATCAACATCTCATCCGTGCCCAACTGGACCGTTACCCTCGCGCCGAGCCGTCAGACGCAGAGTTGGATGAGGCACTAAGTCAAATCAAAGACATCAGGGGCTTGCCGCCGGAAGCCGTACGCGCGGCGGTTCGAGACCATCTGCGGGTTCAACATTTCTTTGCCGAGAAGTTTGAGCAATTCACCGTAACCGATGACGAAATACAGAAGTACTACGACGAGGTATTCGTACCGGCTGCGCGGGCACACAACTTGACGCCGATTCCGGCCCTGGCTGAGATTCGCGGAGACGTCCTCAGAAAAGTGGTGCAGGAAAAATCGGCAGCCGAAGTGAAGAAGTGGCTGGATCAGACCAAAAGAACGACGAAGATCGAGATCTTCAACTGAAGAACAAAATGTCAAAATTCGTTTAGGCTGCCATACCCGAATCGAGACGTCTGACAATGTAGTCCGACCGTTACAGATGGAATCGGTATCGCAGTTGGATAGTAAACTGGCGTGGATCGTTGTAGTGAGTCCCCGCGAAGGAACTTGCGCGACCAAGCAGAAAGCGCGTATTGGTGATATTCAAGGCCGCGAGTGCCAAAGAGAGATTCTCCCCAACTCGTTTTCCAAATGCCACGTCAAGTGACGCATGTTTGGGCAGGTGCTGAGGTCCGTCGCCGTCGAGAAAACCAGATCCGGCAGCGACGTTGGCATTCACGTACGCATTCTTCCAAAAGCCGAATTCCCCACCGGTGGTGAGTGTCTGGCGTTGATCGTGATCGATGAAGAACCATTCATTTGCTGGGGGCGCAAAGTTCGTCATTCCGCCTGTAACGGCCGATTCCCTGCACGATCATATTGGAATAGGCGGCATGCAAGTGAGCACGATGCGCGATCAGCGGCGAATGAACCACTACCTCCGATCCGCGGCTGTGAACCTTCTCGATCGAAAGCGGGAATGTGATGTTGGAGTTCCCGAGGACATCGTGATCGGAAAAATTGCGTGCATCCGTGTCGAAGCGCGCTAAATCGATGCCCCATCTCCCGACTGGAATCGATAAACCGAATTCGTACTGCCGGTCGCGTTCTCCCTTCAGAGGTAGGAACCCGAAACCTGTTCTCACGGCGTACTCGAGGACAGGCGCGCCAAGCGTCGCCAACGGCGGAGCCTGATAATAACGGCCATAGAAAGCACGTGCGACCCATTTCAGATTCGGAATGCGTACCGCACCGCCAACACGGGGATTGCCCGCATTTTCGTTGATCGTTGCATTGTAGTGAGTCAGCCGCAGGCCGCCGTTTAACGTAAGCCAATCGTTAGGCTTGTATTGCTCGTCCACAAATGCGCTGGCGAGGTCGCCCCCAAGTACCGACCTTTCCATAGCCGAAAGACCGCTTCGGCCACTTGCGCTCAGCCCGAACGTCCGGTCGTCATGCTGATGGAAGTAATAAAGCCCTGTGTTCAGGTTGTGGGCGCCCTTCACAAGCCCGGCTACTGCCTGTAAGCCCGAATACCGGGAGATGCGATCGTCGTTCGTGACAAGCGGATCGGCTGGGCCGCCTAAGTACTTCGCACTGTTGTAGTGGTAGAACGGTGAAACGGTTAAAAGTGTTTCCGGACTGAAAGTATGAACCCATGAGAAATTGGCGAAACCATCTTTCTCTTTGTCCAGATCGCGGATTCCCCGGGACTGATCTTCAGCCGTGTTCGGAATCCAATAGTGATCCCGCCGCACGGAGGCCGCGAGGCGCAATTCATCCGCGTTTGTGAGGTTGTAGTTCAACATTGTGAAGCCACTCGTCCCATTTCCATTGTTGTGGATGATTTCTTTTTCCGGCGGTTCCAGTCCAAGATCCGTCCGATTGCCGCTAACACTGCCGTAGTATGCGAATTTTGAATTATGCCCGCCGAAGCTGAGCTGATTGTTCGTTTGGTTGAAACTGCCGTAACCAGTTGTCAGATCGAATTGGCGGCTGCTGAACTCGAATCCTGACTTCGGAACAATGTTCACCATCCCATACGTACGATCGCCGTATTTCGCCGAATATCCTCCGCGGGAGACCTCGACACTCTCGATGTCCTTCGGATCCAATTGCCGGCCGATGTTGCTGGATAGATTCGTGTTCGGCACCGGCACGCCATCGACAAGCCAAGAGACTTCATGGCCCCCGCGCATGTGCAGGTGATCGTGCAGAAGAAACGATCCAGGAACGTAATCGGTGATGAAAGCGATACTCGCTGCGCGATCAGCTCCCGGCGTGTGGAGAATGTCCAATTCCCCAACGGTGACAGGAGGACTTGAAGCGTCTTGATTTACCGGGGCCGCTTCCGCCGTCACCGTTACCTCCGATTCCACCCCCTCCATCGTGAGCGTAAACCGCAGTACCGGCGCGCTCAAGATGGCGACGTTCACCGCCTGACTTTGCTTGTTAAAGCCCGTTTGCTCAACTTCAACGTCGTAAGAGTCGGCGGGAACCGCCGTAAACGTGAAGGAACCGGATTCATCGGTTTGAGTTGTTTTTGTAAAGGCTGATGCATGCGCTTTGAGCGCCACCGTAGCGCCAGGAATCATAGCGCCCTGAGGGTCGACAACAGTTCCGCGGACTGTGCCGAATATCTGCGCCTGAGCAACGCAAGCTGTAAAAGCTATTAGTAGCGCTGCAAGAAGTAACTTGCATCCTAACGAAGGCAAACTTTGCAAGCAGTCCATATGTGTGGTCCACCCTGGATCATGCAGCGACACCATTCATGCGCTCAAACTCTTCTTGCGTGACGACTTCCTCTTCGAATTCCCATGCGCAAGGCCAACCGCATTGTGGGCATTTGATGAACCGGTCCCCGGTATCAAAGATCAATTCTGCCTCGCAACACTCCGAAACATACAGACCTAATTCAGTGACAGTACCTCCGCTTTTCATATCTGCCTCCTTTTCCAGCTCAGAAACGGCGCGCTTTAGCCTGGCGCACGACTTCGACGGTACACGGCGCGTGAGCCACAGTCGCGGACGAAACACTGCCCAACAGAAGGCGCTCGACGCGACCGAGGCCGCGAGCGCCAATGAAGATCGTGTTGGCATTCCAGTTTCTTGCCTCTCGCACTAACGTGTCCTTAGGATCGCCTTCTGCAATCATCGGAGACACAGTGAGACCAGCGGCGCGCAGCTTTTTTGCAGCATTCCTCGTAACACCAGTCAATCGCAGATGCTCATCTTTATTCATCTGGTCATATAGCCGCTCACCAATCGCAAGCCGCTCGGCGTTCGCAGGTACGAGCACTTCGTGAACCGCGAGGACCCGCACCTCTGTGCCCGCCGGCCAATATCGCCGGCACACTTCGTTTATTGCCGCTTCTGCTTCTGGCGATCCGTCAGTTCCGATTAGTAGTCGAATTGGGCCTTCTTCTGTGCGCGGACGCGCGACTCGAACCGGACATCCGGATTCCCGGACAAGCCTTAAAGAGACGCTGCCGAGGACGACTCGCTTCAGTGCTGAACGTCCGTGTGTTCCCGCTACAATCAAGTCGGCAGGCCAGGCATTCGCTTTTTCTAGAATCATTGTTGCCGAATCCCCTGTCGGCGTTTCTAACTGTACGTCCCATTGCGGGAAGTATCTCTGCAGGCGAGCGCAAGCCGACTCTGCTAGTTGTTCCGCGGCAGCAACGCGCTCCGTCCATTCCTGGCCGAAACCCGTGTCCACCATTCCCAAACTCCGGGGAGCATGGATAGGCCATTCAACGGCCGTCAATACAACCGCCTCCGCGTTCGCCGACAGTCCCGCCCACTGCAAGTCATCGATGGCGGCGTCAGCATGAATAGAACCATCGTAAGCAATCAAGATTTTCATGTGCCCTCGCAAAGCCAAGCTTGCACAAACATTAAATAGGCTCTTTATGTGGCAAGGACTCCCACTGTGAACTGTTAATCGCCAGATCGAGAACCGTGAGAAGCGACAACCTGCCATCGCCCGTTCTTCTTCACCCAAACGTCCGTATAGTAGTAGTGGCCGCTGAAGTCTTCATTACCATATCTGCTCTTTTCTCTCTGGCTGGTAAAAGCCACGGCTGTGTTTCCATAGATGTTGACGGAGATCTGATCGAGATCCATTCTGTCCACCACATACACGCCGGCCTTGAGATCGCCAATCGCCATCTCCTTGCTGTAACTGGCTCCGGTCGGACTCGTCCCGTTGAACTCTGCGGCAAGCAGCCGATCCAATGTGGTTGTATCTTTCGCGACAATGGCAGCCGCCCAGCTGCGCTCCAGATCCGTTATCGTGCCTACAACGGTCTTGGTGTGCGGGGTGGTCAGCAACAGAAGGGCTTGCCGATATACAAAGCCACAACACCGCTACTGCGAATCCGCTAACAATCAGAAATATTGATGAGCGTTTCATGGATTTATCTCCTTTCCCTCGGTCGGAGTGCAATCGCTGATCCGTTGCGTTCCACGTTAAGAAAGTCTTAACTGCCTTACGTTTCCGAAGGATCATGTTGGTGTGGAACCGGCGACTGGATGACAAAAAGGCAAGAAACAAGCTATGACAATCGATTGAAGTGGCCTGTGGCTCTTTGTTCCGTGACGAAGGCCATGGCTTCACGCTTATCCGCTGCGCCGATAAAGCACATAGCTGAAGCTGCCATGGAGCCAGCTTTCGCCGCTCGCGTCGTCGCGTTGGCTGTCGATGTGCTCGTCAAGCACGTGCACGTAGTGCCCGCCGAGGCGCCTGACTTCCTGCTCGAGACGAAGCCGTGTGTGATCCATGAGCGCAGCGTAGCATCGGTGCCATAGCGCGCCATGACGCTCAATCGCCCCATGGACCCGGTCGCTGGTAGCTTCGATCACGTGCTCGTGCATCACTTCGCCATTAAGAGGCGGCAGTTCCTGGTGCCAGTACACGACCTTCGGCGCAGTTTTTCCGGATGAACTCATGGCTGATATTCCTCCTGATTCATTGTGGATTGGGTGCAGGCATGAGTTCGCCTGCTGCCCTTTTTTGCGATGTCGGTCATCGCGTAACTGGGGCTGGCACGCTGGTGGCCATCTTTTTATCTTGAGACTTAGCAAGGAGATTCATTTGCGGACAAATCAACAAATTGTCACAAAAGAATCGAGACTTCCCTCAAAGGATGACAAAGTCACATAAGCATCCGGGTTTCGGCCTCAATCAGCGATTCAAAAACACGGCCTTCGCCGCTCGGAACCCGGCTGGGGACAAAAGGAACAAGGCTAAGGCACCGATGATGCCGGCGGGATAGATTCGAACGTCCATGTTCCCGCTCGCGCAAAGGATCTCCTCCTCGAAGATGGCCTCCGCCGAAAAGCGGTCCGTACTCCAGACCCGCAGCAACCAGATTAGGGGAGCGGTCGCAGCGAGCAGCATGCCGGCGTCTGCGGGATCATCGAATCCAAATCGGACATGCAGACGAAAGTCCCGCATCTTTACGCCGAGCAAAATGCGGCGCAAGAACTGTCTGACAGCGGTGCGTCCAGTCTTCGTACGAAGCACATCTCCCGCGCCAACCTGCAGCCGAGTTGTCACAGTCCATCGCCGATCGTGAGAACGGGGCACATCGCGCGGCTGACCAATTCGTAGGCCGTGTCCGATTTCGGAAGGTGAGCCGCGATGACTGGGTCCAAGCGGCGGACGGGCATCACGAT
>Ga0137377_10003768_pt1 | contig 11831 bp, 11 predicted proteins | sample SagtaG_22_FD_104815 | JGI IMG/M metagenome (GOLD analysis project Ga0137377, IMG submission 104815) | Vadose zone soil microbial communities from Sagehorn Ranch, Mendocino, California, USA - Sage2_L_40_16 metaG | ecosystem: Environmental > Terrestrial > Soil > Vadose zone | place: USA... | reverse complement strand
GAGCAGGTCAAGAGCATGGCCGCCCTGCCTCCCGCGGACGACGACGGCGACATGCCGGCCGGGCTGTTCGTGATCAGCGACGAGCGGGCGGCGGTGAGCGTCTGGGAAATCCGCGACGGGATGGTCCGTGACCGGCCTGCTCCCGAGCTGGCCTGGGTGTTCCGCGAATGAGCGACGGCGCCCGCCGCCATCTTTGCCGTGCGCACCTGCGCGCCCGCAACACCGTCCTATGACCCGACTTTGCTCAAATTAGTGCGCATCTGCAGGGCGGTGGATGTGGTCGAGGGCATCGCAGTAAGTCGTCCGGCGCACCGGCCGGTAGGGGTGGCAGGCGCAGGCGAATATTGCGTTGCCCCGCATAAATCGCGGTACTAACTTAGAGTTCTCGCCGATCTGGGAGGCCGGGATGGACCGGGTTGGGCTGGACGACATTGAACGTGAGATCGACGCTGAGGCGAGAAAGCGTTTCCCGGGCGACGCGGTGCGGCAGGTGGTGCTGCTGCAATACGGCGATGACGCGGAGATCGAGCCGGGAGACCTGTGGGTCCGGGTGCTGCTCGCCGCGGATGGGCCCGAGGACTACGAGCGGTCGGTGCGGGAATTCAACCACACCCACCAGGAGGCGATGGAGCAGTTTGCCGGCTACCTGGCCGGGAAGCTCCGCGAGATCAGGCTGGTCGAGTTCACCTGCGAAAAGGTTGTCCACCGCGACGGCCACGGTCCCCGGTGCCACCTGGTGCTCGGGGAAAGGCTTGCCGATGCGCGGGCATGGGAACTCGGGGAGAGAATCCCGGTGGACCTCCACACCACGCTGGGCCGTTCCGGCCTGGAAACCCTCGACACGCTGATCATGGCGGGCATCGCCGACACTCGCGCGGACGCGATCTGTTGGGCGCTGGCCCGCATCCGCGAGCGGCCGGCCTATGAGCGGCTCCGCGAGCGGGTCCGGGAGATCGATCGGCTCAGGACAGATTTCTGAAAGCGTCGCGGCATGGGCCTCAGTTCCCGGATCCGGAATAGTGCGCAACTTCGCTCGTCCCGAGCTGTGAACCAACAGGTCAGCGCTATGAAGCTGTCAAAAGAGCATGATCGTGAGCCAAGTCCTATGACGCAAGGGGCCAGGGGCAGGGCCGAGCTTCCACCGGCCAAGCTCACACGCGGGAGTGTTATGCACAGCGAGGAGGCCCCGGTGTACCGGGCGGAACGCAGCAGTTACCCGGTCTGGTCCGTCGACGGACTGCCGCGTGGCGCTTCATCCTTACGGGCTAGCGCGATGTGTCAGCTCATCGCCTTCAATGCGATAGAAAAGCTTCGATTCATCCACCGAGACGCCAAGTTCGGCCGCTGCTCGCTTCTTTTCGCTTTCAGGCAGCGTCTTCATTATCTCTCGCCCGCGAAGCGCGATGATCCCCTGGCGCTGCGCGGCGGTAATCGTCGTAACCGTCTCATTAGCGTATTCAAGCCCGCTTGTCACGTCGCCCGCGTGTATAAGGCACTGCGCCCGGTCGAGCCGGGTCATCGCCCAGTCGGCATAGTTGTCAGGGGGGCACAGTTCCAGCGCGCGATCCTGAGCGCGCATTGCGGCCTTGAAATCACGCAGATGGGTGTACGCGTCTCCTTCGTGGAACCGGAAGGATGCCTCGTTGTAGCCGAATGCTGACGGGAGCGAGTCTCCGTCAAGCTGTGAAAGGACGTCCTCTGCCCGCGCTAGCGCACCTCTTGTTTCAGTGCCCCTGCCGGTCACGGCGTATGCTCGCGCCTCAAGCGCTGATGCAAGAGCGGCGACCCGGGCGTGCACCCTGTGAGCGGCATCGAGGTAGGCGTTCTGGCCCAGCCAGCCTTTCGTGGCCGCAGGCCGGTTCGTCACCCGCAGGCTGTACCGCCAGCCGTCTTCGGCCTCGAACAAGGTGAGCTGGGTGCCGGGATGCGGACGCTCGCGGCGGGCCAGTACCCGCATCGCCCCGGGCCAGCCCGCCAGCTGGTCACCTGCGGGCCCCTCGCGCAGCAGCCCGGTCAGCTCGGTGACATGCGCCTCCTCAACCCAGCACTTGCGGTGGGCGCACCCCGAGTTGCCGCAGGCCTGGTCAGCGCGCCGCTCGCGGACCTGCCCGCGGGCATCGACGGCGGCCTGCCAGGCCGCCGCGGGGACGGCGGTGATGGCTTCCCGCTCCCGTTTGCCCAGTTCCCAGCCGATGGAGTAGGTGACCTGGTAGCCCGGCCTGGCGGCAAGCTTGTCCAGGCGGGCGATCAGGTCGTGGCTGGCGCCGGCGCCGTCACAGGTGACCATCAGCCGCCGCCGGAATCCCGGCGGCAGCGCCGTGATCGCGGCGTCCAGCACCGCCAGGTGGTCGGCGGCGGTGTTGTTCCCGGCCGAGCCGGGCCGCAGCATCCGGCCAGTGGCTCAGCCGTGTTGTCGCAGTAGGCCAGCAGCGGGTGCAGGCCGAACCCCTTGAAGTTCGGCCCGGCCCCTTCCTTCTCTGAATGGCAGGTCACCACGCTGGCATCCAACCGGATGCAGGTCACCCCGTGCAGCATCTTGTCCGCGACCCGGATGCCGGGCAGGGCGCCGTGCCGGGCTTCGATCCCGGCCCAGGCGCGGCGCCGGGCCGCGTTCACCGCCACGGTGATCCTGCCCAGCGCCCATCACGGAGAGCAAACCCGAGTCTTCGCGCGCCCACGCAAAGAGCCGCCTGATTGTTGTGCCCGGTGATCGGTCGGAATGGCCGTCATGACGGGCCGGAACGAGCATTCTGTCGCGTCGGCGAGCTAGGCGTGCGCCAGAGACCGGCGGTCTGGTTCTTAGCGATCTGCCCCGGGCGGTCGGCCTAGCGGCGGGCGGATGGGCGGAATGGCCGGGGTGGGATGCCGGCGTGGGCCTGACCACAGTGCGGGTACCGCGTCGACGGCGGCGGCCACCGCGTAGGCAGCCTGCTCGTAGTTGATCCGCCAGCCGACGAAGTCCGGCCATGCTTCGGCGGGGTCGCGCTCGATCGGGAAGCCGACCTCACGCATCCGGGCGACCGCGTCGAGGAATTCCTGGTAACTCAGGCTGATGCCGCCTTCTGGGCCGTGCTCATCGGATACCTGGATACCCATCGCCCGGGCGATCCGGTTGAAGGCCTGGAATCCGCCGCGCAGGCACAGCCGCGCCGGTACCACCGGCGCGGACTCGGGCGACAGGGCCAGGAACAGCGCGGCGGAATCCAGCACGGCCAGCAGCGCGGTCACCCAGGACGACAGCGGCAGGGGTGAGCGGAACCGCACCAGCGGCAGGTAGGTGGTGTGGCTTTCGGCGATGTCCGCGGCCCAGCGTTCCCACTGGGCATACAGATCGGGCATCGTATCGATCGTCGAAACGCCTGATCCTAGCGCGTAGTGGGTGCGCGCCAGCAGCTCCGGGCCCCAGGACGGGACACCGGCCCGCGCGTTCAGCAGCGCCACCTCGGTTTCCCTGCGGTTGAACGCCGAGTACAGGGTCGGCAGGTAAGCAATCTGCAGCGTGACGATCACCAAGCCGGTCGCCGCGGCCAGGAAGACGATCGCCGACGGCGCGGCGCCGGGCGGCTCGGCGAATCCCAGGGTGAACATCGAGGACCCGGCTTCGGTAAACGCCGATGCCACGCCGCGAGTGGCGAAGGGCCACAACAGCAGCCCGAACCCCACAAACGATATCCCCAGCCAGGCGGCCAGCTGTGCCAGCAAGATCGCCGCCGGCTGCGTGGCGAGCAGCCGGTCACGCCGCCTGTAATCGGTGATGGAGACGGCCGCCAGCCCGAATGCCCCGGTCACGATCCGGTCCACCCACCGGGTCAGCCAGCTGCCGACCGAACGCGACACGATCAGCGTCCCGGTGACGCTGGTCCACGCCGCGAGCACGAGCAGACCGCCGACCACCGCAGCCACCAGCCGGGCCGCCAACGGCACCACCATGGGGATCTCCTCCGCATTAACAGCTATGCCGAACCTACCCAGGCCCGGCTGGTGCGAGCGTGACATTGCCACTCATGCGGATCTGGCCGGCCAGCGGCCGATGATCACGGCACCCGGGGGCCATACGCGATCGGCGCCACCTCCAGTTGGGTCGCTGCCCATGGGACCCTCTGCATTGCGTCACATAGGTCTGGTGATTTGCAGTGCCAGGAACAGTGCTGGCCTCACATTCAACCTCGCGGATCATCAAGTGCTTGTGAGGAGCACGTCACCAAGTGGCGCGGCGCGCAGTTCGATCTGCGCTCGGATATCCGGCGCGAAAACCATCAGAACTTTGTGATGCCGGCTCACCAACTCTGACGTGAGGCTTGTACGCACCCGGCTCGGACAACCACCAAGAGTCCCGGAACGGCCCGGGTCCATAACGGCCCGGGGCCGGGCGCAGGCCATCCAACTGAGAAGTGAGGAGATGTTATGTCTGTCAACGGACAGATCGCCGAGGAGTTCCGGCACAGCGGCCGGCGCTTCGAGGTCGACAGCTTCCAACGCGGCAACTTCGTTGACGTCATCCTGAACTCCGACTGGCGGGAGTAGACGCCCGGCGCCCGATTAATCGCCAGCATTCTGAGGAGGTGAAGCGGCGTGTCCACGTCGCTGACGAAGAGGAAATATTCATGGCGGGTCCTCCGGGGATTCGGGGCATGCCTGGCGCTGCTCCTGCTTACCGGGGTGCTGACCCAGACCTCGGCGACCGCGGCGCCGGCTGGCGACGGGCCGCCCGGGTTCTGGTGGGGCACGGACAGCCTGCCGGTCACGGTGCCGGGCCACGCGCCCTACCAGATGCCGTACCTGGGCGGCGCCTACGGCGGGTACATCGGGATGACCGGGAACTGGGCGTACTGGCTCGGCTGCGGCGGCCAGGAGCACTTCCTCGCCTTCTCGGCGACCGACAACGCCCAGGCGCACACCGACTACGTGACCTACCACACGGGCGTGGGGTCCAGCGCGTACTGGTTCATGGGCGGACCCGGCGTGGACCCGGACTACAACGGGACCACGGCCGAAGCCAGCGCCTGGGGTGCCCGGCAGGCGGCGCGGGCCCTGGCCGATATCGCCGACGGCCATACCTTCGACTACCACGTGGTGTGGATGGACATCGAACTGCCTGGCATCACGCCCGCGCGCGACAATGGCTGGAACAGTGTCTACACCTCGCCGTGTAGCGGCGTGGTGAAGCAGTCCTACGTGCCGACATCCCTGGACCGGGCCGACTTCAACGGGTTCGCGAACTACATCGCGGCGCACTCGGCCTACAAGGTCGGCGTGTACTCGTCGGCGGGGGTCTGGGCGTCGATCTTCGGTACCGGCACCGACCCGCTGATCCCCAACACCTACGAGTGGACCTACGAGCCCGAGACCACGAATTACTCCGGCGCCTACCCGTACGGCTGGTGCCTGGACCACGGCGCCGGGCCGTGCGCGCAGTTCTTCGGCGGCCAGACCAGTGCCAGCCCGCACGCGCTGATGTGGCAGTGGTCCGGCGGCGGCGGGGCCACCAACGGCATCGGCGGCTTCAACGGCGACCTCGACACGATCGACTCCACCAGATTCCCCTGAATCGTCATGAATCAGGCCTCCGCCGCTACCAGCGGGGGCCTGTACCGTCACGGCCCGCGCGACGACGGTGCGAGCAGGCCGAGGGTGCGTGCCTGCTCGACGGCCTCGGCACGGCTGTGCACGCCGAGCTTTTCGTACACGTGCCGCATGTGCGTCCGGACGGTGTTCACCGACACGGACAGCTGGCCTGCGATCTCCGGCACGGGCAGGTAAGTAGGCAGGAAACGCAGGACGCGGGTCTCGCTTCCGCTGAGCGGCTGCATAGCTCTCGGGGGGACGATCCCCCCCAGACCCCCCCTGGTCATGGAGGGCTGCCCGCCCCCCATACCCCCTGGTAGGGCCGTCAGGTCGAGGATCTCCGCGATCAGGGCGGCGTGTGCGGTGCCGCGCCGGGCGTGGCGCCGGAGCAACTCCGGGGCGGGGTGAAGGACGAATGCGAAGACCGCGCCGTCGGGCTCGACGAGATCGAGTGCCTGCTCCAGGGCGCGCCCGGCGGCCACCGGGTCACCGAGTGCGTCGCGGGCGATCGCCTCCAGCAGGAACGCCTGACTCGCCCAGCCCAGGTTGGTCACGGAGGCGGAGCCGTCCAGGACGGGCGCGAGCGCGGCGGTCGCCGCCCGCGGGTCGCCCTGGGCGAGCCGCAGCGCCGCGACGGCGTTGCGCATCTCCCCGCGGCCAGTTTCGTCTGGTCCGGCCAGGGCCTGTTCGACACGTCCGGTTTCACCTAGCCGAACGAGCGTCTGCAGCAGGTGAGCTCGCATGGGCGTCGAGCGGGGATGCGCCGCGACGAGCAAACCCGCCACCCGTTCGGCGGCCTTGAAAGCGGTCATCGCCTTGCCGTCACGGCCGTGCGCGAGCTCGAGCATTCCGCGGGCCAGGTGGAGCACCATCCCGGCCGCCGGTTCGACCTCGCCGCGAAGCGCACGCTCGGCGTGCTCCAGCAGGGTCTCCGCCTCCTCCAAGCGCATCTGCCAGACCCTTATGGCACCGAGGCCCGCGTAGGCGGGGGCCACGACCGGCTCCTCAGCCCAGCCATGCTCCTGCGCCAGCTCGATTGCCTGCAGATACCGCTCGGCCGCCAGCCGGAACGACCGGAAGCTCGCGGCCCAGGCCCCATGGGCCAGGGCGCTGACCCCGAGCCAGGGCCGCCCGATCTGGCGCGCTAGAGCGACGCCCTGCTCCAAGTGCCCCTCTGCCTCGTTGGCTCGAAGAGCCCACAGCTCGGCGGTGCCCAGGCTGACTAGCGCCAGCGCGCGCAGGTCCTGGCACCGGCCGGGCGGTGCTGTGTCAGCGGACTCGCCGGGGGCCAGCAGCCGCTGCGCCTCCTCGACCACGGCCGGGAGGTCACCACGCCTCTGGGCCAGCATCAGCCGCGTGATGGCGAGGTTGACCTGGAAGCGTCCGCGCCGGTCCGCGGGCACCGACGCCATCTCCCGCTCGGCCCGCGCCAGATGGCGTCCTGCTGCGTCCAGGGACCTGCGGAACAGCTCGTCGGCGGCCATCAGCACGGCCAGCTTAGGATCGCCGGCGACCACCTCGGCCGGGAAACCCGCGAGCAGGTCGTGCGCGGTAGCGCCTTGCCCGTCTAGGACAAGGCCGAGGAAGTGGTCTGATAGCAGGCGGCCAGCCAGGTCCCAGTCCTGCGCCGCCTGGGCGTGGCGAACCGCCTCCACCGGATACCCGTGGGCGGCAAACCATCCGGCGGCCGCGCCGTGCAGGGCAGCCAGCTCGGCCGGCTCGGCCCGCCGCAGCTCCAGCTGCAGCAGGTCGGCGAACAGCGGGTGGTAGCGGAACCAGGACCGCCGGGCGTCCAGCGCGACCACGAACGCGCCGACCTCCTCAAGATCCTGCAGGATCCGCTCCCCGGCCGACCCCCCGGTCAGCAGGTCGGCGAGCTCGCCGCTGATCCGCTCGCACATGGAGGTACGCAGCAGCAGCTGCCGTACCGGCTCGCTCTGGTGGTCCAGCACCTCGGCTAGCAGGTACTGGGCCACCGTGCGCTCGCTGCCGGAGAACTCCGCCGCGAACCGCTCCGGATCCGGGTGCCCGGCCAGCGACAGCGCGGCCAGCCGCAATCCGGCCGCCCAGCCCTCGGTCCGCTGCACCAGCGCGGCCAGGGCCAGCTCCGGCAGCTCCACGCCGGCCGCTTCGAACAGCGCCCGCGCCTCATCCAGGGTGAACCGCAGATCGGCGGCACGGATCTCGGTCAGCTCGCCCTCCAGCCGCAGCCGGTGCAGGCGCAGCCGCAGGTCCCCGCGGGTGACGAGCAGGAACCGCAGGTCCGCCGGCGCGTGCAGCACCAGCAGCTCCAGCTGGGCCAGCGCCTCGGCCGAGCGCAGCTCGTGCACATCGTCGATCACCAGCCAGAGCGGGTACTCCAGCGGCTCCAGGTCCTCCAGCAGCCGCTCGACGACCGCCCAGCCGTCCAGGTCAGGCGCGCCGGTCAGCGGGCGGACCAGCTTGGAGCCGGGAATCGTGTCCCGCAGCGCGTCGAGGATCGAGAGCCAGAACTGCTGCGCATCCTGCTCCCCGCCGTGCACTGTCACCCTGGCAGCGCTGTCCGCCAGGCCGGACTCGGAGAGCCAGGACCTGAGCAGGAATGTCTTCCCACTCCCGGCTGGCGCTGATATCTGGCTGACGCGCGCCGCCTTCCCGAGTCGCTCGAACAGCCCGGGGCGGGAGACAATCCCGCCCCGGACGGCGGGAACGGGACAGTGCCGAGCATCGGCCTGGGACGAGCCATCTGGTGTCATGGCACTCCCCTGCGGGATCGACAGATTCACTAGGTATCCCATTGACGATCGCCCACATGAGCGCTTTGCGTCTGCCTGGCAGGCATCCAACCCGCCTACCGGCTAGCTGCTAGGAAAGGCGACAAGCAGCGTCGTTCCCGGCCAGCCCGGAACCCGGCGCGTCTCGCTGTCCACCGGCGACCAGCGCCGCGAACGATAAATCATCCAGACCATGTGATGCCGGCTCACCAAGTCGTGCGCGATCGTCGATACTGCCGGCCGGGCGCCAGCCGGGCCGCGGGCACGGTGGTGTTCATTACCCGATGGGAGACGTCAATGACCAGTAATCCGCCCGCCGCGTCCGGGGCAGCAGAAGGCGGTCCGCTGGATGCTCCGCTTGCCGCGCGCCTGGCCCTGAGCGATCCGGCGCGGGTAGGGGGCTGAGCGATGGAAGCCGCCGTCAGCAACACCCGCCACGAGGCGATCGAGCATCGCGAGCCGCACGTGCACCACTGGCGCGTGTCACAGCTCAGGCGTCTCGGCATCCCCGCGCCGCTGGCCGAGATTTACGCGGACCACCTTGACTGGCATCAGGTCGCGCGGCTGATACGACACGGTTGTCCTCCCCGGCTCGCCCTCCGCATCGTCTGCTGAGGCCGCGATGAACATGGAGCGCGCGGACTGGCGGGACGAAGCTGCCTGCCTGCACGTCGATCCGGACCTGTTCTTCCCGCTCGGCACGGCCGGACCCGCGCTGCGCCAGGTGGACGAGGCCAAGCGGATCTGCCGAACGTGCCCGGTGCGGACACCGTGCCTGACGTGGGCACTCGACCAGGCCAACTCCTCCGGCATCTGGGGAGGCACCACCGAGGATGAGCGGCGCGCCATCCGCAGAACCGCCATCTCCCACGGTCATCGTCGCGCAGGCTACGCCCGGCCGGATTCAGCCCCTCATCCAGCCAGTCAGTCAGTTGAACAACGATGACCACTGAACTCGCGACTCCAGCTAGCTGCAATGTGTACCGAGCCACCTGATGGCAAACTGGCCCAGTGCAGCTGAGGTGCGTGATAGTGGACGACGATGAGGATTTCCTCGAGGCTGCCCAGGCCCTGCTGGAAGGCGACGGGGTGACCGTGGCCGGGGTGGCCCATAGCTCCGCCGAGGCGGTCCAGCGCGCCCGGGCGCTGCGGCCGGACGTCGTGCTGATCGACATTCGCCTGGGGCGGGAGTCCGGTTTCGAGGCGGCCAGGCGACTGGCGGGCAACGGACATTCAGCTGCGCTGATCATGATTTCCACGCACGCAGGTGAGGATTACGCTGAGCTGATCGCCGAGAGCCCGGCCACCGGGTTCCTGCCCAAGGAGGAGCTGTCGGCAGCGTCTATCCGCCGCATTCTGGGAACGGACTGACCTGCAGGACAGCGACTGCGCGGATCACCAGGATTGCGGTTAGCGAGTGAGTTAACGCAGCGGTAAGCCCGCCGCATCCGTGAAAGACCGCAAGGCGTCAGCTCGATGCGCGAGCATCTGGCGCCGGAGGCTCGCGCGCTCGGCCGCGACCATACCGCCCCAGACGCCATGCTGGCCAATGTCCCAGTGCCGCAGTGAGAACGCCAGGCACTGGCTGCGCACCGGGCAGGCCTGGCAGATGGTGATCGCAGCAGCAGCCTCCCGCCGGGCCTCTTGTGCCCCGGAGCTGACCGGGAACCATTCATCAGCGTCGAGGCTGCTTTCCGTGCACAGGGCCTGCCGGATGACCCGCGCCAATGCCCGGTTGCCCACTAGGGCAGGAGCGGGTGCATCCGGCGGCCACGCAGCGACCTGGGCCGGAGCGTGCGCAGTGGCCTGGAAGTTATCCGGATGGGCCGCGGGCAAGCCTGTCATCTATCCGCTCCTTTCGCGCTTTCTCAGGATTTCGCTCTCGCGGACGGTCAGCATTACCGCTAGCGTCTATTCGTTCCCCCAGCTAGCACTACCGGCCTCGAGTCCGGATGGCTCACTATGAGACGGCGATCTCATCCCGACCCTAAGGATCTAGTGTTCCCACCAGGGCCTTGATGACCTGCTCCCGGACATCGCACCCGGCTTCAGGTGCCCGTCCGGTGTGGCCGGCGAATAGTCGGGCGGCGCCGGGGCGGGCTGCCCGCCCGGCGATACCGGCGCATGCCTGGCCGGCGTCCCGTGCAGCCGGAAGGTCGGCGGCAGGGCATCGCCAGCAGGTTGCGGGGTGCCTCCGGATCCGGCCTTGGCGAAGCCGAGGAACAAGATGCCGCTGACCGCGACGACCACGATCCACAGGGGCTGGCCGTTGACCCGGCCCCAGTCGTTCAGCCCGTGCAGGACCGCGGCGGCGGCCAGCCCGATCCAGGCGACGGCGTACCACTTGTGGCGCCTGGTCACCGCCAGCCCGATGAAGTAGCCGGTCAAGCCGGACCAGCAGGCATGGGAAATGGGGTCGGTCAGGAACCGCCAGACGAAGTCCAGGGTGAAGTACCGCACCGGGCCGATCAGCACCGCGAACAGCGAGGTGGAGGCGGAGTGCCCGGTGGCGAGCAGCTGCTCGATCGGGGGGATGGCCGACTGGATGGTCAGGTAGAACTCCTCGACTCCGTTGACGGTGAAGTAGTGCACGACCTCGCTGGCTCCAAAGACAAGGCCGCTGACCGCGCCGAGGAACAGGTAATCCCTTGGTGTCAGGCTCCGCCGCCGCCAGTAGATCAGCGCGACGGCCAGCACGGGGATGGCCTTGGCGAGTTCTTCCGGCAGGCCTACCGTGTAGATGCTCGGGCCCAGGCCGGTGGTGCTGGCATGCAGGTCGGATTCGAGGGTGATCGCGAGCGGCACCTGAGTCGCCAGCGCGAGCGCCGTCACCACGACGAGCATCGGCTTGGTGACCTGCTCAGGGCGAATAATGATGCCGAGGAGCAGCAGCCAGGCAATGCCGAAGTACGCGGCGAAGATCCAGGCCACGTGGTCGAAGGTGCTGGCGTTCGGGTTCGCGCCCAAGATGACCAGGGCGATCGGCGGCACGCAGATCAGTACCAGGAACAGCACGACCGGCCAGCTGAGCAGCGAGCTGTGCCGGATCCGGTTACCGAGCCGGAGCAGGTCGCTGACCAGCCCAGGACGTCGCGGCTGTATTGACGGAATCGGCGGGTGAGCGGGCGCCATCGGGTAACCTCCTCCGGGATCGCTCCGGTCGGTGCGGTCCTTCCGGCCGACCTGAGCGCTAGGTCCACGGTCGGTCATGTGACCGGTCCTGTTCATCGCGGCCAGCACCCGTTGTCCCTTGCTGCTGGCTCCGTTTCGTCGTTTCCAGCTAGCCGGTAAGCGGGCAGCTCGCTCCGGGCGCCGCGTGGTACGCCGCCAGGTGCGGCGCTACCCGTCCCGGCCTGATAGGTGAGACCACTGGCAGGGACGGTTTACCGGGGGGTGTGCTGCGGGCGGGGCGGGCTGGGCCGGGTGGTCCTGGCGGGGCTGGCCCCGCAGGCCAGGCGGCCCATGTAGTGCAGGCCCTTGAGGTGGTGCTCCATCTCCTTGGCCGCGCCGTCG
>Ga0137377_10003761_pt1 | contig 11836 bp, 6 predicted proteins | sample SagtaG_22_FD_104815 | JGI IMG/M metagenome (GOLD analysis project Ga0137377, IMG submission 104815) | Vadose zone soil microbial communities from Sagehorn Ranch, Mendocino, California, USA - Sage2_L_40_16 metaG | ecosystem: Environmental > Terrestrial > Soil > Vadose zone | place: USA... | reverse complement strand
CCAACCCTGACGGGAGTCTGCACTTGTGCCGCCTCCAGTTGGGTAGCTTCTTCTTCCCGCGCTACAAGGATGCGTTCCCAGGATTTGAAAAACGGATAGTAGATCAGGGCAGAGACAGCGAGGTCAAAGAACTGGAGCAAACTTCCCCTGAAGTCGCCTCCAGTTGCAAAGAAACCGCTGATGCCAATGGGAACGGTAAAAGGCTGTATAATAATTGGTACATGCACCAGCCCAACGAAGAACACGAAATAGTTAATCGTGACGATGGTTACCGGTACAAGTACAAAGGGAATCATCATCAATGGATTGAGCGCCATAGGGACGCCAAACGTCACTGGCTCATTGATGTTGAAGACCGCGGGCCCAAACGCGACCTTACCGACTGTGCGCAACTGTGCTGAACGCGACCGCAGCATATAGATCACCAACGGCCAGGTCGCCCCTGAGCCACCCAGATGAGCAAAAATATGGAAAAAAGGTTCAGTGACGATGCCATGCCCACCAGTAGCGGCATTATTCGCCAGCGTAGCAAACCAGAATGGGGCTGCAATGGCCGTAACAACATTCATGCCATGAATACCTACCGACCAGAGCAACATCATCAGCACGATTTCAAGCAGTGCTGCCGGATAACTATCCTGTACCACTACCAGCGGTTCAAACACGCGCATAAGTAAGATGGGCAAGGTTAGTTGAACAGATTTGCCATTTACTATTATTGTATAGGAACTGATAAACCATTCAGCCCCCCATACGAGCGTCAGCAGTAAAAGCGTTGGTACAAGGGCCTCAAATGCCCGTGTCACATTCTTTGGCACACTTTTGGGCAGGCGAATGGTGAAGCGCGATCCACGGAACCAGTACATGACCTCCGTGGTCAAAATACCAATTATGATGCCAACCAGCAATCCTTGCCCACCCAGGTACGGCAAGATATCACCGAGTTTCAGCGTTGTCAGGTCAGTCACAGGCATACTGGCCACCAGAAAGAGTACCATTGCCAGTATGCCGGGCTGCACCGGCTCCGTCCGCCGGTACTGCGCCAGGCTGTAGGCTACACCAAAGGTGAGGAAAAGCGCCATCAGTCCAAACGAGAGCTGATATGGTACCAGGATATAGGAGCTATAATTTTTAACCAGTTCAGCCAGCGCCGGGATAGGCGGATTCGCTATTATGAGAAATACACTTCCCGCGATAATCAATGGCAGCGTAAAAATAATGAAGGCATCGCGCACAGCCTGCAAATAGACGCTACTAGCGAGTGCGCCTAGAGGAGGAACGAGATAGCGTTCAAACAAGTCACTACTGCGCTCGATCATGCTGCTCACGTTGCTGTTTTTCCCTCACTAGGTAACAGACTCAGCACCTGCCCCAATACCGCCTGCCCGTTCATGGTGGCATAATGAAATGGCTCAATCAATGCTACAGGCTTGCCCGCCGATGCCGCCAATTTCTCAATGCTCTTGCGTAAATGGCGAATCTGTGGCGCGATGAGCACGATGTCACAGGCGTCAACCCTCTCTGCATATTCGCCAGCACTCAAGGCTTCAACGCTTAGCTCACAGCCACGCTCTTGCGCTGCTGCGAGCATACTATCTACCAATAAGCTGGTAGACATCCCCCAACTGCATACAATCAATACCCGTATCATGCTGACTCCCCCCGAGTTTTGAGCTTTAAACCTGTAGCAACACGGGCGACCGCAAGGGTACAACTAGCTCTTCTCCACTCCAAGCCCTACAGTGTCATTTTCTCATTCACGGGTACACGCTTCTATTACTGCAAGAAACGTGCCAAAATGTGTGTAGCACACTTGACACACTAGAAGCTAGTGGCTATAAAAATATCTACTTGTCTGAGGATTCCAACGATATTATAGGCTTCCTCATCGGGAAGTGGACGAGCTATTTGTGTGCTCAAGACCTGCAGCGCACGACGACAGATACTGAGTTCACGCGGAAACTGCTGCTCTACCTGCGTACGCACCATCTCGCTGACAAGCATACCTTTAGGCTGTATGCCACGTTCCAGGATACAGGCCAGGTGAAGCATCAGCCCGGCCAGAACTTCAATTTCAAATGTCTCTCCTACCTCAACCTCAATCAGTTCGATCATGTGATCGATCAACGGCATGGCTCGCACCGGGTTGAGAAACAAGAGTCGCTGGCTGAGCGTATGAGAAATCTCACGCACCAGTTCGGTACGCTGTGTCAGTTTGGGGACGGAAGCGGAGCCGGGCAAAGATGGCTCAGCATAGGCAGATAAGGAAAGTGAGTCCGGTTGCAGCAGGGCAGGATCAATGAGTGTTCCACCCAGGAGGGTGCGCAGGCGTGCAATACCGTCGCCAAAGAGAAAATCGGTGAGGGCAATAAAAGGATAACTTTTCAGGTGCGGATTAATTGTACCAACAATTGCCACCACATGTCGATTTCCCACCAGGCGCTGGACATCAGCTTCTGTCTTACCAGACAGGTTGATATCCATGCAAATGATCTCTACCCCCTGCTGGCGCAGACCTGGAAGATGCTCTTCGATCAACTCCGCGATCTTTGCCGCGCTGCCAAATCCCGTTAAACATATTGAAAGAATAACCCGAGAAGCCTGGGAAGAAGGAAAACGGGTATCCTTCTCACTATACGCATCCTGGGTCAAGGCCAGTGTACCCGGCGTACCTGTTTTGCCAGGCTCATCTACCGTGCGGAAAAGCGTCAGGCTCGCCGCCAGTTGATCTAATGTCACATGCTCAGAACGCTGCGCCCTACGCACAGCTTCAACTACCAATGGCGCGCTGACTCCTGATACCGTGCGCACCTGTATACTCGCCTGGCGCATCACCAGTTCACCCAAAGAGAGCAACGAGGCAAAATCCACTAAAAGGAGCACTCCAGCACCTTGATCTGCTGTGCACACCCAGTGTGCTACTTGACCAAGCAGCTGCTCTGGAGATTGTTCCAGGGTAAGTTCCACCCAGCGTACAGTATTTCCGCCTACCAACGTATTTGCCAGTTCCGCAAGACCAGCCGCAATGCCACGCCCATGGGCCGCTACCACTATACCCACCGTTGACTGCTCAGTGCTCAGCAGGGCATCGGCATTAGCCAGCAATACCGCCAATACATCCGTTTCACTTTCCGGCAGAGACACACCTAAGGCCGAACGAAACTGTAACAAAGCGGCACGCGCTATCTCGTATTCAATGGAATAGGTGAAGCGGACAGAGCGTATCACGGGTTCAACAACTTGCCGGTTCTGCGCTAGGCGCTCCAATGTACTTGTCAGGTGCATGGCAAGCACCAGCGCCAATTTTTCGGGGAAGGTACGCCCCAATTGCTCTTCAGCAAACTGCACAATGTGACGGCTCACTACCGCAACGCGTTCATCAACGAGTCTCGACGCTGACCCCTGTCTTTCCTGGGAAACCTCGTCGGCAAAACGCTGAAAATAGTGCTGGATATCGAGATGGAGAAGCCTGCTAATTTCATTTTCCGGCAAACCGCTCCCGCGCAGCATACTCAAATCGCTACTTATTGTATCGTAGAGGTCCTGAGCTGACTCGGGCAAATTGCCCAGGCTCAAGCCGGTGGGGGTAAAAATATGCGTTGCCTCCAACAAGTGCGCTACAGGCTCCAGGGCACGGTTGAGTTCAGAGGTACGCAGCAGGCCATGTCGCACATGATCTGGCAAAACTCCCAGGTGCACATTCAGTTCTGCCAGGTTATGCGTACGATACTCGAGATACGCCCGAGCACAGGCCAGTTGCACATCAGTACGCAGTTGGCCAATATTACCAGGACACTCATAGAGCAATAGTGCACATAATACCTGCGGCGCAACATGGATATTCGCCCCAATACCGCTACACTCGGTCGTAAAAAAGGCGCGCAGCAGTTCATAGCGCTCCATCATCGTGCGCTCATGCAGGCCGGGCAGGGTAATCGTCATTGGAATACGCCGGTGGAACGTAGGCAACAAGGCGGTATCAGGGTTTTCAGTCGTTGCGGCCAGCAGGAGAAGCGAGGACTGCCGCTCCTTGACATCGCCCAAACGCCGGAAATGCTCGCGGTCCATCAGGTAAAACAACATCTCCTGGCCTTCGGGTGGCAAGCGATGTACTTCATCGAGAAAAAGGATACCGCGATGGGCTTGCTCTACCAGACCTTCACGGTCACGATCTGCCCCTGTATAAGCACCTCGCACAACACCAAAGAGCTGGGCCATCAACAGCTGTGGGTTCCCTGCATAATCGGCGCAGTTGAAGCTGACGAAGGGCGCATCAGCAGGCAATGCGTTAAGTTCTAGCGCAAAGGCGTGCATCAAGCGAGCAAAGGTGGTTTTGCCTACACCACTCGGCCCGCAGAGCAATGTATGCAGCCCCCGGGGAGGGTAAAGCATAGCTGCTTTCGCCTGCTGAACGGCAACCTTCAGACCCTCGCCGCTGCCGATCAACGTTTCAAAACTGGTGACAACTGCCCGCCCATGTACAGAAGCAACGACAGCAGGCGGTTTGCCAGGCTCCTGGGTCACCTGTAAAGGCAGAGAAGCTTGAGGCTTGTTCTCCCGGTAGCGAAGTCCATCAGCAGGCGACAGTATCGCCTGCTGGGATGCTGGCCAGTTGGGATGCCATTTTCCGTTGCCCCCACTTACCCGTAATGGCTCTGTTGAGGGAGTTTTGACAACAAAAAGCACCGGACGTCCGGCAATACGCTCGATCTTCCCTTCCTGGGCCAGTAAATTGAGATCGCGGCTAGCATTGGTCCGATCTACACCAGCAACATCTGCTACATCTTCAGCGCTGAAGCCAGAATGACGACGCATCGCACCACTTTGTGCTGGTCGCTGTGCACACAACGATCGTAATGCTTCAAGTATCCGATCCTTGCGGAGCACGGAACGACTCCTTACTAGGCAGGCCATGCGAGGAACACAAGGCTTATAAGGCTACTTGCCTGCCAGTGGAAACATACTGATCTATAAGGGGCAAGAAAATATTATTGATCGTCTTTGTCGCTAATCTCCAGCTCCCTTTTAAAATTCCTTATTATTACTATTACGCTCATAAAGCAGTGCAATTTCACATTATTAAGTATCTTCCTTTTGTTTTGCTAACTGGTAACCATTCAGGCTCCCTCGCCGCCTGCGGTTGCACAGCTCACAATCAACAAAAAACATATGCGAACTGCCGTAGGGAGTGAGGACTCAGGAGGGGAAAATGCAAGAATACAAATATGAAAGCACACCTCTGACTGACTTCTGGTATAGTCGAAGGCATGCTTCAAGTTCGACGTCTATTTATGATCAGGTCTGTTTAATTGAGCCTCCAGCGGATAGAAGCTGCATTGCGCAGGAGTCGATGGACAATGTTACGTCGCAGGCGATAGACTTCCCGCACCTCGCTAAACTCCTGCGGACAGAAGCAGACTATTTCTCTGGGCTTGAGACCGCAGTGATAGAGCAAATAGGCCACGCGCTGTTCCTGCACGTCAGGCAGCAGGCCGCGGATGGCTTCCCACGCCTCGCCTGCCTCGTAGGAATCTTCCACCAACGGTTCTCCTGCTTCACCTGGCTCTGGCAAGGGTACCTCTTTTGGTCGTGAGTAGGCCCGCAGAGTATCGAGAATAGCGCCATTCAGACAGGCACGCAGGTACCGCAAGGCCGCAGCCAGGGTGTCAAATTCCAACTTATCATGGCAAGCGGTTGCTAGCCAGAAACGTTCAAAAGCCTGGGCCATATAATTCTCTTCGCTATCGAAGCAATTCGCCGCCTCTCTGCTGGGATGACGATGTATCCAGCCACGCAGAATCCCGCTGAAGCACCGCTGCAAGCAATCCCAGGCACGCTGGTCTCCCTGCAATGTAGCGCGACGTAAAATTTCTAAGCAATACCGATCATTGTATGCACTTCCACGCCAGAAATTGTTGATCTCCCTCATACTGTGCTCTTCCAGTACAGATAAGCTCATAGCAGCGGGTTCTAGATGTTCGGAAAGTGAGAGGTTATCCAGGCATGTAATAGCAAGTTTTTCTGTCCAGTCAATATCGGGTTTGTAGATCGTATTATTCATCAGTGCCGATTCTCCTTGAGTGCTCATTCTCCTCGCAGATGGTCAGGGATTCCCGCTCTAGAAACCGGAATCGCTACTTAAAGTCTACAGTGCTGGACACAAAAATACATCGATACAAAGAGGTAATTTCTGCGCCTATCAAGAGCAACGAGGAGCGATCTTCAAGAAGGCATATAGTTCTAAAGAACTAGACAAGCTTATGCTCAATGGCATAGCGCGTCGCGGCACTGCGCGAGGCAATATCCAGCTTGCTATAAATCGAGCGCACATGGGCTTTAACGGTCAGCAGGCTAATAACGAGCCGCTCAGCGATCTGGGCATTGGTTAGCCCCATTGCCAGTAAGCGCAGCACCTCGACCTCACGTCCCGTCAGTCCAGCCGGAGAGTTCGGAAGAGACGTCACAGTGGAAGCCGGATGCGCCAGCTTAGACGAGGTATCCGCACGAGATGCCCCAACAGTCTCGACGGCTCGTTCCTGGGCTGCGCTATCGGGACTCAGAAGAGATACCTCCGCAGGAGTCATTGTACGTCCCTCAGCCCACGCTGTCGCAAATACCTCCTCACCAAGCTGACTGCGTACTTTTGCTATCCCCCACTCATTAATGGCGCGCTCGAAAGACCGCAGAGGCACACTAATGGCCTCGCGCAGAGCTTCTGCCGTCCCCCAGAGCCGTGCAGCCCATAAAGGGCTCGCAAGGGATTCCTCAGTAGAAGTCTGTGCCGTGGTTATCGCTAATCCCTCCAGGCAGGCCGCAATAAACCACCTGTCGTCCAACTCAATCATGATTGCCAGACTATTCTCGTAGCGGGCACGCGCGGCGGCATAATCGCCCTGGCTCAGAGAAAACCACCCGAAGGTCAGGGATGTGTACGCAATACCCTGCCGATTCCCTAAGGCTTTGTGTATGGCCAGGCTCTCCTCTATCAAAGGACAGGCTGCTGACCCCTCTCCTTGTAGGAGGGACACAAAGCCGAGGAGATTAAGCGAGTAGGCAAGGCCGCGTTGATCTCCCAACTCCCTGGATATGGCCAGACTTTCCTCCACCATTGAGCGTGCGGCGGCAGTATCAGTTTGATCAACCCGAAAAGAGGCCGCAAGCGCCGAGAAGTAAAGCGTGTCGCCAAGGTTCCACTTGTCACCCAGTTCTCTGAAAAGCACCAGGCTCTCTTCAAACATAGCGGATGCCGCTGCGTAGTCGCCTGCCACCATGGCTACAAATGCCAGTCCATTTATCGAGGAAGCGATACCGCGGCGATTTCCCAGTTTTCGGAACAGCTCCAGGCTCTCCTGGCACAATACCTTCGCATGACCATAGTCGCCCTGTGTGTAAGCCATTACCCCCGCTCCATTGAGTGCCTTCGCCTGCACCTGCATTGATACCATTTCCAGATTGCTGCCAGACAGTATACCTTCCAACCATTGGCGACCTTCGCTCAAATGGCCGCGCATTACCCAGAACTGGCACAATGCCCCACTTAGCCGCAAGGCCATCTCGACTTCTTCCCTCTCCACCAGCCAACGGAGAGCCGTTCGCAGGTTATCATGCTCGCGTTCCAATTGCTCCAGCCATATGACTTGTTGCGCGCTCCTGAGCTTTTGTTCCGTCTCCTCCGCCAGCTTCAGATAATAATTAGCGTGAGCAAGCCTTGTTGCTTCTGCTTCCCCGGCCTCTTCACTTGCCGCCAGGCACTCCAGCCCATACTCGCGGATCGTCTCGAGCATCACGAGGCGAGGTTCGCCATTCACATCTTCTACCTGCTGGAGCAGATTCTTGTCAATCAGGGATGCCACTCCCTCCAACACGTTTGTCGCTACATCGCTCAAAGTCTTGCACACCTCCTCCACCGCTGCCAGCGTGCACCCTCCAACGAAGACGGAGAGTCGCCTGAACAGCCTCTGTTCATTGGTACTCAGCAGGTCATAGCTCCACTTTATCGCGTTGCGTAAGGTCTGTTGGCGCTCCGGCACATCCCGCGCTCCCTCTGTCAACACCTGGAGCCGGCTTCCCAGTCGTGCCAGCAGTGCCTGGGGTGGCAGCAGCTTGATGCGAGTGGCCGCCAGCTCTATCGCCAGAGGCAGCCCATCCAGTCGAGCACAGATCTCAGCAATAGCATGCGCATTCGCGGTGGTCAGCTGGAAGTCAGGTTTGAGAGCCAGGGCTCGCTCAACGAAGAGGGCTACCGACGAATACTGCGACAGGACTTCAATAGCGGGAAGATGCTTCGGATCAGGTAGTGACAGTGGTGGCACCGGAAACTCACGTTCGCCACGCACTCGCAAGCTCGTCCGGCTGGTTACCAACACCTTCAGGTCAGGGCAGGTTACCAGCAGTTCCGTGACCACAGGTGCTGCGGCCACGACTTGCTCGAAGTTATCAAGCAGCAGCAGGAGTTGCTGCTCACGGAGATAGGCTTTCAGGAGTTCCAGCAGCGATCGATCTCCGGTCTCGCCAAGTCCGAAAGTGCGGGCAATGCTCGGAACAACCAGGTCAGGGCCGCTAATGGGTGCCAGAGGTACAAAGCAGATGCCATCGACAAACGCATCCACCAGCTCCGTAGCTATTTGAACGCCCAGGCGGGTTTTGCCGACGCCACCGGGACCGAGCAGTGTAAGTAGACGCACCTCCAGACGCGAAAGGAGAGCGCAAGCAGCCGCCACCTGCTGCTCACGCCCAATTAGCGAAGTGAGTTGTACAGGCAGGTTATGAATGGAAGTTGACGTGGCCAGCTGCCCCGGAGGAAGAACGAACATTCTTCTCTGCATAGTCGCCATCTCCACAGTCCCTTCTTGATAGCTGAAGGTTGCGTGTGATTTTATGTAGATGTCGGGAACCCAATAATAATCAAACTTTGCTTCCTATTATATCGTATGAGTACACCGGATTGCTGAGGAAACCTCAATAATCACAAATCATGGCACAAGATGTCAAGAAGTATTCCGTATACTATCTACTGAACCGAATCTCAAACAATTGTAACTGCCCAGGACTTCTCGCCGCCGACGGCGACTCGCCAAACTATGTGTTGGTAGCGGTCTTTGCAGCCATCGGCTGCAAAGACCGCTACCAACACTAAAACACTTGCGAACTGCCGTAGGCAGTGAGGAATCCTCAATAGGCACAAAAGGAGTGTGAATCTTTTTTATTCTTCAAAGGTTGCTATTCGTGCGAAGACTCGATATCCAGCAGCGGCTGCTAAGCGCAAAGATGCAGTATTCTCGGCAAGGGCACTGTAGAGTGGAACAAGCCCTTCTTGCATGACTGCACGTGTCCACACGATGGTGGCAGCAAGCGCATAGCCTCTTCGACGAGCTTCTGGTAGAGTATCGATTCCCTGCTCACAGGCCTCCAAGGTACGGCGAGAGCTATGTGCCAGGCTCAGCAAACGTTCTGCGACGACTACACCAATGAGAGGACGTCTCTCTGGCCGAAAGTAGTCATCGAGAGAACTTGCCTGGAAGACCTCGACCAATGGTTGGTCCCGCGAGGTCAGAGGATGTGCTATGCTATGGGCAGTAGTTATGTCGAGTCGTGGAGATGCGCCAGGAGAAAAAGCAAGCTCGCGACTAATCCCTGACATGGAGGCAACGATCGGTGGGAAAGCGAGTGCTTCATTCACTTGTAGACGCAGAGCTTCACGTTCCATCGAAGTGACATCCGGTCTCCAGAGATGAACTCGGCCATCAGCTAGTTTGGCTGCACAGAGCTTCCAGGATGGCCAGGAGCTTTCTTGCAAAAGTTTAACATCATCCTGCTCGATGGGAGGAAGTCGTACGCCCCAAACCGCCTCAACATGCAAACGGAGCAATGCTCGATCTGTTGCTACCATGACAATCCTTTCTGCATGGTGGTGTGCTTTTCCGTTCCAAAGATCCATATACCCCAAGCTAGAGAGCGAGAGACGCTCCGCGCCAGGAATAGACAGGTGATCTCAATTACCCCCATTATCGAATATCAAGATGACAATATGATGACAGAAGTGACGAGGAAAGTTCATGCGGTTGTCATGTAGCTATACTATACTTTAGATAAGGATGTTTAGGAACAGTGGTGGAGCAAGCCTGGTACCGCTTCTGAGACATCAGACTCTTTGATGAACATGGTTTCCTGTACCGTTTTTCTGAAAGAAAGGGACCTAGATGCAAATATCTTCTCAAGACGCGCCCGTGGCTCGACGCTGGACGCAGACTCTCTACCTGGTGTTGGCCAGCCTGACCCTGCTGGGCATCTTTCTGCAGGGATTTCTGATCGGCGCTTTCCTATTTGGAGGGGCGATCTGGGGTAAGGATGCGCATTCCATCGTGGGGTTAGCGCTGCTGGTCCTGTCGCTGCTCCTGGCGCTGGTGGGGCTGTTGGCGCAAGTGCCCGGGAGGATGAAAGTGTGGGGGTTTCTGCTTTTTGTACTCATGATTATTCAGTTTATTCTCCCCTCTACAAGCGGGAGTGTTCCGCTGCTCGCCGCGCTGCACCCGGCCAATGCCATGCTATTGTTTGGCCTGAGTTTGTTCCTCATCTTTCGGATACGGCAGCTGATGCGAGCCAATGAGTGAAGTTGTGCAGCAGACAAACCTGGATAAGAAGAAGAGGCTTTTATTGAAAGCAGCAAAAAACTCTCAGCTCAAAGATTCACACAAATTTTTTTGTGTGAATCTTTGAACGAAGATTTCACGGCTTATGAAAAGCCTCTGCCTTCGTTTCCTGTGCTACAGGTTCAGAAGTAATAACTCCCAACCACCTGGCGACAAAAGGAACGGACGTACCCTGAAGCAGCACCGAGGCGAAGACTACGAAGAAGACCAGGTCGAAGAGAAGCGAGGCTCTGGGCAACCCAGCTAGGAGTGGAAATGTCGCTAACACAATCGGAACGGCTCCCCGCAATCCTACCCACGAGACGAAGAGCTTTTCCTGAAGGGACATCTTCACGGGGAGCAGGGTAATGAGGACGCTCACCGGGCGAGCAATGAAAATAGCAACCCCTGTAATGAGGAGTCCACTCACGAAGACAGCAGGAAGGTGTGAGGGAAAGACGAGCAATCCCAAGATCAAAAACATCGCAATTTGCATGAGCCAGGCTATCGTGAAAGCCGGTGAGCCGATTCACACGCTGGACAGAACTGTTGCCCAACAGGACTCCTACCAGATAAACCGCTAGAAACCCGCTGCCTCCAAGGGTGGCAGTGAGCCCATACGCCAACATAACGAGCGCGATGGTCAGCACTGGATAGAGTGCGGCCTCTTCCAACTTGAGGCGACCGATAAGATAAATCGCTCCCCAGCCAAGCAGCAGCCCAAAGATGGCTCCGATCCCCATTTGTTGCACAAACAGCAGGAGCACCGCAAACACAGACTCATGGGGGTTGGCGAGGAGGTTCGTGAGGCCAATGGTGAGAAAAACCGCCATTGGGTCATTACTGCCCGATTCTAGTTCGAGCAATGGAATGAGTTTTCCTGAGAGGTTGAGCTTCCTGGCTCCCAGCACGCTAAACACCGCAGCGGCATCAGTTGCTGAGATGATAGCGCCCAACAGCAATCCTTCGAGGAACGAGACATGGAGCAGAAAGAGGGCAAAGACAGCCACCACTAACGCGGTCAGGAGCACCCCGATGGTGGAGAGAGCTAAAGCTGCTCCAAGAGCGGGACGAACAACCTTCCACTCCGTATCTAACCCTCCGGCAAAGAGGATGAAGGCGAGGGCAACCACCCCAACAGATTGTGCCACCGACGCATCATCAAAATAAATACCACCTGGACCATCTGAACCCGCCAGCATGCCGAT
>Ga0137377_10003756_pt1 | contig 11841 bp, 9 predicted proteins | sample SagtaG_22_FD_104815 | JGI IMG/M metagenome (GOLD analysis project Ga0137377, IMG submission 104815) | Vadose zone soil microbial communities from Sagehorn Ranch, Mendocino, California, USA - Sage2_L_40_16 metaG | ecosystem: Environmental > Terrestrial > Soil > Vadose zone | place: USA... | reverse complement strand
GAGCTTGCGCCGATCGTTGATCGACGACAGGAGAGTCCCTTTCCGCAAAAGCGACCTCTCCTCCCAGCCGAGTTACAAGCACGCTCTCGCGTCATTCCACGCGTTGAATATGGAGCTCAGGGCTGTATGACTTCCCTACCTCGTCAGAGGCCCTGTTTCCCAACATCGTGTGACCTTTCAAAAAAAGGTGGACGATCGCAAAAAAGGTCAACCGATTCACAGGGTTCTACGATGTTAGGAAATGCCTCCTCCTACGAGGTTGGGAAGTCATACACCCCTGTTTGAGCAGTGGGAACGTCATCTTTCCCATCAGGGACGACTCGATGAACTCTTCCTTCTGTTCTCAGACTCCACAAAAGCGGGAGAGGATCAGATCCTCGCACGCTCCGGCTGGCACAAAGGTCTCGACAATGAGCAGAAGGAGCTGGCGACTCACTGCCTAAAGGGGACCAACGTGCTCGGTTGAGGACCTGATGAAAGCAGCTCCAGGTGGTCGCCTGCTCGTTGCCGCTGGCTCGCAGGGCTGCTGCAACTGGACGGCGTCCTTGCGAAAGCCTCGTTCCGCTTAACAACGTCATCAGTTTCCTCCATGTCGGGGCAGTAAACCATGGTCGAAAGACCGTCAGAACTTCTCTAAAGGGATCGGGAAAGGGCATGAACATCCTCCTGAGTGAGATAGTGCTTTGGTTAGCTCCTATCTTACCTCAAGAGATTTTCATGCCAGGTTCTTTCCCTCAAATTGTACAAATCAGCATGTCCCTATGGGACACCACCGCCGATGAAATGGCTAATTTCAGAGAAAGTCGAGCTCTGGTCCTCGGCAATAATCCATATGGGCTTTGATGCGATGGCCATCGGCTGACCAACCAGGCGCTGGCGGAAAGGTTCGCGGGACTACTGGTCCCAATTCGTCGGTGCGTGACTCGTCGTCGGCCCCTTGGTAGGTAATATTGCGCATGCCTGGCCGCACGCTTTGAGGTATACTCCTGTTACCGAACATCTGTTATACTGTTCGGTAACAGGATGGTTCGGTACACATCTTCCGGGAGCACAGCTATGGCCAGAAACATGCCCACCGTCACAGGCAACACCCTGCGCTATCAGGAGCAGGGACACGAACAGATCGTGCCAGTCGGCACCCAGGGCTGGTATGCCTGGCTCCGGACCGCGAGGGCATTCACCTTTCGCGCGCCGTCCGGCCAGTTCACGGCGCGTAAGGAGCAGTCTGGCAATGGGCGCGGGGGCTGGTATTGGAAAGCCTACTGCAGGCGAGGTGGGAAGCTCTGCTCTGCCTACCTGGGCAAAGCGGAGCGTCTTTCGCTGGAGCGGCTGCTGGAGATGGCAGCGGTGCTGGAGGTTTCGGGAGCAGGACGTGATGCGCTCGTCGTGCCAGCGGAAGGAGCAAGTCTGCTGCCTGTGGATTCCTCTCGTGCAGGGAGTCGTCAACGCCTCCAAACGCAGGCGGCATGGCAGCAGAGTGGCTACGCCGGGCACCCACCAGTCGTATCAGAGAGCGTGGCTTCCCAGCTCTCCCTTGCTCACCTGCCGTTGTCACCCACCACGCTGATCGGGCGCGAGCAGGAGGGGCAAGCGATCTCTGCCCTCTTGCAACGTCCAGAGATCCGCCTGCTGACCCTCACCGGTCCAGGAGGCGTGGGCAAAACGCGCCTGGCCCTGGCTGCCGCAGCAGCTCTGCGGGCCGACTTCACCGACGGTGTCTGCTTTGTGCCGCTGGCTTCCGTGAGCGAGCCTGAGCGAGTCATCCCTACCATTGCCCAGGCGCTCGGACTGTGGGAAGCTCTTGATCGTCCCTTGCTCAAGCAACTGCAAACGTCTCTGCGTGAGCGCCACCTGCTGCTGCTGCTGGACAACTTCGAGCAGGTGGTGGCTGCCGCGACCACCCTGGCCGATATGCTCGCTTCCTGTCCCCGCCTGCACGTGCTGGTCACCAGCCGCGCCGCCCTGCATCTGTCTGCTGAATACGAGTTCGCCGTGCCTCCTCTGGCCGTCCCCGATCTCCCACAGCTTGGCGAAAGCCAGGACCTGGCGCAGGTAGCAACAGTTGCGACTGTGGCTCTCTTCCTCGAACGCGCTCGGGCCGTCCAATCCGATTTTCAGTTGACCAGAGCCAATGCTCACACCGTGGCGGCGATCTGCACGCGCCTGGAGGGGCTGCCTCTGGCGGTCGAACTGGCGGCGGCTCGCATCAAGCTGCTGCCGCCGCAGGCCTTGTTGCGTCGCCTGGAACGCCGACTTGAGGTGTTAACCAGTGGCGCACAGGACCTGCCTGCTCGCCAGCGGACCCTGCGCGACACCCTCCAGTGGAGCTATGACCTCTTGAGTGCAGAGGAGCAGCGCCTCTTTCGCTGGCTCTCCGTCTTCGCCGGCGGCTTCAGCCTGGAGGCAGCCGCTGCCGTCTGCAACTCCGGCAGTGAGCCGCCGCTCGATGTGTTGACGGGCGTTGCCTCCCTCCTCGACAAGAGTCTGGTGCAGCAGACGGAGCAGGAAGGCGAGGAACCCCGCTTTCGCATGCTGGAGACGCTGTGCGAGTTTGGGCTGGCGTGCCTGCACACGAACGGGGAAGCAGCAGCAGCCCGGCGGGCGTATGCGGAGTATTATGTGGAGCTGGCCGAGGAAGCCGAGCCGTATCTGGAGGGTCCCGAGTTAGTACGGTGGCTCGACCGGCTGGAACGGGAGCGCGAGAACCTGCTCGCGGTCCTCCAACAGGCAGCGACCGGGAGAGACGAGGAGGTACCGTTGGTCTTGCGTCTCAGCAGTGCCCTGCTCGACTTATGGGTCACACGCTGGTATCCGGGCGAGGGACGCGGCTTTCTGCAACGGGGTCTGGCCCGGAAGCAGGCAGCACCGGCTCCCCTGCGTCTGAAAGCGCTCATCACTGAGGGGCTGCTGATGTGGTATCAAAGGGACTTCCGTGAACTCGCACCAGTGGCTGAAGAAGCCCTGGCACTCGCGCGGGAGTTGGAAGATAGAGAGAATCTGATCTACGCCCTTGTCTTGCAGGGTGTGGCTCTGGTGAACATCCGTGATTATGCAGAAGCCCGATCGGGCTTCAAGGCGGCGCTCGCGCAGGCGAGATCCCATGGAGAGCCGAAGGCAGTGGCCTTTGTGCTCATGCATCTGGGCATCCTGGCGATGTTCCAGCGAGAACACCAGCGAGCCATCGGGTTGTTCGAGGAGAGCCTGGCACTCTACAAAACAACAGGCAGTATTACGTTTACCCCCATGCTCCTGTACTTTCTGTCTCGCACCAGGCTCAGGGAGGGGGAGTTCGCGCAGGCACGTGTCCTCATAGAGGAAGTGCAGTCCCTTGTTCGAATAGTGCGCTCGAAGTGGGAGGTTGCTCTCGCGCTCAATGTGATGGGGGAGATTGCCCTCCTGCAGGGAGAAATGGAGCGGGCAGAGGCGCTCCTCAGCGAGAGCATCCAGCTTTCCCAGGAGATGGGGGACCGGCACAACATGGTGTGCACCCGTTTGATGCTGGCGAGCCTGGCTCTGGCACAGGACAATGATGCGCTCGCCCGTGCCCAGTATGAAGAGGGCCTGACCATCGCTCTCGAACTGGGGGCAACTGGTGCTATCGCTGCCGGGCTGAAAGGACTGGGCTGCGTGGCTACTGCACAGGGACACTTCACCTGTGCGGCACTGCTGTGGGGAGCGGCGGAGAGCTTTCCGGAATCCCTCAATGTTTACATCCCACAGACCCTCTTTGAGCGCGCGCAGGCCGCGACTCGTGCCCACCTGGGAGAAGCGGCCCTGGCCAAAGCCCTGGCGGAAGGACGCGCCATGACGCCCACCCAGGCGCTTGCAGCATACAAGGCGCTTCCCCTGCAGACCGCTCGCCGCGTCAAGCGTCCCCCGGCCTCTCCTGCAGGCTTGACCGCCCGCGAAGTGGAGGTGCTGGGGCTGGTGGCAGCAGGTCTGACCGATGCCCAGGTGGCAGAACGCCTGGTCATTAGCTTGCGCACCGTCAACTCGCATCTCACGTCCATTTACAACAAGCTGGGGGTCAGCTCGCGGGCGGCTGCTACCCGCTTCGCGGTCGAACGCCACCTGGTCTGAGCCGTCTCTCCACGGTTCTCGCACCCTCAGTTCCCATCAAGGCTCCACCCTTTCCGCTAGGCAGTGGCTGTTCCTGCCCCGCCACACCTCCGTCTACAAGGACGGCGCACTCCGCTGCCGAGGCGCTCCCTCATCGCAGCAAAAATACGTAGTCCAATACGTAGTTTCACCGATCTATGGCAGAGCCGCAGCAGGTAGACTTGCAGTCATGAAGTGTTTTGCGTGACCTGCCGTCCTGGTGAAAACCAGCTCGGCGACTGAGAAGAAATGGCTGCGACTTGGTCCGGTCTTTCTGCAGGAGGATATCTATGGGCATGACCACAGATGGCTTGTCCTACTGGCAGGCCGAAACTGAGGGGATCAATCTCCTCGAGATGACGATTGGAGACCTCTTAGATCGTCGAGCCGATGAGCTTGCTACCCAGGAAGCCATCGTCTATTCCTGTTATCCTGAATTCGGCGACGCGCTCAACATCCGCTGGACCTACCAGGACTACCGCGACCGAGCCAATGCCGTTGCCAAAGGGCTGCTGGCCCTCGGACTGACCAAGGGCGATCACATCGCCGTCTGGGCAGCCAATCTCCCCGAGTGGCCTATCCTCATGATGGCCGCCGCCAAAGCGGGGCTGGTGCTGGTAACGATCAACCCGGTCCTGCGCGCGGCTGAGATTGAGTATATTCTCAAGCAAGGAGATGTGCGCGCGCTGTTCTTCATGGCGCGGGTGCGCGACTATGACCACCTGGCAACCATCCGCGCGCTGACCACTCCTGGCAGCAAACATGGTGAGGTGACGAGCGAGCGCTTCCCTCTGCTGCGCCATGTGAGCCTATTGGGGATGCCTCCAGCTGGCCTGATGCAGCAAGAAGGCTGGCGACCCACACTCCTGGGCGAGGTGATTACTGCTGGCGCTCAGTTGAGCGATACAGCATTGGCCGAGCGGCAGGCCTCGGTCAGCCCGTCTAATCCAGCCATCCTCATGTACACCTCCGGCACCACAGGCTTTCCAAAGGGCGCTCTCCTCACCCATGATGGCCTCGTGAACAACGCGGTGGTCTATACAAAGCGTCTGGAACCCTTCGCACAGCGTGAAGGGCTGGCCTTGCAGGAGATCCGCGGGAATACGTGGTTCCCGTTCTTTCATGTGGCCGGCATCGTCACTAGCCTTCTGGCTCCGCTCTATCAGGGCAGTACGGTCTATCCCTTGCTGGCCTTCGATCCCGTCAAAGCGCTCCAGGTCATCAGCCGTGAACGCCTCTTTCAGTCTGGTGGCGTTTCGACCACGATCCAGGCGATGTTGCAGCATCCTGACTGCGCCAGCTATGACCTCTCCTCACTCAAGGTGGTGGGGTCGGGCGGTGCTCCTGTTCCTCTTTTCCTGATGGAGCAGGTGAAAGCACGGCTGGGAGCGGATGTCCTCATCTGTTTTGGGCAGACGGAGGGCAGTTGCTGCATCACCATGACGCTGGCGGATGATCCGTTTGAGTTGAAAGCGGCGACCGTCGGCAAAGCGCTGCCGCATATCGAGATCAAAATCATCGATCCGGCGACCGGCGAGATCGTGCCAGTAGGTGAGCGCGGCGAACTGTGCTATCGCGGCTTCGTGGTCATGGCTGGTTACTACAAGATGCCCGAGAAGACCGACGAGACCATTGATGCTGACGGCTGGGCGCATTCGGGCGACCTGGCGACAATGAACGCGCAGGGCTACCTCAACATCGTAGGTCGGCTCAAAGATATGGTCATTCGCGGTGGTGAGAACCTTTTCCCGGTGGAGATCGAGGAATTCCTCATTCGTCATCCCAAAGTGGCCCAGGTGCAGGTGGTGGGCGTCCCTGATGCCTACTTTGGCGAACAACTGCTCGCAGTGGTGATTCCTAGGGCAGGTGAGCAATTGACCGAGGAAGAGTTGTGCGTGTACTGTCAGGGCCAGATCAGCCACCAGAAGACTCCGCGCTACTTCCAGTTTGTGGAGAGCTATCCTCTGACGGCCAGCGGCAAGGTGCAGAAGTTCGTGCTGCGCGCGCAGGCCATCAAAGCGCTGGGCCTGGAGGATGTGGCGGAAATCAAAACAGCATAACACGAAGAGGCAGCACATGTGATGCAAGAGCTTGTGTACGAGGAACGCGATCGCACGGCCTTTCTCACGCTGAACCGGCCACAGGTACGCAACTGTTTAAGCATGAAGCTTTCTGATGAACTCATTGGGGCCATTGAGCGGATTCGCGCGTCAGAGACACTGCGGTTTCTGGTCATCCGAGGGGCAGGTGAGACGTTCTGCGCCGGCGACGATATCATGGAGATGCCATGGGGGAATGCGAACGAGGTGATGCGCCGCGTGCGCTCCTACCAGAACATGGCCAATCAGCTCGAAGAACTTGACAAGATCACCATCGCCGCGGTGGATGGATACTGTGTCGGTGGCGGCCTGGAGATCACGATGGCCTGCGATTTCGTCATCGCAACGGAACGCGCCATCTGGGGCATGCCCGAGGTCGATCTCGGCATCACCCCTGGATGGGGCGGCACGACTCGTATGGCTCGCTTGATCGGTCGTCGCGTGACGAAGGAGATCAACTTCCTGGGGGCGCTCCATCCGGCGCAGCACGCCGTAGACCTCACCCTCTGGAACCGAGCCGTCCCCAACGATCAACTCGATACAGAGGTTGAGCGCCTGCTGGAGGTGCTGCAGTCAAAGCACCAGCAGGGCCTGCGCCAGCTCAAATTCATCATCAACAAGGGCGTGGAGTGCGATCTCTCTACTGCCCAGGGGTTTGAGGCGCTTTCAGGCGCGCTCACGTCTGCCGTCAATGGGGTCTGGGAGATCGATGATGCCGACAAGGGGGCGGGCATTCAGGGGTTCCAGCAGAAGAACGAGCTGTGGCAGACCCGTCGTCGTCTGGCTATGAACTTCTGGGTCAACTGGCCGAGCAAAACGGAAAACTGATGCAGTCGCTTTCTGCTTTAGAAAGAAGTCACGACAAGAAAGGCTTCGTAGCTGGAAACGCGAACTTTAGATGGTTCTCTTGGAGTCAAAGCGACGCTACATGTGGAGAGAGCAGTCGATGTGTTTCAGACACGCAACGCTCTCGCATGGTCCGTGTGCGTGTACGACGTGCTCACACGACGAAAGGAAAGGCACGGGATCCCATGATTTGCTATCGAGTAGCCATACGAGGGAGCCATTCAGCCATCTGGCGCTGGAAGTCTCCCCTTTTCAACTCGCTCCATGGCGTGCTGGGCGTGCTGAACCTCTATCGCGCGATGCCGGAGGAGCGCGTCCGCGTGTTCCTCTTCACCTCGACGCAGCAGATGGACGCGGTGCTCAAGCGAGCCAATCAAGGGAGACTGACCACCGCCATTGCGGTGAAGCAGCTCTGGGATGCCCACCGCACGAATTGGATGGAGGTCAGGCGACTGGAGGTCGAACTGGGGGAAGGAGGCGATCATGATCAGCCCTATGATGGGTACCTGCCCCTTTCCAGTTCGCAGGAGCTCGCCTAGACCACTTTACTCGCCAAGCGAGTGTGTGGGGAACTCCTGCCGTAGTCCGTTTCTGCGACTCAGCGCCGCGCTGATGGTCACCAGGGATGGAGTCGAAAGCAGAAGAGTAAGTTCCAGGCGAGAGGCTCTTTCCTGGCTGTTCGAGAAAATAATTCTACTCTAGCGTGTGCTGGAGAACCCTAGCCCCCAGAAGGAGAGCTTTCATGACTCATTCACAAGCAGCACAGCTTGCACCCGTAGAAATTGCTCTGGCTGTATTCCGACAGAAGTTTCCCACGTTCGACACCACTCAATCTCTTGATACCCTCCGCGCTACAGAGTATGCCCGCCTGGATGCTCAGCAGCACGTCTACCTAGATTACACCGGTGGGGGACTCTATGCCGAATGCCAGGTGCGGGAGCATGCCGAGTTGCTCTGCAGCCACGTGTTCGGCAATCCCCATTCAACCAATCCGGCCTCCCAGGCCATGACCACCCTGGTGGACCGCGCCCGCCGGTTCGTGCTCAGCTCCTTCAAGGCATCCCCCCAGGAGTATGTCGTGATCTTCACACCCAATGCCAGCGGCGCCCTCAAGCTTGTCGGGGAGTCCTACCCCTTCACCTCTGGTGGGCACTATCTGCTCACCTTTGATAATCATAACTCGGTGAACGGCATCCGCGAATTTGCTCACGCCAAGGATGCCGCCATCACCTATGTGCCCCTTGAGCCGCCCGATCTACGCGTCAATGAGGCTCACCTGCACCGCTTGCTGGCGCAGGCCTGCCCGGAACAGCCACACCTGTTTGCCTACCCGGCCCAGTCCAACGTGACCGGTGTGCAGCACCCGCTCGACTGGATTGCTCACGCGCAGGATCTGGGTTGGGATGTCCTCGTCGATTGCGCGGCCTTTGTCCCTTCCAATCGCCTGGATCTCTCCAGATGGCACCCGGATTTCGTCCCCCTCTCCTTCTATAAAATGTTCGGATACCCAACGGGGATTGGATGCTTACTGGCTCGGAAGTCCGCGCTGGCCAAACTGCGCCGTCCCTGGTTTGCCGGAGGAACGATTACCCTTTCCTCGGTTCTGGCCGCCGATGCCACTGGCCAGGGATTTTACCTGACTCCTGGCGAGGCAGGTTTTGAGGATGGCACCATCAATTATCTCATGCTGCCTGCCGTGGAAATCGGGCTGAGGTATCTCGAAGCGATTGGCATGGAGACGATTCATGAGCGCGTCAGGTGCCTGAGCGGCTGGCTCTTAGAACAGTTGCTTGACCTGCGCCATAGCAACGGTCAGCCAGCGGTGCAGATCTATGGTCCAATCACGACGGAGAGGCGCGGCGGGACCATCGCCTTCAATTTCTGTGATCCGTCTGGAGCAGTCTTTGATTGTTATGCGATCCAGGAGGAGGCCAACCGGGCCGGGCTCTCTGTGCGCAGCGGCTGCTTTTGTAATCCAGGCGTGCGTGAAATCGCCCTGGGCCTGGTGCGCGAGGATCTGGCCTCGGCCTTTCGCCAGAAAGAGCGTATGACGTATGAGCAGTTTCTCCACGTCATTGACGATCGCAAGCAAGGAGCGCTCCGTGTTTCGGTCGGACTGGCGACGAATTTTGCCGATGTCTACCACTTTCTGCAGTTTGCCCAGGCCATCATCGACCGGTTTGCTCCTCGATCTCCGGCAGAGCAGAGCAGGCTTTTGCCAGGGTCCTTCCCCAGAGTGTGTGCGTGTGGCTATCGCGATACCCAGCAGGAGAAGCGGTTCTGTCCCCATTGTGGACGATCCGTCCTATCGGTATGATCTCAACGAAAAAGTACTTGTGCTGGCTACCTGAGCATATCCGTTCCAAAGAAAGAGCACTCATGATGGCTGTCCTGGCTCCTTCAAGCATCCGTTCTTGAACAGAGAAGTACATCACGATGCGAGTGCCGATCACATCAGCTTCTACAGGTGAGCTTCTTGCTGTCCATGCTCTGGAGGAGCAGCAATACTTACACGTCGTCCTGTCTCATACGAGACGCCATACTCATCTGCAACAGTTCTCAGAGGTTCATGCTTCTCCATGACACGACGGGAGACATGAGGCCATTGTGAAGAGGGAATACCGTGTTTCGGCGTCTTGGGCTGAGGTCGCCGTTGCTCAACGAGAGGAGGTTGTGTTCCATCCTCAGCGAGAAGGTGTTTGAGCTTCTGGGAGAGGGGACTCCTGGGGATTAGGAAGAGAGAGCAAATTGGTGACAGAGGACTGGAAACCCGTCGGTTCCGGTGAAATTATTTATTGATTCTTCTAGTATTAACTTTAACGTTTGTTCTTTCGCCTCGACGTCTCTTCCCTGCGCTAGCTCTCGTGTCTCTGCGTTTTCACACAGGCTCTTCAGAGTTGCCTTGCTGATTCCTCTTCTGCCTATGAACTCAGCAAGAATGGGCTTTTCGTTCGTCCTTGTCTCCCATCATCCTCGAACAGATAGACCAAGTAGCCAGCACACCCCAACGCACTACACCATTCGGGATGGCATCTTGTTGACATGTAAGGGAGAGAATGTCATTTAGCAATTCTAAAGCACAGAGTAGGTATAAATACTTCTTGCAAAAATCCTTGCAAGCGAGCAATATTCAAGAGAGGTAACAAAGGCGCGAGCGGGCGCTCGATCGCCAATGATGCAAGGAGAGCAACCATGAACGAAAAGCAGATAATCGCAGCAAAAGGTATCGCTGGTGTCATAAACGAGCCTGTAGCGCACGTTTGGAAAATTCAGATGGTGTTTCAGGACGCGAACTTACAGGATATGACTGTCGAGACCGCTCTAGAGCGCTTTCAAGAAGTAGCGCAAAAGTGCCAAGACATAGAGCGCATCATTGATGCTATGCTCCCTGACTTAGCGGGTACTTCCCACAAACCCGGCCAGGATCGGTAACAAAAAACACGGTTATGGCAAACTATAGCCGTGGTTTTTCATGTGCTTTTTAGGGTGCTTTTCATTCTACTGTTACTGTAACTGCTTCATTTCATCTCTTTGTATGGGATTACATGTATATTTGGATAGAAGAAGGGGGAGCAGAAATGAACTCAGGACAGTATCCTTCGCCCCAAGAACCGCCACAGCCATTTAATCAACTGCCACAGCAACCATATCCACAACAACCGTATCCGCAGCAGCCACCTCGCAAGAAGAGAGGTCCGCTTTTCTGGCTCCTCGTGATTGGTGGCGTATTGCTCATCTTTATGGTCGGTCTCACCATCTTGAATGCAGCATTCCATTCATCGACAACCACGAGTGCCGATTCAACTCCTATACCTACCACCATTAACTCCCTGGATAAAGATGGGAATAACGACCAGGGGGCGAACGTTCAGTTTACCTGTCAACTGCTGAATTTTGTCAAAGACAATAATCCTTATACTGTTTCCAAGTGAAAATGATATGTTATTTTGCTACGCAACGCGCTAACAAGCCAACTTGCTAAAATAAACATATCATCTCTTTCCTGAAAGAGTATTAGTGCTCAGTTCCTTAAATGCGGTAACAAAAGAGACGTCGGCGATGTCGTGGTGTCTTAGGAGGCCGTCCCCAGACCCAGGGCTTGGCGCGCAGGTTGAGCTGAGCGGTGGCGACGCGGGTAGCTTGTTCGATTTCCTTGGGATTGGCAAAACTTTGTCCTGCCAGCGCATCGCGGCGAAAAAGTCGCCACCAGCCTTCCTGCATATTGAGCCAACATGCCCCTGTGGGAATGAAGACCTGATGGATGCGCGGAGGCTCCTCCAGCCAAGTGCGCGTCTCGAGGCTGTTATGACTGCTGAGATTATCAGTGATGATGAAGATGTCGCCTGTGGGATTGTCGGCTTCGATGGAGGCTCGCAAAGCCCACGAATTGCGCAACGAGGTTGTTGAAGAGTTAATTTCTAACCTGATGAACGAAAGCTGTGCAGAACGGGAAGCCCCGCGCGTGGGAGGTGGCAGAAATCGAAGAATGGAGAGCCAAAGGGGGAGAAGATGAGAGGAATGGAGGAAAAGCTGGGAAAAAAGGCCAGGAGGCCCCGCTCAGAGAGGTATGCCTGTCTGAGAAGAGGGAAGGCCGAGGCAGTCGAGGCAGTGTTAAGCCGTTGACAAACCGAGCGAAGTCGCAAAGCCATTTGGGACACCGAACAACCGGATCGTCACCTAGGACATCGGTCAAGTAATCAAGCAACATTCAAGAGAGCCGTGACACGAGCAAGAACGTGTAAATGGTGAACGACTGCACAGCGTCGCAGGTCAAAGAGATTTTTGCGCAGACCTCGGT
>Ga0137377_10003752_pt1 | contig 11845 bp, 8 predicted proteins | sample SagtaG_22_FD_104815 | JGI IMG/M metagenome (GOLD analysis project Ga0137377, IMG submission 104815) | Vadose zone soil microbial communities from Sagehorn Ranch, Mendocino, California, USA - Sage2_L_40_16 metaG | ecosystem: Environmental > Terrestrial > Soil > Vadose zone | place: USA... | reverse complement strand
GCCGGACGCTGCTGGCCGCCGCCGGCTGCGATTTCACCGACCCGCGCATCTCTCCCGATGGCGCTCTGGTCGTCTGCAGGGCAACGGGCCACGACTGCTTCGATGCGCCAGGCGACGCCACTCTGGTGGTCGTGCCCGTGAGCGGCGGCGAACCCGCCGACCTGGTCCCGGACCTGGACCGGCGGCCAGCCGAGGCGGCCTGGGCACCTAACTCGCGGGCGGTCTACTTCACCGCGGACGACCACGGCCGGTGCCCGGTGTTCCGGGCCGGCCTGACCGGATCCGGAATCACCAGGATCACCACCGACGACGGCGCTTACACCCACCTGTGCCCGTCACCGGACGGGCGGTTCCTGTACGCGCTGCGCGCCGCGGTCGACAGCCCGCCGGCGCCGGTCCGGATCGACCTCACCCTGCCCGGCAGCCCGCCGCACCTCCTGCCCAGCCCGGCCGGGCAGGTGGAGCTGCCGGGGCGGCTCACCGAAGTAGAGGCAGCCGCGGACAACGGGGCGGTCATCCGCGGCTGGCTGGTGCTGCCCGCGTCGGCCTCGGAGCTGCAGCCTGCGCCGCTTCTGCTCTGGGTCCACGGCGGCACGCGCATGAGCTGGAACTCCTGGTCGTGGCGATGGAACCCGTGGCTGATGGCCGCCCGTGGCTACGCCGTGCTGTTGCCCGATCCCGGTCTGTCCACCGGCTACGGTCATGACTTTGTCGGCCGCGGCTACGGCGAGTGGGGGCCGCGGCCCTACGCCGACCTGATGGCGATCACCGATGCCACCGTCGCCCGGCCGGACATCGATCAGGCTCGGATGGCGGCGATGGGCGGCTCCTACGGCGGGTACATGGCGAACTGGATCGCCGGCCACACCGGCCGGTTCAAGGCAATCGTCAGCCACGCCGGGCTGTGGGCGCTGGACCAGATGTTCGGCACGACCGACATGCCCGCGTACTGGCGGCGTCACTTCGGTGACCCATTCGCCCACCCGGAGCGCTACCTGGCGAACTCGCCCCACCTCCACCTCGCCGCGATCACCACCCCGATGCTTGTGATCCATGGGAACAAGGACTACCGGGTCCCGGTTGGCGAGGCGCTGCGCCTGTGGGCTGAGGTGACCAGTCGGCCAGGCGGCGCCCCAGACATGAAGTTCCTGTACTTCCCGGACGAGAACCACTGGATCCTGAGCCCGGGCCACGCGGTGATCTGGTACCAGACGGTGCTCGCCTTCCTTGCCACCCACCTGCTCGGTGAGCCGTGGCAGCGCCCAGACCTGCTATAACCTCGATCTTGCACCAGTGCTGGCCGTTCCTGGGCTAGGCTGGCAATCCGCGTCGCCCCCACGTCTGACCGGTTGCGTCTCCGCCTGGGCGGCAGCCGGTGGGGGTGTCAGGCCCTGGGCGCCGCGCTCGTGGGGTCGGCGGCATGACCGCTGTAGTCATCTGTGCCAATAGAACACGCGGAGGGGTGTCCTGCATGCGGGTGGGCCGCCTGGTGGCTACTGGCATGGCGGTGGCCTTTATCACTGCCGCCACCGGTGTCCACGCCGCTGACGCCGGTGCCCACGCCGTCGGGCTGGACGGTCACGCCGCCGCCTTGATCAATGTGTCCACGTGGGCTCCGGCCAGGGCTGGGGTGTATTTCTTTGACCGCTCTTCCCTGGGAGGTGGTGCGACTGCCGATTTCGCCAGGCGTGAATCTCAGTTCGGCAGGAAGTTTGATGGCCACCTCTACTATGTGCCTGCCGACGTGACCCCCGGTGATCTCGCTGACGCCCACTGGTCACTGGCGGTCGACCGCGTTCCTTTCGTCACCCTGTCGTGGGCGACCGGGAATAACCCGAACAGTATTATCCCTGACATCGTTGCCGGAAAATATGACCGGGACATCACCGATTTTGCCAGTGCGGTCAAGACTGAGCTGTCTCCGTATGGGCGAATCTTGATCCGGCCGTTCTGGGAGTTTAATTTCACCGGCAGCGAGTGGAATGACGTCCACTATGGCGGCAATCCCCAGGAATTTATCGCCGCGTGGCGACACTTCGTTAATATCTTCCGCGCCAACAACGTTAGCAACGTCAAGTGGCTGTGGAATCCCATTCGCGTTGGCGGCAGCCAGGCACAGGACCCCGTGCCCTACTACCCCGGATCCAGTTACGTCGACTGGATAGGCACCGACGCTTATCCCAAGAACACGTGGCTAACGTTGCAGCAGCTGGCTACCACCAGTGGCGGCAGCAGCGGCTTCGACTGGTACGACACCTTCAAGAGCTACGGTAAGCCGCTGATGTTTGGCGAGGTAGGCATCATGCCAGCCAATTTCTACGGAAACGGGGCCCCCACCCGGGCGACCTGGTGGCAGGACGCCCTGAGCGAGCTGAAGACTCAGCTACCCGCCGTGAAGGCCATCGAGTATTTCGATTCCAGTACCGGCCACGACTGGATGTACGACGCGCCAGGGACGCTCCCTGGTGATAGCGGGACTGAGGCACTGGCGGCAGCGGAGAATTTTGGCTCGCGCTGCTATATGGACGTGCTTTCCGCTTCGTGTGCGAGCCGCTCCCGGCATAGCCCGTCGCCGTCTCCGTCGCGGTCACCATCAGCATCACCGAGCCCGTCGCCGTTCGCATCGCTGAGCCTCCCGCCTTTGTCTTCCCCGCCCTCCGGCCGGCCACCACTGGGTATGGTGCTGATGGTCCTCGGCGCCTGCCTGGTGATCGCAGGCACAGTGTCACTGCTTATTTACAGGCGATTCAGGGCGAGGTGACTCCTGCCGGTCATTGCGGCGGGCAGTGGTCAACCCATTCTGCGCGGCTGGCACCAGGCCACCGGATGTCATGGGTACCACACCGGCGCAGGCCACGCCCGCTGATGATCCTGCCCGCGCACCCGCCCACGGACTCACCCACCCATCACCGTGGCGGAGCCGGTGATTCAGTGCTGTGGCAGTGAGAACTATGACACCAGCCTGGCCTGCTGGAGATCTGGGTCGGCGGTGACCTCATGGATCTGGAGTTAGTGGGCTGGGCGCTGAGGAAGGATCCGGGCCGTGGTAAACCGTTCAGCTCCGGTGGGCGTCGAAGGTTAACAACTCGTTACGCGCGGGTGAGCATTGGCACAACTGTGCTGGACAGAAGGGGCAAGCGTGGCTGGTTCCGCTGTCGAGGCGCGCCAGGGCAACTGGGTGGCCAGTCTCCGCGAAGAGCGGCACCCCTTGGTGTGGGTCACCTCCTACGTGCGGGCGGTCGTGACGGCCGACGGCATCTGCGCACTCGCGGCGGGCCTCATCGCGCTGGTGGGCCGGTTCCGCCACTGGTCGAACCTCCCGCGGGAGTATTTGATCTTGACTGCCGTCCTGCCGGTCCTCTGGTGGGCATCGGTGGCGCTGGCACGAGGTTACGATGCGCGGCTCATCGGCGTCGGCCCCGACGAGTTCCGCAAGATCGTCAACGCCGGGGTCGGCCTGACCGCCGCCGTGGCCTTCGTCTCTTTCGCCACCAAGAGCGACGTCGCCCGCGGTTATGTCGTGATCGCGCTGCCCTGCGCGACCCTGTTCGACCTGCTGGCAAGGTACGGGCTGCGCAAGCGTCTGCACTGGCGCAGGCGCAGGGGGGCGTGCATGCGGCGGGTGGTCGCCGTCGGCCATGCGGCCGGTGTCGCCGATCTGATCACCGAGTTGCGCCGCGAGAAGTACCACGGCCTGTCCGTTGTGGGAGCGTGCCTGACCGGGGGGACCATGCTCGCCGAGATTGCAGGCGTCCCGGTGCGCCGGGGCGTGGGGCATGTTCCCGCCGTCCTCGCCGAGTTTCAGGCCGATACCGTGGCGGTGGTCGCCAGTCGTGATCTGACCGGGCTGCGGCTCCGCGAGCTCGCGTGGGAGCTCGAGGCGACGGGAACTGACCTGTGCGTCGCCCCCGCCTTGCTGGACGTCGCGGGACCTCGCACTACGATCCGCCCGGTGGCAGGCCTGCCGCTGCTCCACGTGGAGCATCCCGAGTTCTCCGGGGTTCGCTGGGTCATCAAGGGACTGTTCGACAAGCTGGCCGCCATCTCGGCGCTGCTGATCCTCACACCGCTCCTGGTGGGGATCGCGGTCGTGATCGCGCTCCGCGAGGGCAGGCCGGTGCTGTTCCGCCAGCCTCGCGTGGGCAAGGACGGGCGCCGCTTCAACGTCTATAAGTTCCGGACGATGGTGGTGGACGCCGAGCTGACGAAGGCGTCGCTCGCGTCCCAGAACGAAGGGAACGGCCTGCTGTTCAAGGTTCGCCACGATCCCCGGGTCACCCGGACCGGTGCATGCCTGCGCAGGTGGTCCCTGGATGAGCTGCCGCAGCTGCTGAACGTGCTGAAGGGCGACATGTCCCTGGTCGGCCCGCGGCCACCGCTGCCGGACGAGGTGGCGCGTTACACCGACTATGTGCGGCGCAGGCTGGTGGTCAAGCCCGGCATCACCGGTCTTTGGCAGGTCAGCGGGCGGTCACACCTTCCCTGGGAGGAAGCGGTGCGGCTGGACCTGCGCTACGTCGAGAACTGGTCGCTGATCCTCGACTTGCAGATCTTGTGGAAGAGCATGCCCGCGGTCTTTCACGGCTCGGGCGCTTACTAGCCCGGCGCCTACGGCCAAGTTAACGGGCGCTTAACGCGAAGTGGCCCCGTGGTGGCGACGCTGTTGCCATAGTGGGGCGATGCGCTCACACAGATGGACGAGGTTAATGATGCTTAATGAATCAGAGTGGCCACATACGGTTACAGAAACCTGCGTTGCCCCCGTCCCGCTGGCAGGCCTGCGCTTCGACCGGCTCACCGAAACGCAGGTTGTGGAGCACATCATCACCGCCAGCCGGTGTGGCCAGGGCGGATGGGTGGCGACCCCAAATATCGACCACTGCCGGCTGGTCCGGCACGATAGGGCACTGCGCCGCCTACTGGCCGGAGCGCCGCTGGTCGTACCGGACGGCATGCCGCTGATATGGGCCTCGAGGCTCCGCGGTGACCCTCTGCCGGAGCGGGTCGCCGGCGCGTCCCTTATCTTCTCCCTCACCGAGGCCGCCGCCCGCCACGGGTGCTCCATCTACTTGCTGGGCGGCCGGCCAGGCATCCCCGAGCAAGCAGGAGAGGAACTGCGCCGCCTGTATCCGGAGCTGAAGGTAGCCGGGACGGACGCCCCACCGGTCGGATTCGATACCGATCCGCAGTCGATCGCCGCGGTCTATGAACGGCTTGCGGCCGCGGCGCCCGGCATCGTCTACGTGGGGCTCGGGTTCCCCAAGCAGGAGCGCCTGATCACTAGCTTTGCCCCGTCTTTCCCTGGCACCTGGTTCGTCGGTTGTGGCGCGGCGATCCCGTTCGCGGCCAAGGCGCTGCCCCGCGCACCCCAGTGGATGCAGCGTGCAGGTCTGGAGTGGATGTTCCGGCTGGCCAGCGAGCCGCGACGGCTGGGCGGCAGGTACCTGGCGCACGACCTGCCGTTCGCCCTCACCCTGCTGGTCGGCTCTGCGGTGGGCAGGCTGCGGCGCCGCGGAGAGGAAGCCCTCCATGAGCCACGGCCCGGACGGGAACCGCCACCCGACGCTGAGCAGGGTAAAGCTTGCCGCAAGGTTCAGCAGAGCACAGGAAGAGCCAGCCCTCTGGTGTTAGGCTGCTTCGTCACCAGGCCACGGGGAGCGGTAGAGGATGACCAACGCGCAATCGACCATTGGTCCGCATCAGTACTGGGAGATTATCCGATCGCGGAAACTCGCGATCATCATTCCAACCCTCCTGGCCCTCGGGCTGGCCGCGGCGTATGTCTTTGCGGTGCAGAAGCCCCAGTACACGGCCCAGGCCAAAGTGCTTGTCAACCCTATCGTGACCCCGTCCACGACCAACGGCACCGCCAAAGGCGGCACGGTGGACATGAACACCGAACAGGCGGCGGCCGGTTCTGGCCCCGTGGCGCTCCTGGCCCGGAAATCGCTCGGGCTTTCCAGCGCAAATGGCGACCGGCTGCTGAGTCATCTGAACGTCACTGCCTCTGGCACCGCCAATGTCCTCCAATTCCAGTACACCTCCCCCGACCCCCAGCAGGCCGGGCGGTACGCCAACGCGTTCGCCCAGGCCTACATCACCTACCGGAACGGCATCGCGCTGAAGCCGCTCACCGCCGTCATCAATTACAAGCAGCAAAAGATGTCTGCTCTTATGGCGCAGCTGCCGAAGGCCGGGAAGGTCCAGCGGGGCGTGCTGGTACAGGAGCTGCGCGCAGACGCGAACCAGCTTGCGCAGTTCCAGGCCGGCCAGAAGCTGATCTCGGCGGGAACTGTGATCATGACCGCGGGGACCCCCTCCTCACCGTCCTCGCCCAAGGTCGCCAAGACCCTCCTCGTCGCCGGAGTCATAGGACTGGTGATCGGCCTTAGCCTCGCCCTGATCAGGGAGGCCATGGATGGGCGGATCAAGAACGCCGATGCGCTGGAGGGCCGCCTGCGGGCGCCGGTGCTGGGCGTAATCCCCAAGTTCAACGCGCGGTCCCCCCAGAGGTCGCTGGCAACGATCACCGACCCGCGGGGTGCCGCCAGCGAGGCCTACCGGATGATGGGCATCGCCCTGGAACACCTGGCCGCACGGGATGGCCTGCGGGTGATCATGGTTGCGTCGCCCAAGGATGGTGGGGGAGCGTCGACCACGGTGGCGAACCTCGGCGTGGTGCTGGCCCAAGCCGGGCACCGGGTCATCCTCGTCTCGGCGGATCTGCGGTATCCCACGCTGCACCTCATCTTCGGCCTTTCCAACGGGCATGGGTTCTGCAATGCCCTGCTTGAGGGAATGGACCCGGAGAGGTTGCTGAAAGAAGCCCAGGTCCCCAACCTGTACGTCATGACCTCCGGGCCGGAGCCAAAAGACCCGGCAGCGCTGCTGGCCAGCCCGGCCACCGCCGAGGTGCTCACCAGCTTGCGGGGCCTGGGCCCGGACTTCATCCTGCTGGAGACGCCGGCCGTCCTTTCGGCATCCGACGCGGTGATTCTTTCCCGCCAGGTCGAAGGCACCGTTATCACCTGGAACGCCGAAGACTTCCAGGCTCCGGCGCTGTCCAAAGCGCAGGAGCGGCTCGTAGTGGCGGGCGCGAAGATCGTGGGCGGGGTATACGCGTTCGGCCCGCGCAGCCAGGAGAAGGCCAGCAAACGGCGCCCTGTGAGCGGACGGCCCGAGGCTCCCTTCGTCCCGCGCGAAACGCGGAAAGCGGCGGCGGGCAGCGGGAGCGACGCGGGGACATGGGCATGAGCCGAGCGGTCGGCTCCCTCCCGGCGACAGACAGGGCAGGCACGGTGTGTCCCCAGGCGGAGGCATGAAGGCAGCGACCAGGAGACGGCAGCTGCCACAGGACACCCCGCCACAACCGCCGGACGCCACCGTCCGGGTCCTGTACATCGGCGGCTGGGGCCGCAGCGGGAGCACGCTGCTGGATCTCATCCTGGGCCAGGCGCCGGGGGTGTTCTCCGCCGGGGAGGTCCGGGAGATCTGGCAGAGCGGCCTGGTGGAGAACCGTCCGTGCGGCTGCGAACGGCCGTTCCGCGACTGCTCCTTTTGGCAGGCGGTCGGGGACGCCGGGTTCGGGGGATGGGACCGGGTTCCCCTGGACGAGATCCTCCGGCTGCGCTACTCGCTGGATCGTCCCTGGTCATTCCCGGCGCTGCCGCTACGTCACCTGGTGAACCCGATCGGGGCCCAGGTCGAGGCGTACACCGGGACGCTTCAGCGTCTGTACGCGGCCATAGCGGAGGTGTCGGGAGCAAGTGTCATCGTTGACTCGTCCAACCTGCCCTCACACGCTTTCCTGCTGCGGACCATGCCGGGTATCGACCTGCGGCTGATCCATCTCGTGCGCGACAGCCGGGCGGTGGCGTACTCGTGGAGCAAGCACGTGGAGAAGCGGAAGTCAACCGGGCCCTCGGCCTCTCTCCCACGCTATGACGTTGGCAGCTCGTCCCTGCGCTGGCTGCTGTACAACGGGCTCACGCAAACCCTGCGGCCATTGCACGTCCCGTACGCCTTCGCCCGTTATGAGGATCTGGTGGACGCTCCGCGCGACGAGGTCGGGCGCCTCCTCCAGCACGCTGGGCTCACCGGGAGCGCCGCTGAACCTGGCTATATCGAGGGCCAGACGGTGCTCCTCAAGCCCAATCACACCGCCGAGGGCAACCCCATGAGGTTCGTGAACGGCGAACTGGAATTGCGGGCTGATCAGGCGTGGCGCCGCCAGATGCCGCCGCGCGATCGCCGGGTGGTGACCGCGCTCACCCTGCCCCTGCTGGCCGCGTATGGCTATCGAGCGAACGGGCCATCAACCTCATGACCGAGATCCAGCCCCCCGCCATCGTGCTCATCGGCGGCACGGGAAGGAGCGGCAGCACGCTGCTCGACCGGCTGCTGGGGGAGCTGCCGGGTTTCGTGGCCGTGGGAGAACTCCGGTACACCTGGCGCGAAGCCCTGGCCGACAACCGGTACTGCGGTTGCGGTGCCCGCTTCCTCGACTGTCCCTTCTGGTCCGAAGTCGGCCGCCGGGCGTTCGGCGGCTGGGACCAGATCGACCCGTGCGAAGCCGTGGCACTTGAGCGGTCGATCGCACGGCACCGCCACATCCCCTGGCTGGCCATGGGCGAGGCTGCCCCCGACCGCTACGCCCGGCTGCTCGGCCGTTACCTTGACATGCTTGGCCCGCTGTACGCGGCGATCCGCGAGGTGAGCGGCGCGAATGTGATCATCGATTCGACCAAGGATGCCGCCTACGCGCATGTACTCCGGCGGATGCCCGGTGTCGATTTCCGGCTGGTGCACCTGGTTCGCGACAGCCGCGGGGTCGCCTGGTCATGGGCCAAGGTCGTCCGGTCTGACCCAGACCATTACATGCCGCGGTTCTCCCCGCCCGCGACCGCGCTGCGATGGGTGGCCTCTAACCTCATGGTCGAATCGCTCGGATGGTTTGGCGTCCCACGGCTGCTCATGCGTTATGAGACCCTTGTGTCGAGGCCGCAAGCAGCCCTCGCCGCGATCGCATCGTTCATCGGCCAGCCGCTCGGTCCGCAGGCCATGGCCTTCGTGCAAGGGGCGGATGCCTGGCTCGGTTCCCATCACACCGTGGCCGGGAACCCGATGCGCATGGCAGCGGGCCATATCAGCATCGGGCTGGACGAAGCGTGGCGTACCTCCATGCCTTCCGTGCAAAAGGCCCAGGTCACGGCGCTGACATGGCTGCTCCTGCGGCACTACGCGCAGGGGGCCGACGGCCCTTTGGCCGATGCTGAGAACATCCCGGCGGCACACGATCCAGCGGGCGGAAGGTGACCATGGCGAACTGGCCGTCGGTGAGTGTGGTGGTCCCGACCCGGGACCGGCCTGAGTTGCTGGCCAGAGCGGTCCGGAGCGTTCTCGCCCAGCGGTATCCCGGCCCGCTGGAGTGCGTGGTCGTGTTCGACCAGCAGATTCCCCGGATGCCTGACGTGGAGGTGCCGGAAGGGCGGTCAGTCAGGACCATCGAAAATGATCACCCCCCCGGCCTCGCCGGCGCCAGGAATGCCGGTGCTGCCGTCAGCCAGAGCGAGTTGCTGGCGTGGTGCGACGACGACGACGAATGGCTGCCGGACAAGCTGCGGCGCCAGGTCGAGGCGATGCAGGACATGCCGGAGGCGGCCGTGGCCACCTGCGGCATCTGCCTGTGCGTCGGCTCCCGCCGTTACACGCGGAGCCCCGCACAGCACGTTGTGCCGCGTGACGAACTGCTGCGTTCCCGTCAGAGCTGGGTCCACTCCTCCACCCTGCTGATCAGGCGGGACCGGTTCTTCGGCGATATCGGCCCGGTCGATGAGGCGGTCCCTGGCAGCTACGGCGAGGACTACGAATGGATCGTCCGGGCCTCGAAGATCTCGCCGATCGCGGCGGTGCCGGAGCCGCTGACCCTCGTCTACTGGCAGACTTCGTACTACGCCGACCGGTGGGATGTCATGATCTCCGGCATCCGGTACCACCTCGATAAGCATCCTGAACTCGCCGCTGATGCGCGCAATGCCGCTCGGATGTACGGCCGGCTGGCATTTGCCTATGGCGCGTCCGGCATGTCCCGGCAGGCCCGCCGGTGGGCCGGCCGGTCCATCCGCCTCAACTGGCGGCAGCCCCGGGGGTATCTGGCGATGCTCGTCTCCGCTCACCTGCTGTCGCCGCGCTGGGTGATGACGCTGGCCCACGCCGTGGGCAAGGGGGTATGAGAATGGGCGTTCACAGCGTGGAGCGCACCGCGATACCCGCCAGCGGCCCTGACGTCCGTCCCGGGCAATTCCATCTCCCCGCGGGCTGGCCGGTCCTCGCTGTCCTGGTGCTCTTTCCCCTGTGGTACGTCCTCGGGCTGGGGGCGTTCATCTGGATCATCATGGCGGTACCGATGCTCACGCACCTGGTGCTGGCCAAAACCTGGCGGGTGCCGCTTGGCTTCACGATCTGGGTGTTCTTTCTCATCTGGGTGGCACTGTCGTCCATCGAGATCTCCAAGAACACGAACTGGCTCACCTACGCTTACCGCGCGGGCGGCTACCTGGCGGCGACCCTGGCCTTCATCTATCTGGTGAACACCGACGAGAAGGCCCTGCCGGCCAGGCGGATCATCAACGCATTCACGGTCTTCTGGGTCGTCATCGTCATCGGCGGGCTCGCCGCCATGGCCGCTCCCCACTTCTCATTCGGCACGCCTACTCAGAGGCTCCTTGGCCATCTCGGATCCAACAAGCTTCTGCTCGCCCTGATCCACCCGACCCTGGCCCAGGCTCAGGCCCTTGGCGGTGTGCAGTCGATCGGCCATGCTATCGCCCGCCCGGCCGCCCCGTTCGCCTATACCAACTGGTGGGGAGCGAATTTCGCCTTCCTCGTGCCCTTCGTCATCCTCGCCATCCGCCAGGCCCGTACGCGCCTGGTGCGGGTGAGCCTGGCAGGCACGATGCTCGTTTCCCTGATTCCGTTCATCTACTCGATCAACCGGGGTGCGTGGCTCAGCCTCATCATCGGCGGTTTGTACGCCTGGGTGCGGTTCGCGGCCCGGCGACGCGGGCGGGCCGCGCTTGGCGGGCTCGCCCTGCTTGCCGTGCTCGCGGTGGCGGTGTTCGCCACGCCGCTGGGTGGTGTAGTCAAGGCGCGGCTGGGGCATGAAGGGAGTGCGTCGCTTCGTCTTTCGCTCATCCAGCAGTCCGGGCAGAATGCCCTGGGTTCTCCCCTGGTGGGCTATGGGGTTCCGCTGCCGCCGCCCGTCAGCCAGTACTCGCTCCCGAACGTTGGGACCCAAGGACAACTGTGGCTAGTCCTCGTGTCGGTCGGCATACCCGGGACGGCCTTCTTCCTGCTCTGGCTGCTCTACGTGTTCTGGTCCTCCCGGTCGGCCGACGACCCGGTTACCTTCGCCGTGCACGTGGCAATCTTGATCACTCTGCCGCAGCTTCCGTTCTACGGATGGATGCCTACCGAAATGTTCCTGATCATGGTCGCCGCGGCGCTCGTCTGGCGCGACCGGGACCAGCCTGTCCTGGCTCAGCCTGCCTTGGACTCGGGCTTCCTCCCGGCGCCGTTGCGTTCCGCGCGGCGCTGACCTGGCGGAGCGCCTGGTGACCAGGGCGCCGGATCCCTACCGGCCCGCCCCCAATGGCGGGGACGAAGGCGGGGCGGCGCGTCGTGGCCGGGCCGGCGACAACGGCGAGCGTGGGGTCCAGAGCCGCAGCCGGAGCGGGACTAACGAGGAGGCGAGCGGCGGGGCCACGCGCAGCCGGCCGGACCCGGGCCAGGTGCCGCGTCCTCGGCCACCCGATGCCAGCAGTGGGGGCGGCGGCAGCGACGCATG
>Ga0137377_10003751_pt1 | contig 11846 bp, 14 predicted proteins | sample SagtaG_22_FD_104815 | JGI IMG/M metagenome (GOLD analysis project Ga0137377, IMG submission 104815) | Vadose zone soil microbial communities from Sagehorn Ranch, Mendocino, California, USA - Sage2_L_40_16 metaG | ecosystem: Environmental > Terrestrial > Soil > Vadose zone | place: USA... | reverse complement strand
TCATGCAAAAACTCCGAGGTGGCTAGAGCGCGATGATTTGAGGTGAATCGTCACCGCGCTCTAGCTTGTTATTTGAGCATGATCTTTTCGGAAAACCGGTATCCACCCATCGGGTCGTCGCCCGAGGGATGCTTTTCCGGATCATGCTCTAGCGTTGCCTCCTTTGCCGGAAAATGGTCTACAGCACCAGTGAGATGACCGCATAGGATATGGCGAGGAGAAACACGATTGGCTGACCAGGGACTGGTGCGGGAGACCGCCTGCGCGATCGTCGGCAAGTTGAAGGCAGGCGACGTTACACCGCTCGATCTGCTCGACGTATTGGAAAAGCGTATCGCCGAAGTCGACGGCAAGGTCAACGCGTTGCCGACCCTGTGCTTCGACCGCGCGCGAGACCACGCCAAGGCCTTGATGCAGAAACCGGCCGGCGAGCGCGGCCTGCTCGCCGGGCTGCCGATCCCGATCAAGGACCTCACCGACGTTGCGGGCGTAAAGACCACGCAGGGCTCGCCGATCTACAAGGACCGGGTGCCCGAGCGCTCCGACATTCTGGTCGAGCATCTGGAACAGAACGGCGCGGTGGTCTACGCCAAATCCAACACGCCGGAGTTCGGCGCCGGCGCCAATACCTTCAACGAAGTGTTCGGCGCGACGCTCAACCCCTGGGACATTTCGCGATCCGCCGCCGGCTCCTCCGGTGGTGCCGCGGTCGCGCTTGCAACTGGCATGGCCTGGCTCGCGCACGGCTCGGACATGGGTGGCTCCTTGCGCAACCCCGCAAGCTTCTGCGGCATCGTCGGCTTGCGGCCAAGCATCGGCCGCGTCGCGCATACGCCGAAATTCAAGGTCGACCGCAATCTCGGCGTTCAGGGACCGATGGCGCGCAATGTCGAGGATCTCGCATTGCTGCTGGATGCCATGAGCGGCGAGCATCCGGCCGATCCGCTGTCGCTGCCAAAGCCTGCGGCATCGTTCCTGACGGCCGCGCGGTCCGGCAAGAAGCCAAAGCGCGTTGCCTATTCGCCGGATCTGGGCATCACGCCCGTCGATCCCGAAGTCGCCGATGTCACCCGGAAGGCGGCGGAACGCTTCGCCGAGCTAGGCGTCATCGTCGAGGAAGCGCATCCTGATTTGCGCGAGGCGCATGAGTGTTTTCACGTGCTGCGCGCGTTCGATTTCGCCATCAGCAAGGCGGCCCTGCTGCGCACCAAGCGCGATCTGCTCAAGCCGGAGGTGATCTGGAATATCGAGGAAGGCCTCAAGCTGACCGTCGAGCAGCTCGAGCGCGCCGAGGCGCAGCGCATGGCGATGACTGAGCGTACGCTGGCGTTCTTTGGCACCTATGACCTGCTGCTATCGCCCGCGACGATCGTTCCGCCATTCCCGGTCGAGAACCGCTATGTCAGCGAATGCGCCGGCAGGAAATTCGACAATTATGTCGAGTGGCTCGGCATCGTCTATGCGATCACCCTCGCCTGTTGCCCGGCGCTGTCGTTGCCGTGCGGGTTCACCGCCTCGGGTCTGCCGGTCGGCCTGCAAATGGTGGCGCCGCCACGCGGCGACGCGCAGCTTCTCGCGGGCGCCAGGGTGCTGGAAGACATTTTGGGCCTGCGTGGCACCACGCCGATCGATCCGAAATAGGATCGGGTCGTAGCCCGAGGCTTTCCGGATCATGCGTAATCTTGCTCCTCATGGTAAGGAGGCGCGTATGCGCCGTCTCCGGACGATGCGGAGCCTGTCATCGGGCGCGCATTCGCGCGACCCCGTTGGCATCGCCGGGAGAGGCCCGGTGCCCATTTCCGACCTCATCCTTCGAGACGCTTGCTTGCGCAAGCTCCTCATGACGAGGGGGATAAGGCCGGTTATGACGCAGTCAAACTAAAGATTGCAGTCAAACTAAAGATTGATGAGCGCGATGCCCAGATCGTCCCTTTTCTTGCGACGCAAATGCGCGACCGTCTCCCTGATCGTGACCTCCAGGGTCGGGCGCACCGTGCCCGACAGGAAGTGACCGCCGCGCACCGAACCGTCCCATAGACCCAGAACCGCATGAAGGTGAAGACTGGCCTTGCCGTCATCACCGCGCGCGACGTCACCCATCAAGCTCAGCACCTCGCATTGCTCGCGGACATCGACCGGCTTGTATGTCTTGGCCGCGAGGTCGAACCAGCCGACCTTCGCCCTTTCGAACGCTCCGATCGCCGATACGGACGCGCCATCGATACCTTCTTCGTTGGCGAAGTCGGCAATCGCCTTGAACGCCTCTTCGCCGGTATCCAGGATCAGGACGAAGATACGCTGCGAACCAATGATGACCGATTTCGACTTCATGAGACGTCCAGCGTTTGCCCGTGATGTCTGCCTTCTGCCGCAGGCTCCCTTAAGAATGGATAACGGGCGCGCGCCCTGCCTGTTCCTTCGCCGTTCCTTCGGGAGCCGTCGTTCCATTCCCGGAACTGTCACCAAGAACGCGCGTTGTCGGCGAGAGTTCGGATACACAGAGATGGCTCTGATCACTGTTTGCCCCACAGCGGCCGATGTTACGATCGCAAATTCGATTGCGGCGCACACCAATCCGCCGACTGAGAAAATCGCGCGCCTTCTGACCTGGGGCGCCGACGAACATATCCTGGTCGCGCTGGCGGCGGCCTGGTGGTTCGGCACGCGCGGTCAGTCCCGCCGCCGGCGCCGCGCGGCTGACCACGTGCTGCTGACCACGCTGGTCGCATCGGTCATCCCGCATCTCATGAAGGCCATTTTCGATCAGGAGCGTCCGGATCGCTTGACTGTGCGCGGTCACCGGCGAGGCGTGCCGTTATCCGGAAACCGATTGGATGCGTTTCCGTCAGGACATGCCGTGCATGTCGGGGCGCTTGCGTCGGCCGCTTCGCAATTGCCCCGGCACGAACGGAATGCCGTGTGGCTGATCGGGGCCGGTCTGGTCGCAACCCGGATCGTGCTGCTTGCACATTGGACGAGCGACGTCATCGCTGGACTTGCGATTGGCGCCCTCACCGAGCGGTGGCTGAGAAGGTTGACCGGCTATGGCCGTGACCCCGACAAGAGGCAACGCCGTGGACATGCTACTGTCTCCCGCCTGGACTGACATCGCGATCCGCCTCGGGCTGACGATGCTCGCCGGCAGCATCATCGGTTTCAATCGCGGTGCGCGCGGCCATGCCGCGGGCTTTCGAACCACCATCCTGGTTGGGCTTGCGGCCTCAGTGGCCATGATCCTGACCAACGTCCTGTTGCCGACCAGCGGGAAGACGCCGGAATCCTTTGCCGTGATGGACCCAATGCGCCTGCCTTTGGGCATCCTCACCGGCGTCGGCTTCATCGGCGGCGGCACCATCCTCAAAAGAGGCGATCTCGTCACCGGCGTGACGACCGCGGCGACCCTGTGGCTGATGACCGTGATCGGGCTCTGCTTCGGCAGCGGCCAATTGACGCTCGGCGTGATCAGCACGCTGCTTGCGGTCTTCACCCTGTGGACGCTCAAATGGGTCGATCTCGTGATTCCGCGCGAACATCGCGCCATGGTCGTCGTGACCTGCGAGGCGGACTGGGACGTGCTGACGGAGTTGCCGAACATCGTCGAACCGATGAAATTTCACGCCCGGTTTCAGCAGCAGGAGCTTCATCCCTGTTCGAGCAAGGCAGATTATGCGTTCGAACTGTCATGGCGCCGCCCCGAGCGCACCATGCCGCCGCTCGAGCTGCTTCAAGCCCTCGAGCACCACTTCACGGTCAAATCCTTCGAACTAACGACAGACAACAGTCGATAGAGACGGCAGGTTCTGATCAGCACATCAGGATGAGGTCGCCGCCTCAATCGCGAGCGACAGCGCCATTTTGGTCTGCTGCACGAAATCCTCCACCAGTTCCTCGCGGGTGACGTTGGCGACCTTTCCGGTGAGCAGCCCCTGCTCCGCCAGCATGACGACGCCATGCAGCGCGGCCCAGATCTGCAGCGCGAAGCGCTCGCGCAACAATCCAACGGCCGGCGCCTCGAGAGCCTCCAGCACCAGCGCAAAGGTTTCCATCGCCGCCGTGTGAAGCTCGCTGCCGCTTGACGTGCAGGCCATGATCCGCGAGGTGAACATCAGCCGGTAGATCCCATTGCGGCGAAGGCCGAACGTCAACGTGGCCTGCGCCAAGCGCGACAGCTTAGAACGTTTCGACGGTTTTCTGATCGCCTCCCGCAACACCGCGCTGAATTGCCGGAACGCCTCGGCGGTGACCGCCGCAAGCAGCGCTTCGCGATCGGCAAAATGCCGGTAAGGCGCCGGCTGCGACACGCCGAGCTTCTTCGCCAGCGCCTTGATGCTGATCGCTTCCGGGCCACCCTGCTCCGCCTCCCGCAGCGCGGCATGAACCAGGGCATCCCGGAGATCCCCATGGTGGTAGGTGTTGAGCGGCTTGCGGGCAGGCTGATGCATGTAACGTCGCGGTCTCCGAATTTTCACTTGACAGTGAACGGCCGGCGCTAATGTAATATGCTATAACTTGAGGGCGTAGCCAATAGGCCTTTGCCCCCTCCAAGGCGATCAGCAGAAACGTGAAACGCGAGGCAGAGCCCGCGACCTTTAAAGGAGGAGCGCTTGCCATGTCGGGAAAGCTGAAAGTTCACGTCGACCAGGACAAGTGCCAGGGCCACGCCCGCTGCAAATCACTGGCGCCCGAATTGTTCGATCTCGACGAATATGGCAACGCGCACGAGGTCGGCGACGGCACGGTGCCGGCCGGGCTGGAGGACAAGGCATGGCTGGCCCAGAGCAATTGTCCGGAGATCGCGATCGAAGTCACCGAGGAATGAGCGTCCTCAAAGCTGCCGCCATTCACCAAGCGAACCAAACCAGAGGAATTTTCCGATGTCCGATTCCGCGCGTGTCATGCCCGAACATCCGCCGGTCCTCGACTGGGTTCACGACTTCGATCACACCGACCCGCGCTGGACCGAAAATCCGTTTCCGATCTGGGACGAATTGCGGGCGGCCTCCCCGGTCGTTCACACCGAGCGGTTCCTCGGCTGCTACATGCCGACCACCTATGAGGCCGTGAAAGAGGTCGCCTACGATACCGAGCACTTCTCCTCGCGCCGGGTGATCGTGCGCGACATCCGTCCCGAGATCAACAACCGGGCGCCGCCAATCACCTCCGACCCGCCGGAGCACAAGCCCGCCAAGCAATTGCTGCTGCCGCCGTTCACCCCCGATGCGATGAAGAAGCTCGAGCCGCGGGTTCGGGCGATCTGCAACGAGCTGATCGACGAGTTCATCGCCGACGGCAAATGCGACGCGGCCGCGCGCTACACCAAGCATATCCCTGTCCGCGCCATCGCCCATATGCTCGGCATCCCGGAGAAGGACGGCGACCTCTTCATCAAATGGATCCACGGCATCCTCGAGCTCGGCATCAAGGATGACGCGGCCTTGATGGAAGCGGTCCAGGATATGACCGCCTATTTCGTCGACCATGTCGAACAGCGCAAAACGCACCCGACCGACGATCTGATCTCGACGCTGATGCAGGCCAAAGGTCCGGACGGCCAGCCATTGTCCGACCAGCACGTGCTCGGTTCGCTACGGCTGCTCCTGATCGCCGGCATCGATACCACATGGAGCGCGATCGGCTCCTCGCTGTGGCATCTGGCGAAGACGCCCGCCGACCGCGAGCGCCTGGTCAAGGAGCCGGAACTGATGCCCACGGCGATCGAGGAACTGCTGCGCGCCTATTCGCCGGTCACGATGGCGCGGGAGGTGATGAAGGAGACCGTCATCAGCGGCTGTCCGGTCAAGCCCGGCAACATGGTGCTGTTGTCGTTCCCGGCCGCCAACCGCGACCCCGCGATGTTCCCTGGTGCCGACAAGGTCGTGATCGACCGCCAGGAGAACCGCCATGCCGCGTTCGGCCTCGGCATTCACCGTTGTATCGGCTCCAACCTGGCGCGCATGGAAATGACGGTCGCGACCGAGGAATGGCTGAAGCGGATTCCGGACTTCTGCCTCGACCCCGCCGGCAAGGTCACCTGGTCGGAAGGTACCGTCCGCGGGCCGCGGCAGCTTCCGTTCCTGTTCAAAAAGGCGGTCTGACCCTCTTCGCTTTCGCCGAGCCGTCATGGTAGAGCAAGCCCATGACAACAGCGGTTTCCGATCACGTCGACCTCGCCGATGTGGAGCGCCGGATCAAGGCGATCTTCATCGGCTCGGTCGGCAACCTCGTCGAGTGGTACGACTTCTACGCGTACACGGCGTTCGCACTCTACTTCGCGCCCGCATTCTTTCCGCAGAGCGATCCGGTGGTGCAGCAGCTCAACGCGGCGGTGCTGTTCGCGGCCACGTTCCTGATGCGTCCGCTCGGCGGCTGGCTGTTCGGCTATATTGCCGACAATTTCGGCCGGCGGCTGTCGCTGACGCTCTCCGTGGTCTGCATGTGCTTCGGCTCGCTGATCATCGCGGTGACGCCGACCTATGCCTCGATCGGGCTGGCCGCGCCCGCGATCCTGGCGCTTGCCCGCGTCATCGAGGGGTTGAGCCTCGGCGGCGAATATGGGGCCAGCGCCACCTATCTCAGCGAAGTCGCCGACGCCAAGCACCGCGGCTTCTACTCCAGCTTCCAGTACGTCACGCTGATTGGCGGCCAACTCACTGCGATCATCGTGCTGTTGCTGCTGCAGAAGGTCTTCCTGACGCCGGAGGAATTGAAAGCCTGGGGCTGGCGGATTCCGTTCGTGATCGGCGCCTTGCTCGCGATTTTCGCCGCCGTGATGCGGCGCAATCTGCATGAGACCGAGGCTTTTGTCGAAGCCCAGAAGACCGTCAAGCCGACCGGCTCGATTACCACCCTGCTGAAATATCCGCGCGAGCTACTGCTCGTGGTCGGCCTGACTGCTGGCGGCACCGCGGCGTTCTACACCTTCACGACCTATATGCAGACCTTCGTCAAACTGTCGGTCGGTTTGACTGAAGACCAGACGACACTTGTGATTTTCGGTTCGCTGATATTCGCAACACTGTTGCAACCTATCTATGGCGCGCTGTCCGATCGCATCGGGCGCAAGCCGCTCCTGATCTTTTTCGGCGTGGCCGGAACGCTCGCCACCGTGCCGATCCTGACCACGCTGAAGGACGTGAAGACGCCGTTCATGGCGTTTTTCCTGATCTGCGCGGCCTGGATTTTCGTCGCCGGCTACACCTCGATCAACGCCGTCGTAAAGGCCGAATTGTTCCCCACCAATGTGCGCGCGCTCGGGGTCGGCCTGCCCTACGCGATCACGGTTTCGGTTTTCGGCGGCACCGCGCCCGCGATCGCACTGTCCTTCAAGAGCCTCGGGCACGAGGACTGGTTCTATTATTATCTAAGCGGGGTGATCTTCCTGTCGCTATTGATCTACGCGACAATGCGCGACACCAAGCATGAATCGGCGATGCACCGGCACGAATAGAAGACCGCCCGAATAGCCAAGAGAGCACGCCACAAGAGAGCACACGCCAAGAGACGAGACATGGCGGAGGAAGACATGGCCAAGGAAGACATGGCCAAGGAAGATATGGCCGAGGAACATGATCCGCCGCCCGAGAGCAAGCTGACACGCAGCAAGGCGCGCTGGGCGCAGGAGGGTCGCTTCCTCACCGGAAAGACGTCGCGGCCAGAGGAGCAGCGCCTGCCGCCGGGACAGCATCTGACCCGGGACTGGCCGACGCTCGATCTCGGACTGACGCCGGAAATCTCCCATGATCGCTGGCGGCTTGACGTCTATGGCGCCGTCGAAAATCCGGTGTTCTGGGATTTTTCGCAGCTCATGGCCCAGAGGCAGACACGCTTCACGTCCGACATCCATTGCGTGACCACCTGGTCGCGCTACGACAACCAGTGGGAAGGCCTCGCGACCCGCGATCTTCTGATGGCCAGCCAGCCCCGCGACGACGCCCGCTTCGTCGTGCTTCACTCTTACGATGGCTACACCACCAACCTTTCGCTTGCGGATTTCGCCGCCGAGGATGCCCTGCTCGCCCATAGCTGGTCGGGCGCGCCGCTCGAAGCCGAGCATGGCGGCCCGGTGCGGCTTGTGGTGCCGCATCTCTATTTCTGGAAAAGCGCGAAGTGGCTGCAGGCCATCGAATTTCTCGAACAGGACGCGCCGGGCTATTGGGAAGTCCGCGGCTACCACAACCGCGGCGATCCCTGGGCCGAGCAGCGCTATTCCGGCGATTGACCTCGATGTCAGCGTCCGGCGACACCTCTCCCATAGGGAGAGGTCGGATTTCGAGCTAGCGAGAAATCCGGGTGAGGGGTTACGGTCTATCGAGAAAGCCTAACCCCTCACCCGGCGCTTCGCGCCGACCTCTCCCTATGGGAGAGGTGGAGAACCACCTTGGAGGCGACCATGCCGACTGAGCGTTTCCAATTCGAAGGCGAAGGCGGCCACCAGCTTGCGGCCGCACTGGACCTTCCCGAGGGCGAGCCCTCGGCCTACGCGCTGTTCGCCCATTGCTTCACCTGCGGCAAGGATGTGCTGGCGGCGAAGCGGATCGCAACCGCGCTGGCCGCCAAGGGAATCGCAGTGATGCGCTTCGACTTCACCGGCATCGGCTCCAGCGAGGGCGATTTTGCCAACGCGACCTTCTCCTCCAACGTCGCCGATCTCGTGCGCGCCGCCAATCATCTGCGCGACACAAGAAAAGCGCCCGCGCTCCTGATCGGGCACAGCCTCGGCGGCGCCGCCATTCTCGCGGCGGCCTCGCAGATCGCGGAGGCCAAGGCCGTCGTCACCATCGCGGCCCCGTCCGATCCGGCCCACGTCACCGGCCTCTTCAAGGAGCACATCGAGGACATCCGCGAGCACGGCAAGGTCGAGGTCTCGCTTGCCGGCCGCCCTTTTACGATCACGCGCGAATTCCTCGACGACATCAACGAGCATCGCCTGATGGCGCGCGTCACGCTGCTGCGCAAGGCGCTGCTGGTCATGCATTCGCCAACCGACGACACGGTCGGCATCGACAACGCCACGCGTATTTTCCTCTCGGCCAAACATCCCAAGAGCTTTGTCTCGCTCGCCGATGCGGACCATCTGTTGAGTGAGAAGCGCGATTCCGCCTACGTCGCCGACGTCATTGCCGCATGGGCCGAGCGCTACGTCGACTTCGCCCTGCCGCGACAGGCGGCCGATCCCGGCGAAGCGCCGCGCCATGTCGTGGTGCGCGAAACCCGCAACAGCAAGTTTCAGCAGACGGTCTCGGTCGGCCCGCATCGGTTGATCGCCGACGAGCCTGTCGCGGCGGGCGGCGAGGATACAGGCCCCGGGCCCTATGATTTCCTGCTCGCGGGGTTAGGCGCCTGCACCTCGATGACCATGCGGCTCTATGCCGACCGCAAGTCGCTGCCGCTGGAGCGCGTCACGGTGACGCTGCAACATAGCAAGATCCACGCTGAGGACTGCGCCGAGTGCGAAACGCGCGAGGGCATGCTCGACCAGATCGACCGGGTCATTGCCATCGAAGGCGCGCTCGAGCCCGAACAACGCGAAAGACTGATGGAAATCGCCGACAAATGCCCGGTGCATCGCACGCTGACGTCCGAAATCCGCATCGTCACCCGTGCAGCCGATTGACATATTGCCGGTTTATCGCCTCGGCGGATCGACGTGTGATTTGACCGATGGGTTTCAAAGGAGCCGACCATGCCGGCCGTGTCTCGCATCGACCCCAAGACGGTCTTCACGCCGGACGAATGGCGCCATCTGACCTCGCGCAGTTCGCTGCGCGGCATGTGGCTCGTGTGTCACGCCTGGGGCCTGATCGCAGCCAGCATCGCGCTGGTCACGCTGTGGCCCCCTGACCTAGCTGATATCGGTCATGATCGTCGGCACGCGCCAGCTTGGCCTTGCCATCCTGATGCATGAGGCCGCCCATGGCGGGCTTCACAGCAACAAGGCTGTCAACGAATGGGTCGGGCAATGGCTGTGCGCGGTGCCGGTCGGCGCCGATCTCGCCGGCGAGCTTTTGGCCTGGTCAGCCGCGGCGACCCGCGACGGTGCTCGTCAAGGTACTCTGACCCGGCGCAAGAACGACGACGGTCGTGCCTGACTTTACCCGATCGAAGAGGTCGATGACATCCTCATTGGTCATGCGGATGCAGCCTGAGGAGATGGCTTGGCCGATATATTCTGGCTGGTTGGTGCCGTGAATGCGATACAGGGTGTCCTTGTTGCCCTCGTAAAGGTAGAGCGCCCGCGCGCCCAGCGGATTGGCCGGACCTCCCCGAACGCGTGCCGGATAGGGGCCGAGCCGCGCCTGAATCTCAGGCGTCGGGATCCAATCGGGCCATTCAGCCATACGGCCAACCGTAGCGACGCCGGAGAAGGCCATCGCCTCCTCCCCCACCGCCACGCCATAGCGGATCGCCTTGCCGTCCGGCAGGACGTAATAGAGATAACGCGCGTCGGTATCGACCAGGATCGTGCCGGGTATCTCTCTGCGCGAATAGTCCACGATATGCCGGCGATACGAATCCGGAATGGCCGCCTGCGCATAAGGCGCCCGGGCCAGCAACTGACGATCCCTGAGGGTCAAACTGGCATCGGACGAGGGCGCGAGCGTCGCCTGCATGCAACCGCCGAGGATGAGCCAGAGCAGCCCCACGAGCAACAACGCTGGCCTGGACCCCGGCACCGCCTAGCCTCCAAAGCGTCACATTACGCTATTTGGTTCTCGAATAGTGCGGAAATCAAGGCGTTATGGAAAAGAACACCCCTGCCCAGCGACGCACCGCACAATGACCAAATTATCGTCACTACCGCGCCGTCTCCGCCACGAGCGGCTGAACGCGCAGCGCGCCGCGCAATCCTGCCGCCGTGCCGAGCAGGATTCCACCGACCGCAACAAAGGATGCCAGCGCGAGCGTCGACAGGCCCGTCAGCCCCTGCCCGACCGAGCAGCCAAAAGCCATCGCGCCGCCCGCGCCCATCAGCGCAGCGCCTCCGACTGAGCGCAGCATGTGACGCGGCGAGGTGTAACCTTCGAAATGGAAACGTCCGGTCAGAACTGCAGTCGCGAAGCTGCCGGTGAACACGCCGATGACAGTCGCGATTGCGAAATTCAGCGTCAGTCCGGTGGACAGCATCGCATATTGCAGGGTATCGGCGATCGGCGCGATGAAGGTCAACGAGGTGACCGGCACCGGATTGAAGTCGTCGGCGCCGAGATAGCCGGTCACGAACCAGCCGGCGGCGACCAGAAGTCCGATCGCGAGTCCTGCCATGACCTGGACCGGCGAGCGGCGGAACGGCAGGTGCGCGAAAGCGAAGATGACGAGCGCAGCACCGATCGCCAAGGCCGGCAGCATGCGCGCCGCTGATCCCTGGAGGCCAACGCTCGACAACAGCGCGGGCAGCGATGTCGCCGCCGCGGTCCTCTGCGACGCCTGCAACAGCGCGACGCGAACTGGGGCGATCAGCCCCTTCAGCGTCATCTCGGCAACAATGCCGAGCACGATCACCACGACGAAGGAGCGCAGATTGCCGCGGCCGAGCAGCACCAGCGCGCGCGAGCCGCAGCCGTTCGACATTACCATGCCGTAGCCGAACAACACCCCGCCGAGAAACATCAGCGGCGCGGAAAATGTCGGCTGCAGATAGATCGACTTTCCAAGATCGACCAGGTCGAACGTGGCGAGAAGCTGGGAGGCTAAGACCCCAGTGCCCATCGCCAGCGCGTAAGTGCGGACCAGGCGGCCGTCACCGTCCGCCCACCAGCCGCGCAGGCTCGACATCAGGCAGAAGCCGCTCACAAGCCCGATCGCGCCATAGATGAGCCCGATGGCGAGACCGGAAAGGATGACGATGG
>Ga0137377_10003747_pt1 | contig 11849 bp, 8 predicted proteins | sample SagtaG_22_FD_104815 | JGI IMG/M metagenome (GOLD analysis project Ga0137377, IMG submission 104815) | Vadose zone soil microbial communities from Sagehorn Ranch, Mendocino, California, USA - Sage2_L_40_16 metaG | ecosystem: Environmental > Terrestrial > Soil > Vadose zone | place: USA... | reverse complement strand
GTTGCCATTGGTGTGCAGAAAATACCGGTCATACAGCGTCTGCAGGCCGAGAAACTGGAACGCGAGATCGCGTTCAGGCTTCAAGGCGGCAGAAAGTTTTTTCAGGTCGTAGCGCGCAAGATCCGGATCGAGCAATTCGGCCTTGATGCCGGTTTTCACATAGAGGGGAAAATACTCCGCATAACGGGTCGCCATGTCGGCTTGCGAGGCGCTGATGGGCGCGGAGTGCACGAACGACAGCACCTCGGTTCGCAGTCTGTCGAGCAGCAGCCGCGCGCTTACATACGCATAATTCGGCTCCTGCTCCACCAGCGTGCGCGCCGCCATGATGCCGGCGAGCGCCAGCTCGTCCTGGCTGATTCCATCATAGAGATTACGGCAGGTTTCCGTCAGAACCGGCGCCGCATCGACGCCGTCGAGGCCCGCGCACGCCTCCTGAACGATCAGTTCCAGGCGAGCGTTGTCGAGCGGAATGCGCGTGCCATCTGGCAACGTGACCTGCAGCGCTGGCTCCGTGGACGGTCTTGTTGATTTGGCAGCCTCCGCTGCCTCGGCACGGCGCTTGGTCCGCTCTTCCCGGTAAAGCACATAGGCGCGCGCGACCTTGTGATGTTCGCTGCGCATCAGCGCCAGTTCGACCTGGTCCTGCACGTCTTCGATGTGGAATGTGCGGCCCTCGCCCATCCTTCTGGTGAGAGCGCCGACGACCTCGCCGGTGAGTTTCTCGACCGATTCATGCACCCGGCGCGAAGCTGCCGCGGTGTGTCCCTCAACCGCCAGAAAGGCCTTGGTCATCGCCACCGATATCTTGCCGGCATCGAACGGCGACACCGCGCCATTGCGCCTGATTACCTGCAGCGGCGGTTCAGTCGCTGCCGCTGCAGAAGATTCTGGACGCAGCTGAATGAGGGATGCGGCTTTGGCGGCTTCGCGATCGAGAGAGAGTGACATCGGCAGACCCCGTGATATCTGTTGGGGGCTGGATGTCAGGAGGGACGCTGCATCGTGCCGGCAAAGCACCGGCACAAGAATGCTAGCGACCGCCGGGACACCCCGCCCGTGGACGTTTTTTCGGTGTCGCGGCAGGTCTCCTGGCTCGCAGGTCGTAATCGCTCCCGGTCTTCCCAATGCGAGAACGCATCAGTGACGTGAAATCGAGAGCAACTCGCTGCTTACAGTTGCGGGGGCAGCGCCGGAATCCCGCGCAGATGCGCGGACCACCGGCTTCCCTCTTAGCCACCAAATCTTGCGATCCGGAGGAACCGTGACCTCTATATGTGGTAATATTCGGCGTCACCTGTTAATGGGCCGTGGCGGCCCATAATCAAAAAATTTTGGACGGAAAATTACTGGACGCGCGAGAATCAAACCGCCGAGCGGGTTCCTGCCATACCAGCCGCCCGCCATTCCGCAACTGGCGCCTTTCGATTATGCCGGGCGTTCGGTGATCGCCAGCGGCGCTTAAGGCGATGTCGCATAGGGCGCGAAATGCGACCGCGTTTCGTCGATGTTGAGGGCACGGCCAGCCGGCGGGAACGCCCGTTGCGGGCAACCGGCGCGTTCGCAGACCTTGCAACCCATGCCGATTGGGGTCGCCAAGGTGGTGTCGATCTTGATTCCCCGGGAGTAGACGACGCGCTCCGCGTACCTGATGTCGCAGCCCAGCGCGACCGCAAACGTCTTGGCCGGCGCGCCATACCCGCCCCGGCCGCGCGAAACGGTGCGGGCGATCCACAGGTAAGTTCGCTCATCCGGCATCCGCGCCAGTTGGGTCAGGATTTTTCCCGGATGGGCGAAGGCCTCGTAGACATTCCAGAGCGGACATGTCCCGCCGACGCGAGAGAAATGGAAATCGGTTGCCGACTGGCGCTTCGAGATGTTCCCGGCACGGTCGACGCGGATGAAGAAGAACGGCACTCCCCGCGCGTTGTGACGTTGCAAGGTGCTCAGGCGATGACAAATCGTCTCAAAGCCCACACCGAACCTAATGCCGAGCAGTTCGATATCGTAGCGGCACCGATCTGCTTCAGTGAGGAACAGGGAGTAAGGCAGGATCAGCGCACCGGCGAAATAGTTCGCAAGCCCGATGCGCGCGAGGGCGCGCGCTTCGTCGCTGGTAAATTTCGCCTTGTCGACGATCGTGCGGATCGCCTGGTCCTGTTCCAGGATGGCGATCTGTGTCGCCAGCTGAAACGCCCGCTGGCCCGGCTGCAAGCTCGGCGACAGATGAAGCGTCCGCGCATCGCCATCGAACTGGCGCAGCGCACCTGAACTCAACCCGTCGATGGCCTCGATCAGCACCTTCACGCCATGCCGGCTTCCCAGATAAGACGCCAGCGCCGGCGCCATCTGCCCAACCGGAAACTGCATCTGATTGGCAATCGCCTCCGCCGCCTCGTCGAGTGCGGCGACGTGATTATGCTCCCGGTAGAAGAAGTCGCGCACTTCCTCGAACGGCGTCGACGGCAGGATTGCGGCCGTCGCCTGCCGGTCTTCGCCGAGCCGGGCCGATATCGCCGCATATTGCTCGGCGGCGTGACGATATTTTTGATTGAGGCTCACAAGCGCGCGGCCGACCGCGGGCATGTTCAGCGCCAGCTCGCGAAGTTCTGCTGTCGCGATGGTTTCTCCCAGCGCTGGATCAGCCAGCGCCTCGCGGAGATCTGCGATCAGACGCGCTTCGTCATCCTCGGCGAACGACTGCACGTCGAGGCCAAACACCGAGTTGAGCGCCAGCAGCACCGGCAGCGTCAGGGGGCGCTGGTTGTTTTCCAGCTGGTTGAGATAGCTGAGCGAGATGCCGAGCTTGCCGGCCAGCGCCGCCTGGGTGAGGCGCTGCTCCTCCCGCAGCTTTTTCAGCCGCACGCCCATGAAGGTCTTTTTCATCCCGCCTCCTTCGCAAACTTCGCAAATTTCGATGCATTTGTTTGCATAATTACGCTTTTTCAGCCGTTCCAACGGTGCCTTCTTGTAGATATTGCGAAGTCTGAGCGGAATAACAAGCCGCTTGGAGCAAGAAAAATGCAGCTAACGCCGACAGCGATCGTGCCTACGGGAGACCAGACCCGATTTCTGGAAATGATCCTCCCCGAGCAGGCCAACCATTACGGCACGCTGTTCGGAGGCCATGCCCTGAACCTGATGGGCAAAGCCGCCTTCGTCGCCGCGACACGGCGGACCCGCCAAAGCGTGGTCATGGCGGCATCCGACAAAATCGAATTTCACGAGCCGATCCGTGTCGGCGAACTGGTCGAACTCATTGCCACCGTCGCACGCGTCGGACGAAGCTCGATGACCGTCGCGGTCGATATGATCCGGGAAGACCCGGTCAGCGGCCGGCGCAAATCGGCAGTGCGTGGAACATTCGAGATGGTCGCGGTGAACGAGTTGGGGCGTCCGGTGCCGATCACCAGGCAAACGACAACCCACGGGAAACAAGGGATCAAGGAGGAAGCGGGGTCTTGAAGCAACACCATGTAAAAACCTTCAAATCCGCCGATCGGCTCGCCCGCGCCGATCAGCTGGCCTGGAAGATCGCTGAAGTGGCCGCCGACCCCGTGGCCGTCGAGACCGACGTCGCCGACATGATCGGCAACCGCATTATCGACAATGCCGCGGTCGCTGCCGCCTCGCTGGCGCGGCATCCCGTTGCAAGCGCGCGATCGCAAGCCGAAGCGCATCCCTATCAGCCAGGTGCAACGGTGTTTGGCCTGAGCCGTGCGCAGCGCATTTCGCCGGAATGGGCGGCCTGGGCCAACGGTGTTGCCGTTCGTGAATTGGATTTTCACGACACCTTCCTGGCGGCGGACTATTCGCATCCCGGCGACAATATTCCGCCGCTGCTGGCAGTCGGCCAGCATTGCGGAATGTCAGGCGCTGACCTCGTGCGCGGCCTGGCGACGGCTTATGAAGTCCAGGTCGATCTCGTGAAGGGCATTTGTCTTCACGAACACAAGATCGATCACATCGCCCATCTCGGCCCGTCCGCCGCCGCCGGCATCGGCGCGCTGCTGGGATTGCCAACCGAGACGATCTATCAGGCCGTTCAACAAGGGCTGCATGTCACCACCACGACCCGGCAATCGCGCAAGGGCGAGATCTCGAGCTGGAAAGCCTATGCTCCTGCGTTTGCCGGCAAGATGGCGGTCGAATCCGTCGACCGGGTAATGCGCGGCGAAGGCGCGCCCTCGCCTGCCTACGAAGGCGAAGACGGATTCATTGCCTGGCTGCTCGGCGGACCGAAGGCGGAATATATCGTGCCTTTGCCGGAAAGAGGCGAACCCAGGCGCGCCATTCTCGACACCTATACCAAGGAACATTCGGCCGAATATCAGAGCCAGGCCCTGATCGATCTCGCCCGCAGACTCGGTCCGATAATCGGTGACCTCTCGAAGGTCGAAAGCATCGTCATCCACACCAGCCATCACACCCATTATGTGATCGGCACCGGCGCCAACGATCCGCAGAAGATGGATCCCAACGCGAGCCGCGAAACTCTCGACCATTCCATCATGTACATCTTCGCTGTGGCGCTCGAGGACGGCGGCTGGCACCATGAACGATCCTATGCGCCCGAGCGCGCCTCGCGCGACAGCACGATCGCGCTTTGGCGCAAGATCAGTACGATCGAGGACCCCGAATGGACCCGCCGCTACCACAGCCGCAATGTGAGCGAGAAAGCGTTCGGCGGAAATGTCGTCGTCACGCTCAAGGGCGGCTCTGTGGTCAGCGATACGATTGCGGTCGCGGACGCCCATCCGCTCGGCGCCCGCCCGTTCAGGCGGGAGAATTACATCCAGAAATTCAGAACGCTTGCCGAAGGCGTCATCGCTCCGGGCGAGCAGGATCGTTTCATCGCGACGGTCGAACGGCTGGCTTCGCTGAAAGCCGGTGAGCTCGACGACCTCACTTTCACGATCGATGCAAAACTGCTCGGAGAAAAACCCGCCTGCGGCATATTCGACTGGCGGGCTGACGCGCCCTCTCGGCCTCTTCGCGCCGCCGGCAAGCGATAGGGAGGCGGACATGACCGACATAAAGCCCGCGCCGAAGAAATCGGTGGCGCTTTCCGGCATCGTCGCCGGCAACACGGCGCTGTGCACGGTGGGCCGGACCGGCAACGACCTGCATTATCGCGGCTACGATATCCTCGATATTGCAGAAACCTGCGAGTTCGAGGAGATCGCGCATCTTCTGGTCCATGGCAGCCTGCCGAATTGCTCCGAGCTGCGCAACTACAAGGCCAAACTGACGGCCCTGCGCGGGCTTCCGCTCGCAGTATTGCGAACGCTGGAGCTCTTACCCGCCGCGGCCCATCCGATGGACGTCATGCGCAGCGGCGTCTCGGCGCTCGGCTGCGTGCTGCCGGAGGCGCACGATCATAACCAGCCCGGCGCGCGCGACATCGCCGACCGCCTGATGGCCTCGCTCGGCTCGATGCTGCTCTACTGGCACCACTATGCCCACCATGGCCGGCGTATCGAGGTCGAAACCGACGACGGCTCGATCGGCGCGCATTTTCTGCACCTGCTCCACGGCAAGAAGCCCTCGCCGTCGCATGAACGTGCCATGCACACCTCGCTGAACCTTTACGCGGAGCATGAGTTCAACGCCTCCACCTTCACGGCACGCTCGATCGCCGGCACCGGCGCCGACCTTTATTCCGCCATCACCGGCGCGATCGGCGCGCTACGTGGCCCCAAGCATGGCGGCGCCAATGAGATCGCGTTCGAGGTGCAGAAGCGCTACGGCGACGCGGACGAGGCGGAAGCCGATATCCGCCGCAGGGTCGCTGCCAAAGAGGTCGTCATCGGCTTTGGTCATCCGGTCTATGCGATCGCTGATCCCCGCAACAAGGTCATCAAGGAAGTCGCGCGCCGGCTGAGCTGCGAAGCCGGCAGCGTCAGGATGTTCGAAATCGCCGATCGGATCGAGGCGGTAATGGCCGATGCCAAGAAGATGTTTGCCAATCTCGACTGGTTCAGCGCGGTCTCCTATCACGCCATGGGCGTGCCGACCGCGATGTTCACGCCGCTGTTCGTGATTTCCCGCACCTCCGGATGGGCGGCCCATGTGATCGAACAGCGCACCGACAACAGGATCATCCGCCCTGCCGCCAATTATGTCGGCCCGGAGAATCTGAAATTCGTACCGCTGGAAGAGCGCGGCAACGCCGCGATCTCGACGCGGGCGGCGTAAGGTGACCGCATGACCTACCTCATCGGCGCAACACTGGCCGATCAGCCGGCCGGAGTTCGCTTCCGCGATCTGCTGCGCAAACCCGGCATCCTCCAGATGCCGGGAGCGCACAGTGGCATGGCTGCACTTCAGGCCCGGGATGCCGGCTTCTCGGCGCTCTATCTGTCGGGAGCCGCGATGTCGGCCTCGATGGGACTGCCTGACCTCGGCATCATCACCATCGAGGAGGTATCGTTCTTCATCCGCCAGCTGGCCCGCGCGAGCGGCCTGCCGGTACTGGTCGATGGCGACACCGGCTACGGCGAAGCACTTAACGTCATGAACATGGTGCGGACATTCGAGGATGCCGGTGCTGCGGCGGTTCATATCGAGGACCAGCTGCTGCCGAAGAAATGCGGCCATCTCAACGACAAGAAGCTCGCCGATGCGCGCGACATGGCCGCGAAGATCGCCGCCGCCGCCAAGGCGCGCCGGCACCTTTATCTCATCGCAAGAACAGATGCCGCCGCCGGCGAAGGCATCGACGGCGCGGTAGCGCGCGCCAAGCTCTATCTCGAAGCCGGCGCCGACGCGATATTTCCGGAGGCCATGACTTCACGCGACATGTTCGAAGAATTCGCAAGGCGCGTCCCCGGCGTCCCGCTGCTGGCGAACATGACGGAGTTCGGCAAGACGCCGTTTTTCACGGCGTCGGAATTCGAGGCGATGGGCTACCGCATGGTGATCTGGCCGGTGTCGTCGCTGCGCATCGCCAACAAGGCGCAGCAAGAGTTATTCGCCGCCATCAAGCGTGACGGCGGCACCCAAAACATGGTCGATCAGATGCAAACCCGCGCCGAATTGTACGCCACGATTGGCCTTCACAGCTATGAAGCCCTGGATGCCTCCATCGTTCAGACCATCGTTCGCGAAGGGATGCCGCAGAGGTGAACCGTATTGATCAGAATGGAATTGATCGAAGATCACGACGCCGATAACTCGCGCACCGATCGACGTATCCATTGTTGACTGAGGTCAGTGTTGACCCTAACTAAGCGCGTCGTGGTTCTTCGGGGAGGTTTCCCGAAGCTAAGAGGGAAGCCGGTGCGGCGTAAGCCAAAGCCGGAGCTGCCCCCGCAACTGTAAGCGGCGAGCCGCTGTCCAATCGTGTCACTGAGGCCTGCAAGGGTTTCGGGAAGGCCGGACAGCAGCATGGACCCGCGAGCCAGGAGACCTGCCTCGGCAACATAAACGTCCTCGGGCGGGGTGTCCCGGTGGTGCGGTTGCGATTCCGTGCGGCTTCCGCGTGCCGGGGTCCAGACGTGTCACTTCGGCCTTTGCCCCCAACTTCTGGGGTTAAGCCATGTCTATCTCTTCCCTCTCTATCTCTTCCTTTGCCGTCGCTTCGCTCGGCACGCCGCGCATCGGCCCGCGTCGCGAACTCAAGATGGCGCTGGAGAGCTATTGGTCCGGCAAATCAGACGAAAAATCCCTGCTTGAAACCGCACGTTCCCTTCGGGCGGCCAACTGGGCCCGCCAGAAGGCGTTGGGCATCACCATTATTCCCTCGAACGATTTCTCCTTCTACGATCAGGTGCTCGACACCAGCGTGATGGTGGGTGCGATTCCCGAAATATATCGTTGGACGGACGGCCCGGTTTCGCTCGCGACCTATTTTGCCATGGCGCGCGGATCGGAAGCGGAAACGGCCGCAGAAGCCTGCGCGCATGGCCATCACCAGCATGGCCTCGGGATGCCGGCGCAGGAAATGACGAAATGGTTCGACACCAATTACCATTACATCGTGCCGGAATTCACCAAGGGACAGACGTTCGCGCTGTCATCCTCCAAGCCGATCGATGAATATCGCGAGGCCAAGGCACTCGGCTACCAGACCCGGCCCGTGCTGATCGGGCCCGTGACCTACCTGAAACTCGGCAAAAGCAAGGACACTTCGCTCGATCCCTTATCGCTGCTTTCCGGCTTGCTCCCGGTCTACATCGAAATGCTGCGTCAACTCGCTGCCGAGGGCGCCGAATGGGTGCAGCTCGACGAGCCCTGCCTGGCGCTCGATCTCGACGCGGCGGCTCGCGACGCCCTCCGCCAGACCTATGCGGCGTTTTCACAGGCGTTGCCTGGGTTGAAGATCATGCTGACGAGCTATTTCGGCGGGCTCGGCGACAATCTCAACACCGCGATGTCGCTTCCGGTAGCCGGAATTCACGTCGATCTCGTTCGAGCGCCGAACCAGCTCTCCGACGTCTTGAAGAAGGCGCCGAAGGGATTGGTGCTGTCGCTCGGCATCATCGACGGACGCAATATCTGGCGCGCGAATTTGCCCAAACTGCTCGATCGGCTCGAGCCGGTTGTCGCCAGGCGCGGCGCCAGCGAAATTCAGCTCGCGCCGTCCTGTTCGCTGCTCCATGTTCCCGTCGATCTCGACCAGGAAAACGATCTGGATTCCGACCTGAAGAGCTGGCTCGCCTTCTCGGTTCAAAAAATGAGCGAGCTTGCGACGCTTGGCAAAGCGCTGGCGGGCGGCCGGGAATCCGTAAAAGACATCCTGGCTGCGTCGGCTCAGGCGGCCGCAGCGCGCGAAACCTCACCTAAAGTCCATGATGCGGCGGTGGCGAAGCGGATCGGGGCGGTGACGCCGGCCATGAGCCAGCGCCAGAGCGACTTCGCCGAACGTGCCACGACGCAGCGCGCGCGTTTCAAGCTGCCGGCGTTCCCGACCACGACCATCGGTTCGTTTCCGCAGACGGCGGAAGTGCGAAAGGCGCGGGCTGCGCGAGCCAAGGGAACGATCAGCGATGCCGAGTACAAGAAGTTCCTGCACGAGGAGACGGCGCGGGCGGTGCGATGGCAGGAGGAAATCGGGCTTGACGTCCTTGTCCACGGTGAGTTCGAGCGCAACGACATGGTGCAGTATTTCGGCGAGCAGCTTTCGGGCTTCGCCTTCACCAGTCACGGCTGGGTGCAGAGCTATGGCTCGCGTTGCGTACGCCCGCCGATCCTGTTCGGCGACGTTTCGCGTCCGCGGCCGATGACGGTCGAGTGGTGGCAGTATGCGCAGTCACTCACGGCGAAGCCGGTGAAAGGCATGCTGACGGGCCCCGTCACCATCCTCAACTGGTCGTTCGTGCGCGATGACATCCCGCGCAGCGCCTCATGCCGCCAGATCGCGCTCGCGGTCCGCGATGAGGTTTGCGACCTCGAAAAGGCAGGCGCGAAGATGGTCCAGATCGACGAGGCTGCATTGCGGGAAGGATTGCCGCTCCGCCGCGCCGAATGGGACGACTACCTGAGTTGGGCCGTCGTCAGCTTCCGGATCTGCGCCTCGGGCGTGAGCGACGAAACCCAGATCCATACCCATATGTGCTACTCGGAGTTCAACGATATCATCGACGCGATCAGTGCCATGGATGCCGACGTGATTTCGATCGAGACCTCGCGCTCCCAAATGGAACTTCTTGATGCCTTCAAGACCTACAAATACCCCAACGAGATCGGTCCCGGCGTCTACGACATCCATTCGCCGCGCGTGCCAGGGATCGGCGAGATGACCGACCTCGTCAGGCTTGCACGGCTGCGGCTTGCCGACGAGCAGCTCTGGATCAATCCGGACTGCGGGTTGAAGACGCGCAGGTGGGAAGAAGTGAGGCCCGCGCTGGTCAACATGGTCGCCGCCGCCCGCAAGCTGCGCGCCCAGCCGTAAGCCGGTCGGTTGCATCGATGGCGTCGCGGGATATCAGGGGAAACAGCGGAGACGCCGTCCTTGCCGCGCGCTTCGCCGGCGACAGAGCGCATGCCCGATCGGTCACCGCGTATTCTGTCCTGCCTTCAGAGAGCGAGGCGGCCTTGCGCGCGGCAACCTGATCGAATTTGCCACGGCCTTTTTCGCCACGTTTGCGTGTGCTGCGGACTTCGATTTTTCTTCGCGAATCTCTGTCGCTCGTTGCGCGGCTTTCGGCAAAGGCCGCGCAGGTGTTGAGGGCATTTCATGTAGCGAGGCCTCGGCAACGCCGTCGCTGGCGTAACTAAGCCGGGCGGTAAACGAAACCTCACCGCGACGGATGGTTTACAAATTTCCACGCGGAGATTCGCGGCAATAACCGCCTGGGGGCTTGCAATTTTGCCGCTGCGGACGTGTCCATTGAAACCGAGCGGTCGATCCGCATTCGGGCTTTTTCGTGCGAGATGGTCGCGCCACCGCACGAGACGCCCACCGGTTTGCCGGGGAAATCCTCGAACACGCCCGAACGGCGGCCTGTCACGAAACCCCGAGCGGCTTCATTGCACCGGCATCGGACGCTGGCAGGCGGCCCTAAAAGCTCGACCAGTAACCGTCGATGGCGTGGGCAATAAAAATGCCGGCGCTCATGACGCCAAGGAACGCAAAAACTGCTTCCAACATGGCAAACGATCCTATGATCCAGCCGTCAAATCTAACGGCACGCAACGCTACACAGTCAAAAGAATTTCTTTCGAAGCCCTATCTTCGAAAGTGGGGTGATGCTCTGAGGCAACACGCCTTGATATTATCTCCGTAGAAACCCGGATATCCGCCTGCCTGACCCGGTTATCGCCGTGGCACGTTTGCCGGCGGCGCCTCGGGCATTGTGGCCCCAATCCGAATTTCGCCTATCAGCCGGCGGCCCCGATACCCCATCTGGCCTTTCGCATTTCGGCCAAATGCTTCCTGCAAAACTCGCGATAGATCGAACTGAAGATGATCGCCAACATGACCGAACCCCATTGTTTGATCAGTACGGACGATAGGGTATCCAGGTTTCAGGATGCCTTCGCCGACCCGGCAAAATGGTTTCGTCGAACCGGCCAAATTGTTTCGTGGCTGCGGGCGGACGAAACAAATGCGATCACGATCGGCGGCCCGGACCGTGGGAGGTCTTCCCGTGCTTTCCCCTAACCGAGGGTTCGTTGTCGCGGTCGCTCGCGCAACCTTCCGTTCGGAAGGTATCTGGTTAGGAGCCGTCGCTGACGGGTATCAACGGCGGCTTTTTCATACCTTGAGGACCTGATGAATTATCAAGCGTTCACCAACGACAGTCTCACCATGATGTACCACGGGATCCGCGGGGCGCTCGCCGCCGACGATGCGCTGAGCGAGCTTGGCGAGGAAACCCGGTTTCGCGTTCGGGAGACCCCGGAGTGGAAGACGCATGCCGCCGATCTCGAGACCGAGATGCTCAGGCGCGGAATGATTTTCGAAATCATCGACTGGACGGAAGCTCAGCCTTCGCTGCCCTTCGAGGGATAATGACGTTGTCAGAAGCCGGCTGAAAATTGGCTTGCCTGGTCAGACGGGCTTTTCGTCGTCCGTGACCGGTGACGTGATCACCAGAAACACCAGATCGACCAGACCCGAATTCGAGATCGCGTGTTCCACACCGGGCGGGAGAAAGATAAAATCGTGCTGGCGCACCACATGGTTCTTGCCGGCGATTTCCATCAGCCCTTCGCCTTCGAGCACGTGGTAGATCTGCTCCTGGACCTGATGCTTGTGGCGCGCGACATGGGCCATCGGCTGATACATCGAGATCCGGTAGTCGATGTGACGCGAGCCCGCCGTCTCCGGCATCACCAGGGGTTTCGACAGCGCGCCGCCGAAATGATTGGGAAATTCACGCCATGGCACCTCAGCGATGTTG
>Ga0137377_10003745_pt1 | contig 11851 bp, 8 predicted proteins | sample SagtaG_22_FD_104815 | JGI IMG/M metagenome (GOLD analysis project Ga0137377, IMG submission 104815) | Vadose zone soil microbial communities from Sagehorn Ranch, Mendocino, California, USA - Sage2_L_40_16 metaG | ecosystem: Environmental > Terrestrial > Soil > Vadose zone | place: USA... | reverse complement strand
TTCGTGGTGCGGGAGCTCATCGAGCTCGTGCGCGAGGCGCTCGCGCACCGGCAAGCGCAAGGTGCTCCGGGAGTCGCTGCATGACGAGGATCAGGCAGTGAAGGTGTTGGTTGCGGTCAAACAGGTCGCATCCCTCGATGAGGATTTCGAGATCCGCGCGGACGGCAAGGACGTGGAGGCGGACTTTCTGCTGCGCGATCTGAACGAGTGGGACGATTACTCGCTCGAGGAGGCGGTCAAGATCAGGGAGGCCGCCACCACGCCCGTCGAAGTGGTCGCGGTATGCATAGGTCCCGACGATGCGGACGAGGCGCTGCGCAAGTGCCTGGCCAAGGGCGCCGATCGGGCCATCCGGGTGTGGGACGATGCCATGCTGGGCTCCGATTCCATCGCGATTGCACGAGTCATTGCCGCCGTCGCGCGCCGGGAACAGCCCGGCCTCCTGTTTGCCGGCGTGCAGTCCGCGGATCATGCCTTTGCATCGACGGGAATCGCGGTCGCGGCGTTTCTCGATTGGCCGCATGCGGCGGTAATAACCCAGCTTGCCTACACCCCCGGTGCGGCCCACGCCGTGGTGCGCCGCGAGCTGGAGGGTGGCGTGTTGCATGAGATGCGGATCGACTGTCCTGCCGTGCTCACCATTCAACTCGGCATCAACACGCCGCGCTATGCGTCGCTGCGCAGCATCAAGCAGGCGGCAGCCAAGCCGATCGAAGTGCTGGCACACGCGGATCTGGGAATTGCGGACAGCGAGGTGGGCGAGGGCGGCTCGCTCTCACGCGTGAGGCGCATGTACGTGCCGGAAAAGGGGCGCGCGCAGATGATCGAAGGCAGCATCGAGGAGCAGGCGGCGCGTCTGGCGCAACTCATCGAGGAGCGCGCCGGGGGTGCAGCATGAGCGGAATTCTCATCATTGCCGAGCAGCGGCGCGGGGAGCTGCGGCCCGCAACGCTGGAGATGGTGAGCGCCGCGCAATCGGCCAGGCGCTCTGCGGGCGAGCGCGTCGCGGTGGCGTTGCTGGCGGATGAGCCGCAGCGGCTCATCCCCGGCGTGAGCGTTGCGGGAGTGGACGAGATTGTCACGGTGCAGACGGCGGCGAGGGACTTCGATCCCGACGCCCTCGAAGCGGCCGTGGGTGCGCTGATCGAGGCACGCCGGCCCGCGCTGGTCCTCGTGCCACACAGCATCGACTCCTTCGGCTACGCGGCCGCACTCGCAGCCAAGGGCAATTACGGCTTCGCCACGGACGTGTTTCGCATCGGCTACGAGGGGGACGCGCTGCTCGCCACGCGCGGTGGCTACGGCCAGAAGGTCAATGTCGAGGTGGACTTCCCCGGTCGGGCGGTGGTCGTGCTTGCCATGCGCGGAAACATGTTCAAGCCGCCGGAAGGCCGGGCGACGCCGGCGGTGAGCCACTTCGCGGCCCCGCCCGCGCGCGCACGCGTGACAGGTCTGGAGTTCATCGAGCCGACCGCCAGCGACGACATCGACATGACGAGCGCTGAGTTCATTCTCGCCATCGGGCGTGGCATCGGCGAGCAGGCGAACGTCGCGCGATTCCAGGAGCTCGCTCGTGCCCTCGGCGCGGTTCTCGGATGCTCGCGGCCGATCGCAGACGCCGGCTGGCTACCCAAGAGCCGCCAGATCGGCCAGTCCGGCAAGACCGCAAGCGCCTGCAAGCTCTACGTGGCGATGGGGATCTCCGGGGCGATTCAACATCTTGCCGGGATGAAGCACGTCAGCACGATCGTGGCGGTGAATGCCGATGCCGGAGCCTCGATCTTCAGCATCGCCACCCACGGCATCGTGGCGGATATCTTCGAGATCGCAGACGCGCTGCGCGCTCATTTCCCGCACTAACCGCTACCCGGCAAACCCCTCAGGAGGGAGACCATGGCACTAACCTGGCGCACATCGGTTCTCGCTGATCGTCATCGCGCACTGGGCTCGAAGCTCGAAGACTGGAACGGCATGGGCACCGCGTGGACCTATGCCCACGACATGGCGCTCGACCACGTCGCCATCCGCACCAAGGCGGGGCTGATGGACGTGTCGGGTCTCAAGAAGCTCTACCTCACCGGGCCGCACGCCGCGCCCATCCTGCACCAGGCGACCACGCGCGACATAGCCAAGATCTACCCGGGGAAGTGCGCGTACGCCTGCATGTTGAACGAGGCGGGGCACTTCATCGAGGACTGTATTCTGTACCGCACCGGTCCTAACACGTGGATGGTGGTGCACGGCAGCGGCGCGGGACACGAGACGCTCACCACCGCGGTGGTCGGCCGCAACGCGGCCATGATCGTCGATGAGGATCTCCACGATCTGTCGCTGCAGGGTCCCATGGCCGTGGAATTCCTGGCCCGGCACGTGCCGGGTATTCGCGATCTCGGATACTTCCATCACAGGCCCGCGCTGCTCTTCGGCCGGCCCGTGGTGCTCTCGCGGACGGGATACACGGGCGAGCGTGGCTACGAGATCTTCTGCAAGGGCGAAGACGCGGGGCTCATCTGGGACACCGTGCTCGCGCAAGGCAAGAGTCTCGGCATCGTCCCGACCTGTTTCGCCACGCTCGACATGCTGCGCGTGGAAAGCTATCTGCTGTTCTATCCGTATGACATGTCGCAGATGTATCCCTTCGAGAAGGATCCGCCGGGTGACACCCTGTGGGAGCTCGGGCTCGACTTCACGGTCAGTCCCGGCAAGACCGACTTCCGCGGAGCGGATCAGCACTATCGGCTCAAGGGCAAGGAGCGCTTCCGGATCTTCGGCCTGCTGGTCGAGGGCAGCGTTCCTGCTGACATGGGGGATCCCGTGTACGCCGGCAACAAGAAGGTCGGCGTCGTGACCTGCGCGATGCACTCGACGCTTACCCGCAAATCCATGGCAATCGCCCGACTTGACGTGCCGGTGGCCGTGCACGGGACGCGCCTGGAAATTCGCGGCAAGAACGTCAAGGGCCCGGCGACTGCGCACACGCTGCCGTTCGATGATCCGGAGAAGAAAAAGCGCATGGCCGTCGGGTAAGGAGCGCGCGCCGGTTGTAGAACCTGCGCGGCGGATGCGATGGCGGTTGACGTGCTCCGCTCAGGGTGGTATTCGTTGTAAAAAATATTGACTGACATGCAAGTGACGGGTGGGGGTCTCAAATCGCTCTTTTTGTGATGGGCAATGACGTGGCGCCTGCTGCGACCTACGGGCAGCGGGCTTGTGCGCGTGACGCGCAATCGGCTCGATGAAGATGACGGGGTCGCTCAGAGATGCCGTGCGCGTTCACTCGAGGGGGTGCGTAACATGCGGAAGCTGACATTGGTACTGTTGATGTCGCTCGGAGCAGTGTCGCTGGTTGCAAATGCGGCCGTGTCGGAAAGCGACGCGGAGCCTCAATCGGCCTCCGGCCGAGAGGGTGGCGGGGCGGGAACACAATCCGCCGCGTCGCAGGGGCCAGCTCTCCAGGAGGTCGTCGTCACTGCCCAGAAGCGGTCGGAGAACCTCCAGGAAGTCCCTATTGCCATCACCGCTCTCTCCGGAGATCGGCTTGCCACTCTCGGCGTCGTGCGCACTGAAGACTTGGCGGCAGCCAGCCCGGGTGTGCTGATAACTGAATTCGGGCAGGCCGCGAACGCGATGGCAATCTACGTACGCGGCATCGGGCAGTTGGACTTTGCCGAGCACCAGGAGTCGCCTGTTGCACTCTACATCGATGGCGCTTACCTCAGCTTCCAGGGAGCCGCCGGACTCGGGCTCTACGACCTGCAGCAATTTTCCATACTGCGCGGCCCTCAGGGTACTCTGTTCGGGCGCAACGCAAACGGCGGTGTGGTTCAGATTACAACCAACAAGCCAACCGACAGTTTCACCGGGTATCTGAAGGAAGAGGTCGGCAGCTACGGCCAGTTCAATACCGAGGGCGCAATCAGCGGGCCAGTGACCGATAATCTGGATGCGCGCTTCTCGTTCCTCTACAACCGGCAGTCTCCTTGGTTGCACAACACTCTCGGTCCTTCACTTGGAGCCGACAATACGGCGAACGGCCGCTTTCAGCTGCTATACAAGCTCACCGGGAGTACGCAGGATCTGCTTGAAGTTTTCGCCTCCCGGTCGTTCCCGATCGCGGCCGGAGTGTATATCCCGTCCCCGGCCGCCCCGAATCCGGCAAATCACGGCCTGGCCGAGGACAACAGCGGCGCACTGTTCGTGAACTTTTGCTCAAGTCTCGGGTACACCGTCTCGCCCGGAGCGACCAACTGCCAGGGTTATCGGGCGCCGAGCGGTGATCCATTTCAATTCTCGGACCCGCGCGTGGGAAACTTTGCTCGTTCAATTGCGGGCGTCACCAACACGTTCACGCATGAAATGTCGTGGGCAAAGCTCACCTCAATCACGAACTATACCAACTATGGTAAGCATTACCTCGAGGAGGACAGCGATAGCCCTATCCCGATAGTCGGATACAGGAATGACGCCGCTGCATATCAGGGTTCCGAAGAACTGCAATTGAACGGTCACACCGGGTCGGCGCAATGGGTGGCGGGACTATACCTTCTCAACATCCGCGGCCATTACGACAACGACAGCATCTATACCAGTATCTATGCTCCCATCCTTCTTACGGGCACCGTATATACTCAGAACGTTACGACGTATGCCTTATACGATCAGGTCGACTACGCACTCACCAGTCGATGGAACATCACCCTGGGAGAGCGCGTCGAGAGGGACAAAAAGGGGATCAACCTTACCGCATTCTGCGTTATCGCCAGTCCGGCCTTGTGCACCAGTTACGGCCTTGCCCCCACCAGCCAGTTCGTGCATGGGGACGTCGCCGATACCCAATGGTCGGGAAACCTGCAGCTCAACTACAAGCCATCCAGCGACCTGATGCTCTATGCCGGGATTCGCCGTGGCACCAAAGGTGGCGAGATATCGGCGACAACTTTCCCTGGACCTGGACTTACGTTCGCTTCTATTTACGTAAGGCCCGAGATATTGACGGACACGGAAGTCGGCTTCAAGTCGGAGCTGTTCAGCCATCGCGTGAGACTCAATGGCGATTTATTCTACTATCACTATCAGGACTATCAGGCATTCAAGTTCGTAAATTTCACGTCCATTCTATTCAACGCCCCGGCGCGGGACTACGGCGCCGAGCTCAGCGTGTCTGCGTTGCTCACGCCGACTTTGACGGCGGATCTCGGCCTGGCTTACCTTCACACCAAGGTGACGGGCGTAGAATTACCGGATGCAACCTTTGCGGACCAAGTGCAGCCACTTGCACCGAATCTTTCGGCGACGGCTGACCTGCGAAAGGAATGGCGCGAGCCGTTCGGCACTTTCTTCGCCGCAGGGAACTTGCTGTATGTCGGATCACGCTTCTACGGGTCGGTCAACCAACCGGAGCTCATCGGGCCGAAGTATGTCGAAGGCAATGTGAGCGCCGGCTATACCACCCCTGATGGGAAATGGAGCTCCAGTCTGTCCGTGAAGAACCTAGGCAATAGGGTCATCACGGTCGACAGGTTTGACGTTGTGTCGAGTGGGGGATATTCGGAAAGGAGCATCGCCCCGCCACGTTGGGTCACTTTTGAGATGCGGTACAGCTTTTGATTCCACTTTCCGCGCATCTCGCGCTGTCGGCGCCGTTTGCGGCGCTCGCCGGCGAGCGGCTGCACGTCATCGAGCATGCAGTGAATGAGACGACGACTCACGTGGGCGCGGGCGCGAAGGGTGATTCCGCGGGCGACCTGCTCACCTGGCGAGCCTGCGCAGCCACGGCAGCCGGCCGGCGCCAAGCAGCAGCGGCGCACAGCTGAGGAATACCAGCAGGCCATTCGGCGTCCAGGAGTCCATCGCCAGCCCTCCAAGGCTCGGACCCACGATGCCGCCGGCGCAATACACGACGACGAACACGGCGTTGGCGTCGGCAAGCTCTGGGGGCGGGTACGATTCCCCGAGGAGCGCGATTCCCTGCGTATAGAAGCCGTACATCGTTCCGCCCCACAGCAGCAGCAGCGGCCACAGCAGCCAGGTGCCGATTGCGGCTGAAAGCAGTACCGGGCCGACCACACAGACGCTCGCGCACCCGCTCAACACGCGGCGACGCCCCAGCCGGTCCGCCAGCCAGCCGATCGGCAGCTGCAGGATGACATTGCCGGCGAGGAAGACGCTCACGAGCAGCAGCGATGTGCGCTCGTCGAGGCCGCGCAGCAGACCGAATACGGGCAGGAGCGACACATAGGCCGATTCCACGAGGCCCGCAATCAACGCTGCGAGCATCACGATGGGCGCGGCGCGCGCGATACGCAGCCACTGCAGCCGGTCCCGCGGCCCGGGCTCCCTGGCTGAGCTCTCGCGCACGAGAAGCAGGGGCAGAGCGGTGAGCGCCAGGCACAGCGCCCCGACGTCAAACGGCCGCCACCCGGCCGTGCCGGTGATTTGCAGCAGCAGGGGGCCTGCCATGACGCCGGCCGCGAACACCGTGGCGTAGGTCGCCATGACCGTGCCGCGCGACTGATCGGTGCTCAAGGTGTTGAGCCAGACTTCACTCGCGATCCACTCCAGACCCAACGCGCAGCCGGTTACGAAGCGCAGGGCAAGCCAACCCTGAAAGCCCGGAAGCAGCGGCATGAGCAACAGTATGGCGGTCGAGACTGCAATTCCGAGGATGATTGCGGAACGCAACCCGAGGCGCGCGATCGCGCCCGGATACAGGGGTGCGCAGAGCATGACCGCTACGGTGCTGATGCTGGTCACCGCACCGATTTCGAAGCTCGAAGCCCCGCCGCGCTGCAGAACCAGCGCCATCAACGGCGGCTGAAAGCCGAAGATCAAACCCACTCCGAAGCTTGCGGAGAACACCGCCGCCAGGCTGAGCTTTTGCGACCTGTTCCATGGGCTCTGGTCGAGTGGGACGGAGGGCATGCGCTGCGGCGGTGGCACCGGCTGCTAGCCGGTCGCAGGCGGGTGAGGCCCGTAAGGCCCGTACACACGCGATCCCACCAGATACGCGACGCCGGCGCAGAGCGCCGCGGGCAGCGATGCGGTGAGGAACTCGTACGGCGCGCTGGAAGCGAATGTGAGCGGGTTCAGGAGCCCGATGTACACCGCGCAGCCGAGCGCAAGCGCGACGACCGCGGCCGGATTGAACCCGTGCAGATAAGCGTAGGGCCCGGCGGGGTCGCGCGCGTAGATTCCCCTGAGGCTCACTCTGCGGTGACGCAGCACGAAGTAGTCCGCGATCTGGATTCCGCACAGGGGCGCAAATCCCACGCCGAGAAACGCCAGGAAGGTGCCGAACTTCGCGAAGAACAGCTCCGGAATCAGCACGCCGATGACGGCCACCGGCGCAATGGTTGCGAGCAGCAGCAACCACCAGGGCGTGCGCTCGAGAGCTGCAAAATTACGCAGCCCGATGGCCGATGAGTAAATGCCCGCGATGGCGGTGCCGAAATTCGCCGCCCCGACGAACAGCAGCGCTACGATCGCGTAGGGCGTGCCGCCGACCGTGCGCAGCCACTGAGCAGGATCGGAGGTCTTCAGCACCAGTACCCCGGCAAGCCCGATGAGACTGAGCAACGGCACGGGGGCTCCCATGCCGAGCATGACCGGCAGCACCGCGGTACGCGCATTGGGGGCCATGCGGATCATGGCGCCGACGTATGGCCACCAGGACAGCGTCGAGGAAATCCCGAGCTCGAGCCCGGTGGTGTAGTCCCACAGCCGGTCGGGTCTGGCCAGGGCGGGCCTGGCGGCCTCGAGCTCGGGCCAGCGATGGGAGACGAGCAGGTACAGCATCCACAGCCCGATGAGAACGTGCGCGACCAGGATCTTCGAGATGGTGGAAACGCCCCTCGCGCCCCACAGCAGCGAAAAATAGATGAGCGTGCAGGCGAGCAGGGCGGCGCCGGGCACGATCTGGCGAGCGCTGATGGCAGGTGACAGCAGGCCCAGCACGCTCAGCAGCTCGGTGGCGGACTTCGCAAAGAAGATCAGCAGCAGCGAATTCCAGCCGATGATCGAGATGAGCTGCATCAGGGCGGGAATGATCCAGCCGCTGCTACCGAACTGCGGCTTGGTGGAGGCGACCGAATCGATGCCATAGCGAGCGCAGATCGGTCCGGCGGCGAGAAACACGATCAACATGCCGATCATGCAACCGGCGCTCATCGCGGCGGCGCCCTGGAAGAAATTCAGGTAGTAGCCGACGTACTCGCCGATCAGATAGCACCAGGTCGCCGCCGCCGCGGTGGCGAGCGCGATGGCGAGTCGCCAGGGTCCCCAAGATCGTTCCGCCGGCAACAGCGGCCATGCGCTCTTGTCAGCAAGACCGCCGTCCGCGAGGCTCATCTTAGCCGGCCTGCTGGGCCGCACCCGGATGCTTCAAAGCCACCACCCGAGGATGAGCAGCGCGATCGGCAGCACAACGCCGAGGAGGGCCAGCCACAGCCAGCTGACAGGATCGAAGTCCTGCGCGGCGGGCTGCGCTTCCAGCGCATCGATCCGGCGGGCGAGCTCGGGAGGCAACGGATTCGACATACACTGAGCTCTCAGCGCTCGCCGGGCCGCGGAAACGCCTCGGCGTCGCTGTAGGGGAACCACCAGAAGTCGTGGGCGTGCGCGGCCGGATCGATCATCGCGAGTTTGGTGTGCCGGAAGGTATCGAGCCCTTCCGACCCCAGTTGCCGGCCCATGCCGGACTGCTTGCGGCCACCGAACGGACCGGCATCGTTGTCGAGCAGCGGAGCGTTGACCCACACCATGCCCGCCTCCAGCTCGTTCACGGCCCGCATCGCCTCATCGAGGTCGCGCGTGTAGATCGTGGCACCCAGGCCGTAGCGCGAGCGGTTGGCATGCGTGATGGCCTCCTCGAAGCTTGCGACCCTGCACACCGGAGCCACCGGCCCGAAGGACTCGTCGTTCAGGATAGCGGACCCGGCCGAAACGTCGACCAGCACGGTCGGCTCGACGAACCAACCGCGCTTCAAGCCGGCCGGGCGCCCACCGCCGACGGCGGTGCGGATCCCCTCATCCTTCGCCCGCTGCAGGATGCCTCTGAAGCGCAGCAGCTCGCGCTCCGATGCCATCGGTCCCATGTCGACCCGGTCCAGGCCGTTTCCCACCCGAACCTTCTTCGTATGCTCTATCAGGCAGGCGACGAACTCATCGTAGATCGCGGCGTGTACGTAGAATCGCTCGGCCGCGGCACACACCTGACCGCAGTTGAGATACGCCCCGAACGCCGCGCCGCGCGCCGCAATGTCGACCGGCGCCGACGGCATGACGATGTACGGGTCGTTGCCGGAAGTCTCGATGAGCGAGCGCTTGTACATGCCGGCACAGGTCTGCGCTACCCATCTTCCCGTCTCGATACCGCCGGTGAAGGCCACCATGTGCGTGTCGGGGTGATTGACGAGCTGCTGCCCGACCTTCGCACCGCCGGCGAGGACCTGAACGAGACCGGGCGGAAGCATGGCGAAGGCCTCGACGAACTTCAGCGTGGTGAGCGTCGTCAGATCCGAAGGCTTGATGATGACCGCGTTGCCACTCGCAAGCGCTGCAGCCGCCTGCCAGCACAACAGGCACAGCGGGTAGTTGAACGGCAGGATGATCACGACCACGCCGAGCGGCTCCTTGGTCGTGAAGTGGAACTGGTGGTCCACGACGGGACCCAGAACCTTGCCGGCCTCGTGGCGGGCAATCTCGGCATAGTAGTCGGTCGCGGTCGCCGACCAGATCACCTCGTCTGCCGATTCCTTGTACGGCTTGCCCATCTCGCGGGTCAGCATCTCGGCGACCGACGCGCGCGCCTCCCGCATCGCGCGCGACGCCTCGTGCAGGAGCTCCGCGCGCTTGTGGTAGTTCACCTTGTTCCACTGCTTCTGCGCGGCGTTCGCGGCCCGTACGGCCGCGTCGACCTCCGCGGGCGTGGCCTCGAGCAGCTCGCCGATGACCTGCTCGGTGGCCGGATCGATGACTCGTACGCGGGCTTCGCCGGACCCCGGCACTTGATGTCCATCGATCTGATGTCGCCCGCTGAGATGCTGGAAGAGTCCTTCAAGGCTCATGGTGATCTCCGATTGCCGCTGACGTGGATGTCGCGGCTCGAACGGCTTCGGGCGCAGATTGCAGCGGGCGCTGCCTCACTCTGCAGTGCCTCAGCGCCTGGCTTGGCGCTGGCTGAGCGCGACGCCCGCCAGAATCAGCGCCCCCGCCATCGCCATGCTCACGGTGAGCGGCTCACCGAGAACCAGCCAGGCCCAGATCACGCCGAACAGGGGTATCAGGTAGGTGACGGTGGAGGTCCGCGCGGCGCCGATGCGGGCGACGAGTCGGTAATAGAACACGAACGCTATCCCGGTGCATAGGACGCCTAGCAGGATGGCGCTCACCCAGGAGCCGGGGGGAATGGCGTGGTGCGGCCAGAGGTAGATCGCCAGCGGGGCCAGCAGCACGCTGCCGCTCACGAGCGCCGCGGCCGCCACCGCGCCGGCGGGGTAACCGGTGAGATAACGGCGCACCAGGTTGAGGCCGACGCCATACAGGAGCGACGCCGTAGTGCCCGCCAATGCGGCAGGCCAGACACTCACGCCCGCGGTCCTGCCGCTCGCGAGAATCGCCACGCCCACGAATCCGGCCACCAGGCCGATGAGGCGCCGCGGGCCGATCTGCTCACCGTAGAACAGGAAGGCGATGACGGCGGCGAACATCACCGTCATGGCGTTGCTGATGGCGCCGATGCCCGCCGGCGCCCGCTCGGCGCCCCAGGCGAACAGCGCAAACGGAATGACGGAGTTGACGGCGGCGATGCCGGCGATGCGCAGCCACAGCGCGACGCTGAACCGCGCGCGGGCGGCCCACAGCAGCGGCAGCAGGACGAGTGCGCCGAGGGCGAGGCGTGCTTCGACCAGCGGCAGGGGGCCAAAGTCCGCGGCCGCCACCCGCATGAACAGGAACGAGCCGCCCCAGATGGCGCCGAGCAGCGTCAATTCCAGCGGCGTGCGCCAGGGCGCCCCGACCGCGTCGGCGGCGGGGGTGGGCACGGCAGCGCCTGCGCCGGCCGGAGCGACGCTCGCGGGACTCGCCGTGGTGCATTCAGAGGCGGACATGAGGCTCTAGCTCTCCATTGCTGTAGGGTTCACCGTGACAGGCCGCGGGCTCGCCTGCCACCCGATACTTGCGGGCGCGCGCGGCGAATCAACGCAGTGCCTGCTCGAAATCCTCCAGCAGATCCTCGGTCGCCTCGATTCCGACCGACAGGCGCAGCAACCCGTCGCCGATGCCGAGGCGCAGGCGATCTTCGCGCGACAGCCCGGCGTGCGAGGTGGTCGCCGGCCGTGTCAGAAGTGTATGTACGCCCCCGAGGCTCGGCGCAACGATGGGAATGCGCACCTTGTGGGCAAACTCATCGGCGCGGCTGGCCGGGCCTTTGAGCTCGAAGCTCAGCACGCCGCCGAAGCCGGCGAACAGGCTGCGGGCGCGCGCATGTCGCGGATGCGTCTCGAGACCGGCGTAATTGACGCGCGCGACCGCCGGGTGGCCTTCGAGAAAGCGCGCCATCCTGAGCGTGCTGTCATTCTGGTAGCGCACCCTGAGGGCGAGGGTCTTCAGTCCGCGGCTGAGCAGGAACGCCGCGTGCGGGTCGAGCGATCCGCCAAGGTGGTTGGCCTTGTGCCGGATGCGCTCGACCAGCTCGGCGCCGCCTGCGACCGCGCCCGCCACGATGTCCGCATGGCCGTTCAGATACTTGGTGGCGCTGTGGATCGAAAGATCGAAGCCCGCCTCGATGGGGCGAAAGTTGATGGGACTCGCGAAGGTATTGTCGATGATGGATACCAGGCCATGGGCGCGCGCG
>Ga0137377_10003740_pt1 | contig 11856 bp, 6 predicted proteins | sample SagtaG_22_FD_104815 | JGI IMG/M metagenome (GOLD analysis project Ga0137377, IMG submission 104815) | Vadose zone soil microbial communities from Sagehorn Ranch, Mendocino, California, USA - Sage2_L_40_16 metaG | ecosystem: Environmental > Terrestrial > Soil > Vadose zone | place: USA... | reverse complement strand
CGTCCTTATATTGCTGCCCATAAACGCTGAGCCCTAGCCAATCGACGTAATCGGAACCGGGATAGTAAGCAGGCGCGCAGTTCCAAGTCTCATACGGATAGGGATAATTGTTGGTGTGAAACATCCACTTAATATTCAACGCTCCACGCGCACGAACGCGATCGACCACATGACGGTAGGCAGTGCGGAATGTTTCCGGGCCTTTCCAATTATTGCGCTCTTTGTCCCATTCGGCGCCGCCGTAATAGGCTCCTGACCATGGGAACCACGTCCCATTCATTTCAACGCCGAAGACAACGATTAATGGATGGCCAAAACCTCGGGCCGCGTCGGCCCACTTGTCGATGTAGCCGTCCCACGTCCCGGCAATGATCTCGTTCAAATTAAACTTGCCCGGCCCGCGATCTTCTTCATAGGGTTTGTCCCAAGGCGACCAGAAAACGAGAGGCAACGAACCGTGTCGCCAAATGACATTTAAATTGTCCGTCGGGAAACTTTGCTCGCCCCAATAGCTCGAGGAAGCGACGATGGCCTGATGTTTGCCCACCATCGTCTCGAAATCCTCGATCATTTCCAGCGTCACGTCATCTTCCTCATCGCCGAAATCCATGAACGCGCCGGTGTAAGCGCCATGCTCGGGAATCACAACCTCAACCGGACCATTGGGATCGACCCGCGATACTGCCCCGCGTTCGTGGCACCCGAGTAGGGCCAAACTCGACGCAATCGTTACAACGACTGCAAAAACTGGATCCGCGCGCATTGGGTCCGCAAATTCTGCGCAAACGTTGTACCTGTCCAGCGTGCGCTGACTTTGCTTTATTCGCCTGCTGCTATCTTCTGCTTTAGCTCGAGTTTGCCAGCATGCATCAAATCGATACGAAGCTCACTTTGGTTTGCCTCGTCTGCTTCGTGGGAGGCACAGCGCTTTTGGAAGGAGGCACGCTTTCGAATCTGCAGCGCCCATTTGCCGTTGTGGCCGTCGTGGCCGCGGAGCAGCCTGTAAATAAATGCGTACCGATACAAGCACTGGGAGGAGGCATTGACGGGCACGAAAAAGGCGAATGTGCGCGGATGTTGTCGGATAAAAACATTGCCGAAATGCTCTCAGCTGGACTTGGGCCTTTAACGTATCGGCTACGCACGGAACTAGCGGGCGAAGTCTGGCACTGGAATCCGCGCGGCACCTGGAGTGATGCATCCCATCACTGTGGCTATTGGACCTCGGATGATTCCGTCGCCGATCCGATCGTTGTCTCATACGGCTATCGTTTGCCGCGTCGTGGAAATACGATCGATCAGGCGAACGATGATGGGTTCTCCCGAATCGCGGATGGCGACGAAGATTCTTTTTGGAAGAGTAATCCATATCTCGATTCTCACTTCACCGGCGATTCCGACAACGTGCATCCGCAGTGGGTAGTGATCGATTTGGGCAGGGCCAAATCGGTAAACTCTATCCGTATTCATTGGGGCACACCGTACGCGGAACAGTATCGCGTCGAGTACTGGACTGGAAGTGATCCGATGCACTTACACAGCGACCGCGAAGATGAATGGCGTCTTTTCCCGAAAGGTGAAGTCGATCACGGCTCGGGCGGAGACGAATATGTCCGGCTCAGCGGAAAGGCTCGTTCAGTTCGATTCCTCCGTTTTCTAATGAGTCAGAGTTCGGGAACAACTGCACAACCCTCAAATGATATTCGCGACCGCGTCGGGTTTGCCATTCGCGAAATCAGCATCGGCAGGCTCGAGAGCAACGGTCGCTTTCATGATTATGTCCGCCACGCGGCGGATCGACATAAGCAAACGATCGTCTATGTGTCGTCGACCGATCCTTGGCATCGAGCCGAGGACCTCGACTGCAACATCGAACAGCCCGGTCTCGATTTCATTTTGACCAGCGAACTCACAAATCGCTTGCCAGTACTCGTGCCAGTCGGTGTTTTGTACGACACGCCAGAGAACGCAGCCGCCGAGGTCAAATATTTATTAGAACGACAATATCCCCTGGAAGGAATCGAGCTGGGCGAAGAACCTGACGGCCAGTGGGCTTCGCCGGAGGATTATGCAGCGCTTTACGCTGGAGTTGCTCATCGTCTGTCTGGACTGTCGCCACACCTCAAGCTCGGGGGACCGAGCCTGCAGAATTTCGAGTCACAATTACTCACGTGGCCCGACGAGTCCGGCAACCGTTCCTGGATGAACCGGTTCTTGCGTCATATCCGCGCTAAACAGGGTCCGTTCGATTTTTTCTCGTTCGAATTCTATCCCTTCGACGACGTCTGCTCGGATGCGGCGCCACAGTTGTTGGAAACCCCCAAGCGGCTGGGCGTGATGATGACCAGCTTGCGCGCGGACGGAGTATCAACTGATATCCCCTGGCTTATGACCGAATACGGCTATTCCGTATTCGCCGGACGGCATGAAGTAGATATGGAAGGGGCGCTTTTCAGTGCAGATACGGTCGGGGCTTTCCTGACATTGGGTGGCTCCAAGTCTTACCAATATGGATATGAGCCGAACTACCTAACAGATGAGCTCAAGTGTTCCTGGGGCAATCTTATGATGCTTCAGCTGAATCTGAACAGTGAGCAAGTTAATCGGCTTTCTGCTTATTATGCCGCCCAGCTGATCACGAAAGAATGGATGCAGCCCACGAATAAAGCGCATGACGTATTTTCGGTAAACATCAAGCAGCGTGGCTCAAGATCGGCGCCCGCCGTGAGCGTCTATGCGGTGCACCGACCGGACAAGCAATGGGCGCTACTGGCGATCAATAAGGATCCCAAGCGCGCCGCCCAGCTTACCGCCCAGTTCAAACTCTCGGGCACGCAGCCGCCAATGAGTTTCACCGGCCAGGTTACAATAATTCAATTTACGCGGCAGCAATATTCGTGGCGCGATGATGGGCCGAATGGCCATCCTATCCGAAGCCTGCCCTCGGCACATTTTCGAGGCGATGCTTCTGTGTCGTACCTTTTGCCCCCCTATTCCCTAACGGTATTGCGGGGACGGCTACCGGATTTCCGCTGAGCAACGCCTCGCGTTTCCGTCTACGCGCGCACGGGTACGGAAGCCGTGCGTTCCAGCTTGCCCCAGCTAACCCACGCGCCTTTCACCGCACGCAGAATCGCTTTCCAGATGCAATAGCTCAGCATCGGTCGGTAAATCAGACGCATCGGTAAAATGCGCCAGGCGCGCGCAATCGGTTCGCGCTCGAGAACGCAGGCCAGCGTCGCAAGAACCAGGTCCATCGCGAGGAAGGTGATGACAAAGGGCATCACTGCGCTCCAGGCGCCAAAGGGCAGCGAAGCCAGCAAGAACAGATCGACCATCGGCGTAACCGCGACAAGAATGATCTGGAAAAACCAGACGCTTGGCAAACTAAACCAGCCCAGCGCGCGATAGTTCCAGTTGAATATCATGTCGCGATGTTTCCAGAGACATTGCAGTGTGCCATAGGCCCACCGAAAACGCTGCCGCGCCAGCGTTCGCACGCTCTCGGGCGCTTCCGTCCACGCGACCGCACCAGGCACGTAAACGATTCGCCCTCCATGTCTGTGCAACGACAAAGTCAGGTCGGTGTCTTCGGCAAGCGTTTGCAAACTCAGGCCGCCCGCTTCATCGATCGCATCCTTACGGATGGCGCTGATCGCGCCAGGCACCACCGTGATGCAGTTCAAGCGGTTGTAAGCGCGTCGGTCGAGATTAAAACCGCACGTATATTCCAGCGCCTGACAACGCGCGATGAACGAACGTAAGTTTCCAACTTTCGCGTGACCCGACACGGCGCCGATGCGCGCATCGGCAAATGGTTCCAGCAAACGCGGGAGCGTGTTGCGCTGACATTGCGTATCGGCATCGATGAAAACGACGATGCCGGTATGCACAGCACTGAGACCGCGCTGCAGTGCGCGAGCTTTACCTCGGTTTTCCTGCGGCAACAAGCGAACGCGCGGATCGATATGCCCAATGCGCTCAACTTCGGCGGCTGTCTCATCACGCGAGCCGTCGTCCACAACGATGACTTCGATTTCACCCTTGTAGTCGGTCGCTAGAAGAGCACGCAAAGTTTCCGCGATGACTTTCCCTTCGTTGTAAGCAGCCATCACCACACTGATCGGCTCCGCAAAATCCGCCGTCGGTCCCCGCCGGAAACGGTAGGCCAGCCAAATGACAACGAGCGTGCGGATGACAACGAGCGCCGTTGCCACAATCATAAACGCCCAAAGGAATTCCTCGATGCCGTGAAAAACGCGAAATCCGGTGCTGCTGACCAGACGTGTGAGCGATTGCCCATTTTTTTGCAAGGGCGGCATGATTGCATCACGCGTCGTGCCAAGAAGGGTGCTCAAAGGCAGCACGCTATCTCCGCGCGTATGCAGCCAATCCAGAATGCGCGGGAGTGCCTCGACAGTCTGCGAGCGATCGCCGCCCGCGTCGTGCAGCAGGATGATACTGCCGTCGTGCCGCTGTTGCTTCACGCGCTGAAGAATGGTGTCTGCGCCCGGCTTCGCCCAATCTTGTGGATCGATGCTTTCCATGACGACTATGTAATTGAGATCTTCAGCGATTTGCAGCGGAATCAGTTCGCTTAGTTGCGATGGCTCGGTATCAGCGGCATAAGGCGGGCGGAATAACGTGGTGGCGCGACCCGTGATCGTTTCGAGCAGAAGCTGCGTCGCGTTCAGTTCAAGCCGGATGTGCTCCGGCCAGCAGAGCGCCAGGTTTGGGTGATAATAAGTGTGGTTCCCGATCTCGTGCCCTTCATCGACAATGCGGCGGACGAGAGCCGGGTGATGCTCCGCGTTCACTCCCACCAGGAAAAAGGTGGCTTTCACGTTTGCCGCTTTAAGGATGTCTAAAATCTTTGGCGTCCATCGCGGATCGGGACCGTCGTCAAAGGTAATTGCCACCTGATGCTCACCGCCAGCGCCTTGATGATAGAGAGTAGGGAATTGCGCGAACTTCACGTATTTCGCCGCGAGATAACCGTCCGCGTCGACCGTGAGCCTTCGCATTCCTTCTGAGCGGCTCTCGTCGACGGTGACAATCTCGCCATCCCCGACATCTGCGATCGTGTCTGTCGCTTTGATTACTTCGAGAGACTGACGCGTCTGATTGTCGATCTTAAAGTCCCGCGGAACGCTTAGCGCTTCCCAAATCGCAGGGTCTTCGCTGCCGAGCCGATAGAGCGCAAACCCACCCGCCTTTTCGTCGCGCACCTCACGCAGTTCGTTTAAGAATGTCACGACATCAAGAAACCAGACAGCGTGCTCCTTATTCTCATCCTGAAAATAAAAATAGGGACTGTAACTGGGCCCTTTCACTTCTGTGCTCTCGACTTCTGCATCATTGGCGCGGCTCATCGCCTCTGGAAAACTGATCAGCTCCGCTTTTTTCGCGCCGATCGTCCAATCATACCCGTAACTACCCAGCGCGATGATCCATTGCTTGGTGTCCGAATCTTCCAGCAGGACGTGCATCCATCCTTCGAACCATGAGCGCGATGCCAGCGGCCCAGGCGGATCTGTCTCGGAAGTTTCGTCAAACAACATCGCCACAAAACGATCGACGTTGTCCGCGAGGGTATTGAAGTCGATGTAATCCAACTCCTGGCCGGGCTGAACGCAGAGCCACAGTTCCTTGTTATCATCATGCAACGCGTCGGCGAATTTATCGATGAATCCAGTGATGTCTTTTTTGTAAGCCGGGTCGACTTGCTCCCAATCGACCACCACTCCTGAAGCCTTGGCATCCCGTAAGACCGCAAGCACTCTTTGAATAAACCGATCCTGTCGCTCCGCCGGACCGTGCGCCAGGTTTTCGATCGCCTCCGGTTGCCAGGTGTCCCCGACGAGGTTCGTGAGCAGCGGCATAAGCGCAATTCCTTTGTTCGCGGCAAGTTTCGGAAGCCGAGGGTCCGCGTCGATTTGCAACTCGCCCATGCCATTGACCACTGTCATCCACTCAGGGCAAAGATGTGTAATCTGCGACACGTGTTGCTCGAGGGATGCGTAGCTGTACGGATCCCCGTTGGTGTAAAATGCGAGCCGCACTTCATTGTTGGGCGATTTCTTTCGCGGCCGCGGCAGAGGAGTAGATGCTGGGCCACCGAGTTTCTTTGCCGCCTGTCGCGCCGCGCTGAATTTCTGCCACAGCAGCGAACTCGGAGACAATTGCCCGGCCGGATTCTCTTTTTGCAACGCCTTCAATTGCCCTTTCAACTGCCGCAGGGAAAAAGGCACGCTCATTTGCGGCGCGACAAAAAGCGTCTGAACAAACAGCACTGTACCGAGAAAAAACAGCACGCCTGCAACGAGCAGAATCAGGCGCAGGCGCGGCCAGCGTTTACCGGTGGGATCGGAGAAAACGAATGGCGTGACTCCTTCAGTGGGGATCTCGGGCATCAATCCGCTATAATCGTCCATGCGCTACAAGAAGAAAATGCCATTCTCTCGCTCTTAATCGTCCGCCACGCCGGAGCCAGGCGGAGGGTCGGAGGAGTGGGGCGGTTGCAAATAAAACATCGAACATCGAACATCGAACATCGAAATGCATGTCGAACCAGATTCACTGCCCACTGGACACGCCGGTATTGCTGCGCGTTTAAAAAAAGGCCCCACGATCCATTCAAGCGCGTGGATTGTCCCCGGCGCAACCGTAGTTGGCGACGTCACGCTCGCAGAAGAATCGAGCGTTTGGTACGGAGCGGTGTTGCGCGGCGACATCAACCGCATCATCATTGGACCGCGCTCGAACATTCAGGATAATGCTGTCGTCCACCTGGACACAAATTATCCAACAACGGTAGGCGAGCTGGTTACCGTGGGCCACAGCGCAATCGTGCACGCATGTAAGATCGATAATGAAGTGCTTGTCGGAATGGGCGCCATCATTCTCGACGATGTAGAAGTCGGCGCGCGCTCCATCCTCGGCGCAAACACGCTCGTCACTTTAGGGACGAAAATTCCTCCCGGCTCGCTCGTCCTCGGATCGCCTGCGAAAATCCGCCGGCAGCTTACCCTCGACGAACAAAAGGATATCGCGCGCTGGGCATGGAGCTACGTCGAAACCGCAAGGTACTTTCGTGGGTTTTATGCGAGATAAATAGGAGCGCGAGGAATTTTGTCCGGCATCCAGTCTAAAATAGGAGGAAAACAATGGAAGTTCCCAACTCAAAAAACGGGGTAAGCGTCCGCGCCTATCAGGGGGATGCGATGACGCTGCTCGCATTCGACCTCGATGAATCCAAGACGGAGAATTTCGCGGGTTTCAGCGTCCGTATCACGCCTGGACCTAGAAAGCCGTATTACCTGACGAATCTCCTAACCTATCCGACAGCCATCCTAAAGAAGAACAACATCAAGCCCGAAAACGCTCACAGCACATTCTTTTCTCCGATTCAGAAATTTCGCTGGGTGCACGTCCCGGCGACGTTTCATCAGATTCAGGAGCCATTTTACGGGACCTACAAATACGAAGTCACGCCGCGCTACATGGCGAACGAGATTCTCCAGCCGCTGGATCCTTCCCTTTCTGTCCCCGTGCAGATTGATGTCGGTCCCTACAAGTCGGGCGATTTTCAAATCGGTTTTACGCGCGGCTTCGTCGAGTCGCAGGCCTACACGAATCATTTCGGAAACAATAACAAGGTGCGGCCTAACAAGACCGAGTTGATTTTTGACATTAAAGCCAAATCCGGCTCGGCCAAGCGAAAGAAGAACGGGCAGGATGTGATGGAGGATTACACGTTTGAAGATCAGCATATCTGGCTTGGCTGGCAGGCGCGGGCACGGATCATGGAATTCCTGGGTGAAGTCGTGGCCGACAACACGCTGGCGCTGGATGTTTTTGCGTTCGATCTCGATGAACCGGTCATTTGCGACAAGTTGATTCGACTCGGCGAAGAAGGACGAGTGCGCGTCTTACTCGACAATTCAAAGACGCACGCCGAGACCGACGTGTTTGAAAACAAGTTTGAGGCGTTTTTTAACGAAAAGGCGAAAGCTCCCAGCGCAATTTTTCGCGGGCGCTTCCAAAGCCTGGCTCACTCGAAGGTCTTCATCCAGAAAACGAAGGCGACGAACGACGCGATAAAAGTCCTCACCGGTTCAACCAATTTTTCCACGAACGGGCTCTATATCAACGCCAATCACGTCATCATTTTTAGCAACGGAAATGTTGCCACACTTTATGCCCAGGTCTTTGACGCGTCGTTTAGCGCCGACAAGATGAAGAATTTCCATGGCACCAGTTTTGCGACGCAGGAGGGCCGCGAATTTAACGAGAGTAAAACTCCGGAGATGACAATTCGTTTCTCGCCTCACACCAAAGAGGCGGCCACAAAGTTCTTCACTGCTATTTCCGATCGAATTAATCACGTCAAGACTGACATGCTTTTCGCGATTATGAAGGACGACAGCGAGAGTTCGATTTTGAAAGCGATACAAACAGTTCGCGACGAGAGGGAGGACATTTTTTCCTATGGCATCACGGACACGACTAAAATCATCACGCTTTACAAGCCGCACACCAGGCGCGGGGTGCGGGTAGCCGGAAAGGGGGGCGCTCACGTTCTTCCTCCGCCGTTTAACAAAGAAGCACCGATCCCTGGCATCGCCATCCACCACAAGTTTGTTGTCGTGGATTTCAGGGGCAAGGAGCCGGTCCTTTATTGCGGCTCAAGCAATCTCGCCTTTAATCCGGAACAAAAGAACGGCGATAATCTGCTTGAAATTCGCGACCCAGATGCCGTCACGGTTTTTGCGATCGAGGCGATCCGACTCGTAGACCATTTCGCGTTTCGCGACCGTACGCAAAACCTCAAGGAAGTGAACTTGCACGCCACCGAAGAAGTACCCTGGTATGCGAGCTATTACGACTCAGGGGATCTGCACTTTCTGGAGCGCACGCTGTTGATCGGCGAACGCAAGACGTAAATCATCATGAATCGCTGATCGCGAAATCGGCAGGTTTCCTACATTTTGCGTCCGAGTTCCCGCCCTCTTTCGCGCAACAATTCAGCCGCCCGCGACATCTGTTCCTTCTCACTCATTCCAGGCTGTGCAAGCTGATAAACCTCATCGAACAACTCGCACACTTCTCGATCTTTATTGGCGCGGCCGACGATCGCGAAAACACGTTTGCCAAGTTTGCGAGCGAGCCGCGCGACCCCCGCGGGCGTTTTCCCTTCAAGCGTTTGTCGATCCAAACTCCCCTCTCCCGTGATGACAACATCGATATCTTTCATCTTCGATTCAAGCCTGACCGCTTCGGCAACGACATCGAAACCCGGCCGAATTTTCGCTCTGCAAAAACTCATCAGTCCAAAACCGAGTCCCCCAGCCGCGCCTGCGCTAGCATCCTCGCGGTAGTCAAAGTTGAATTCCTTTGAAACAACGTCCGCGAGTTTCGTAAGCGCGCGTTCCAAGATCTCGACCTTGTCTGCAGTTGCGCCCTTCTGGGGACCAAACACTCGTGTTGCGCCATTTTTGCCAAGCAATGGATTCCGCACGTCAGCAGCTGCAACAATTTTCAGCTGTGGAGGCAGCCGGCTCGGCTGCAATGTCGAGCTTGCAGGCGCCACGCCTGCCACTACAGGAGCTTCGATCCGCGTCAGCTTTTGCAGCTCACTTACGCCGCCAGTCAACTCTTCGTCGCCCGCAAAGAAGTGAAATCCAAGCGAACGCGCCATTCCAAACCCACCATCATTTGTCGCGCTGCCGCCAAGACCGATAATTATTTCGCGCGCGCTGCGTTGCGCTGCGTTCAAAATCATTTCTCCAACGCCGAATGTGTTCGCTAGGAATGGGTCTCGCTCGCTTTCCGAAAGGCGTCGCATCCCGGCTGCCTCGCTCATCTCCATTACGGCGAGTTTGGAATTTTCGATCCACGCATAACGGGCGTCGATCACGCGACCGAGTGGATCGTATGCCTGGCATTTCAACCAACATCCGTCGAGCGCATCGCAAATAACTCCCGCAGTTCCTTCGCCGCCATCCGCCATCGGCACGATGTCGATCTGGGCGTCATGCAAAACGTCGCGCAAACCTAGCGCGATGTTCTCTGCAACTTCACGAGCGTTCAGCGAGCCTTTGAATTTATCCGGAGCAATGAGGATGCGCATAGTGACACAGGCGTTTTACCTGTGGGGCCGGTGGGCGTCTCGCCTGCAAGATCAAGCAGGCAGAAAGCCCGATCGCCTCACAGACGAAGACGTCTGTACTATGATTTTAGCTTCTTTTCCAAAATTTCGCCGGCCAACTGGGGATTGGCTTTGCCGTTTGACAGCTTCATCACCTGTCCCTTGAGAAAATTAATTGACGCGACATGACCTGCTTTGAAATCTGCCGCCGGTTTTGGATTCGCGGCAATCACTTGATCACAGAGTTCGTCAATCAAGCTCGCATCGCTCAATTGCTCGATTCCCTTTTCCCTCACGATAGCGGCCGCGCCTCTGCCGCTTGCGAACATCTCGGCGAAAACGTCTTTGCCCTGTTTGCCGCTAATTTTTCCACTGTCGACCAAGTTGACCAGCTCATCGAGCGCCTCGGGCGGAATCGGACAATCGTTGATGGCCTTGCCAGCCGTGCTGAGTGCGTTTTGCAAATCGTTCAGGATCCAGTTGGCAACATTCTTCGGTTTCTTCGCGCCTTTAACCGCCGCCTCAAAATATCGCGCTAGATCAAGATCGTTCGCCAGCACGCTGGCGTCATAGGGGCTCACCTGATATTGATCAACGAACCGAGTTCGCTTCGCTTTCGGCAGTTCCGGGACGCGCGCGCGGGCATCCGCAAGCAGCACTTCGCTTTTGACCGGTACCAAATCTGGATCTGGAAAATAACGGTAATCGTGTGCCGATTCTTTTGTGCGCATTAGGAACGTCTCGCCCGCGCCATCATCCCAGCCTCGAGTCTCCTGTTCTAATTTTTCCCCACGCTCCAGCGAATTGATCTGTCGGTCGATTTCGTAAGCCAAAGCACGTCGCACCCCGCTGATCGAATTCATATTTTTGATCTCGATCTTGGCCCCGAGTTCTGCCTCCTTCTGGGCGCGCACGGAGACGTTGCAATCGCAGCGGAGCTGACCCTTCTCCATGTCGGCGTCGCTAACTTCTCCGTAAATTAAAATTTGCTTGAGCGAAGTGAGAAACGCGAACGCTTCTTCTGGCGAACTGATTTCGGGTTGAGTTACAATCTCCATCAATGGCGTCCCGGCGCGGTTAAAATCGATACCTGTGCGGTTTTCGAAATGGAAACTTTTCGCGACGTCTTCCTCGAGATGAATGCGCACGAGATGCACTTCCTTATCGGTTGTCGCGATATTCTTTTGCGCGTCTTTCGGATAAGCGAGGTCGTGCAACGGCACACTACCATTAGTGCAAAGCGGCATGTCGTACTGTGAAATCTGATAATTCTTCGGCATGTCCGGATAGAAATAGTTTTTGCGGTCGAATTTGCAGACCGGCGCGATGTCGCACCCGAGCATTAGTCCGGTAAGTACCGTCATGCGCAGCGCCTCATGATTCATCACCGGCAATGCGCCCGGCAATCCGAGGCAGATCGGACAAGTATGGGTGTTGGGTTCGGCCCCAAATTGAACCGGACAAGCACAAAACATCTTCGAGCGCGTCTTGAGCTGGACGTGCACTTCAAGACCAATGGTGATGATGTAGTGCATTGCGATTACTTCTGGGTTGCATAATCCAAAGCCTTTTGGAGATCGAATTTTTTGAGGCGATTCGTAAGGGCCGGATCATTTGCCGCGTCGATGATGCGCTGGTCTCGGAGAAGATCGAGAAAGCGCCTCTGCGCGATCATTTCCGAGATTTCCGGATCGTCCCGCAACGCG
>Ga0137377_10003739_pt1 | contig 11860 bp, 9 predicted proteins | sample SagtaG_22_FD_104815 | JGI IMG/M metagenome (GOLD analysis project Ga0137377, IMG submission 104815) | Vadose zone soil microbial communities from Sagehorn Ranch, Mendocino, California, USA - Sage2_L_40_16 metaG | ecosystem: Environmental > Terrestrial > Soil > Vadose zone | place: USA... | reverse complement strand
CGACATCTTGAACAGGAAAGCCCAGGTATCGCGCGTCTACCTGCCGCCGGATGCCAACTGCCTGGTCAGTACCGTCGATCACTGCTTGCGCAGTAAGGAATACGTCAACCTGGTCATTGCCAACAAGCCTCCTATGCCCCAGTGGCTCTCTATGGAAGACGCCATAGCTCACAGCCGGGCAGGTGCCTCGGTCTGGCAATGGGCCAGTATAGACGATGGTGTTAACCCCGATGTTTTGCTGGTAGGTATTGGCGATAACCCGACGCTGGAAGTCATGGCGGCTGCCAATATTCTGCGTAAGGAGATGCCCGAGCTACGTGTGCGCGTGGTCAATGTCACCGACCTGTTCATCCTGGAGAAGCAGACCGCCCATCCACATGGCCTGGATGATGAGATGTTTGAGGCCCTCTTCACACTGGATGCTCCCGTGATCATCAACTTTCATGGCTATCCCTCGGCAGTGAAGCAGCTGCTCTTCGGGCGTCATCATAACCAGCGCTTCTACATCAACGGCTACCAGGAGGAGGGTACGACCACCACGCCATTTGATATGAATGTGCGCAATGGTACCGATCGTTATCACCTCATGATGCAGGCGATTCGCCTGGCGTCGCCTCGTAATCCGCGTGTAGCTGTGCGCGCCAGCGAGCGCGTACATCATTACGAGTATGTCCTCGCCGATTTCCGCCGCTACATTCAAGAGAACGGCGTCGACCCCGAGGAAATTTCCAACTGGCAATGGAGCTAATCTCATGAAAATACTTATCCTGAATGCAGGTTCCAGCAGCCAGAAGAGCCGCTTATATGAAGTTTCGGGCACCTTGCCTGATCTCGCGCCCACACCACTCTGGCAAGCTGATGCAGATTGGACGCGTCACCAGGGAACCACAGAATTGAAGATTGCCACTGCAAGTGGTGTTACCTTGGCAGAGAATCTTGACACAGATGCGCGGCCAGAAGTGATTGTGCACATGCTCAAGACCCTCTGGAGTGGAAAGACGCAGGTCATCGCTCAAGCTTCGGACATTGACATTGTGGGCCACCGCGTCGTGCATGGAGGACTGGAGTTTGAGAAGAGCACTCTTGTTACGTCGGAAGTGAAAGCGGCAATTGCGCGCATGGCGGTTCTCGCCCCTGCGCATAATCCTGCAAATCTTGAGGGCATCGAGGCCATTGAGCATATCTTGCCCTCTGTTCCCCAGGTCGCCGTCTTCGACACCGCCTTTCACCACCAGATGCCCCTACCTGCTGTGGTCTATCCCCTCCCCTACGAGTGGTTTGAGCAGGGGATTCGCCGCTATGGGTTTCATGGCATCAGTCATCAGTATTGCGCCCATCGTGCAGCGCAGTTGCTTGGCAAAGACCTGGCGGCGCTGCGACTCATCACCTGTCACCTCGGCAATGGCTGCTCTTTAGCAGCCATCCGAGACGGCCACAGCATAGAAACCACCATGGGCTTTACCCCCATGGAGGGGTTGATGATGGGGAGCCGCTCAGGTTCGGTTGACCCCGGCATCCTGCTCTACTCGCTGCAGCAAAAGGGCTATTCGGCGGAACAATTGGATAGCACGCTCAATAAGGCATCGGGCCTCAAAGGTATAGCAGGTTTGGCTGATATGCGACAGGTATTGCAGGCCATGAAAGAAGGCAATTCACAGGCGAAGCTGGCTTTTGATATGTTTGTGCATCGCCTGCGCTACTACATTGGCGCTATGCTGGCAACGCTGGGAGGCTTGGACGCGCTCGTCTTTGCCGGGGGCATAGGTGAAAATTCCGCCGACGTGCGAGCAGCAGCATGTGAAGCATTCGCCTTCCTCGACCTCAAGCTCGATGCGCAGAAAAATGCCCAATCTCCTGCCGACCAGGAAATCAGCACTGCCGGTTCGTCTGTTCCCGTGCTCATAGTGCGCACGCAGGAAGATTGGGCCATTGCCCAGGACTGCTGGAGATTGGCGCAAACCCCTCGCTAATATACTGCGCCTCGTCTACGCCTCGTGATAATCAGCCCAATAATACCCAGCACGAGCAGCAAAGCGCCTAAAGCAAGACGCCCCTCAGGCTGACCCAGGTCGAGCGCGGGCGGCAAAGGCGGGGGGGGAGCTGTTGAGGGACTTGAACCTGTATTTGAGCGTACTCTCGCCGCCGGAGTTGGAGTTGGGATAGGAGTCCCTGACCCTGCCGCCCTTTGGGGTCTATCACTAGTGGCTGTTCCATTAACATGCCCCATTACTGTAGCTGGTTTTGTTTCCGCAGACGAGCCATTTGACATTGAAGAAGTAGCTCCTCCACCAAAGTGCACCAATGGCAAAATGCCCGATATGATAAAGATTAGAGCCAGCACGGCTGCCAGGGTGCTTATGACGCGAACTGTGCGCTGTAGAGCATGGGCCCGGACACGCCGCTGCCCGGTAACAGGGGTGGCCCCTGCTCGCCGGTGCAAAGGCCGTTCCGCAACAGGCACTAACCTGCTGGGCAGTACAAAAGAGCGCGCTACCTCCTCCTGTGGCAGTGCACGCACCAGGGCAACCGTCAGCCGTAAATCAGCCAGCTTGCCTTGACACTCCTGGCACGTAGACACGTGAGCATCAAAAGCAGCCTGCTCCTGCGGAGCAAGTTGCTTGTCGAGGAATGCTGAAAGTTGCTCGGTTGTCAGATGCTCGTCATGTTGTGCCACGTATAAACTCCGTTAAGGTAATTACTCTTTATCAGTTAGTAGACGATAATTTCGCGGTAAAAGTTCCCTGTGCTTGTACAGGTAGTCACGCAGCCGCGCGCGCCCACGCGCAATACGCGACCGTACCGTCCCCAGGCTTGTTTGCGTACTGGCTGCAATCTCCTCGTAGGAAAGCCCCTGCACATCACATAAAACGACCGCGACACGTTGATCGAGGGGTAGTTCCCGCAAGCCTTTCTGGATCAGTACTTGCAATTCCTGGTTGAGTAAAAACTCCTCGGGATTTGCTGCCTGTTCTGTCGTTACCAGCGTACCTAGCAAGCTGACCCCGTGCGGCTCACCTTCATCCATTACACTGTCCAGTGAGTCTACAGGATGGCGATTAGTGCGCCGCCAGTGGTCACAGGCCTGGTTGGTGGCGATGCGCAGCAGCCAGGCGCGAAATGAGGAACCCCCGCGAAAGGATTGAATAGCACGATAGGCGGCAATAAACGTCTCTTGTGCCACATCGGCAGCCGTATCACGGTCTCCAAGCATACGCAGAATTACGTTATAGACGGTTTGCTGATAATGCAGCACCAACTGATTGAACGCATTGACATCCCCGCTTTGACTGCGAGCGATGAGCGGCGCTTCATCTTCGCGCTCTAGCTCTGCCATCGTGCTGCCTCTTTCTTGTACTGTTTAAATCAGTGTAACATAATTTAGCCTATATGAGAATCCATAGGAATATCCTTTGATAGAGAGTATTTTTCCATACATAATACGCTTGCTGGCACTAACATTTCGCATAAGCACCGAGCAGGCATACAAAAACTTCCAAAAAGTACAAAGAGGATCTTTTTGTGGCCCTCACTCGTTAGTATTAAAGAGTGTAATAGCAGCAAATGTCTTAAACGAGAGAATTGTGAAGAATAGCCATATGCAATATATACAATACCCATTTCTCTGGCTACAAAGCATCTTTCGGCGCTTTGGTCATTGGAGAGAGGGTCTATTAGATAATGAACAAAAGAATGGTAAAAAAAATACAATATCAGTGTTGGATGGAGTCCGCGGGGTGGCCGTTCTAATGGTCATCGTATTTCATGTCAATCGCGTGACCGGGGACAATCTCTGGAACCAGGCAGCCAATCCACTTGCTTCTTCGATCTCAACTGCAGGTGGAATAGGTGTAACGCTTTTCTTCGTGCTGTCAGGATTCCTGCTTTTCATGCCCTTTGCGAAGGCGATTCTATACAAGACAAACTGGCCACTGGTGCGTGTTTTCTATGTGCGGCGTGTGTTACGCATTCTTCCTGCTTATTACGTTTCACTTTTCCTGCTAATCCTATTCGAATACCCCGAATACCTGCATCGCGATCACTTAAAATCTCTTGCTCTATTCCTCACCTTTTTTATGGATTCGACTCGAGCAACGTTCCGGCAGATCAATGGTCCCTACTGGACATTGGCAACCGAATGGCAGTTCTATATGCTCCTGCCGCTCATTGCCCTGGGTATCGCCTTCCTCGTGAGTCGTGTCCCTATCAAGAGGCGCCTACCAGCAGTCACGTTCTGCCTTCTTGGAATCATCGCCTGGGGCTTGTTTATACGCTACTGGGGACTCTATTATTTGAAATACCCTTCGCAGACCTTTCTGGTTCCTCGCTCAGTGCTTGATGTCATCTTATTCTTCTCTTTTGGTATAACCGGCAAATACACAGAGGATTTCGCCATTGGTATGTTTATAAGTCTCTGCTACATATATACGCAACATCCTACGACTGATGATAAGATTGTGCGAGTATGGCAGCGCCTCAGTCCGTTGATGTGGGCTGGTGGTATCCTATTAGTGGTTTTCATCGCTATGTGGCACTTTAAGGATGGCTATGCGTCGTGGAGCTGGCCTTTCTTAGATGGTATTATGCCAGATTTTGATTGGTTAAATGAGATGTTACTCGCGATCGGTTTTGGGGCTTGTATAGCCGCGATCCTCTATGGCAGTGCCGGTTTGAAAACAATATTCAATTGGCCTTTGCTGCGTGGGGTAGGCCTGATTTCATATAGTCTCTATATTTGGCACCTTCCGCTACTCGTTCTTTTTCAGTCTCGTGTCATGCCACTGTTGCAGTACCTGCATTTGAATCGCTATGCAACCTATAGCCTGTACTGGCTTTGGGTACTCTTGATCATTTTCCCTTTTGCGTTCCTATCCTATCTCATAGTTGAGAAACCCTGGATGAAGCTGGGTGATCACTGGCGTATTGCCATTGAAAAGAGCCACCGGGAAAAACTGAAGATGCAAGAGGCTTCGGTAACACGCCAGCAAACATTTACAGAGTAGGGAACCGCCCCTGCTTTACCTCAAGAGGCGATAACAAAATAAAAACCCGCACAAAATTGTGATACGCTGCTTGCTTTTTCCGTTGACATTACGCTCGATTGCTGACTATAATACTTTACAGAACCGCATATTGTTTGTTGTGGTGAAAGTTGTCTGCTTCGACGTGGCAGCAACAGTTTCGCGACACCCGCCAATCAATCGGATGCCGACTTGTATTCTTCTGCCCGAAGCGTACATCCCTGGAGGAGAAGCTCATATGCCGACCACAGACGGACTTGAAGACATCGTAGCAGCGCATTCCAGTATCTGTGACCTGGATGGCAAACTTGGAAAATTGTCGTACTTTGGTATCGATATTCATGACTTAGCGCGTTACTCCTCATTTGAGGAGACGGCTTACCTGCTCTGGTATGGCGTCTTACCGACGAGAGCACAGCTTGAAGAGGTGAAAGCACAGCTTTGTGCTGGCCGTGCACTCCCCGGACCCGTGAACCAGTTGATGCGTTTGCTGCCCCTAACGTCTACTCCAATGGATGTCCTGCGTACCGCCGTCTCAGCACTCTCCTCTTTTGATCCCGATATTGGCGACAACTCTCCCGAAGCAAACCGGCGCCGTTCGATCCGCCTGACAGCGATAATGCCAACCATCGTTGCAAGTTGGGACCGGCTGCGCAATGGCAAAGAGCCAGTTGTTCCACTCGATGGCGAAAGCCACACCACCAACTTCCTGTATATGCTAACCGGTGCAATGCCTGAAGCCTACATGGCCCGTATGTTAGACGTTGTCTTAATTTTACATGCCGATCATGAACTTAATGCGTCCACTTTTGCCGCTCGCGTAACAGCTGCCACCCTGGCGAGCATGTACGCCTCGATTACATCGGCCATCGGCACTCTCTCTGGCCCTCTGCATGGTGGTGCAAACGAGCAGGTCATGCGCATGCTTTTGAGAATTGGTGAAGTTGACCAGGCCAGAGCATATATCGAAGGAGCGCTTGAACGTAAAGAGCGCATTATGGGCTTTGGACACCGCGTCTATAGAACTGAGGATCCGCGCGCTACTCACCTGCGCCAGATGTCAAAGGAACTGGGCGAGCGTACTGGCGACAGCCGCTGGTATGAGATGTCGCGCATCGTCGAAGAGTATATAAAAACACACAAAGGCCTCTATGCCAATGTTGATTTCTATTCAGCCTCGGTCTACTACATGATGGACATGCCGATCGACCTCGATACACCCATTTTTGCCTGTAGTCGCATTAGTGGCTGGACAGCCCATGTACTGGAACAGTATGCCAATAACCGCCTGATTCGTCCTCGCGCCGAGTACATCGGCCCCAAGAACGTGCCATACGTGCCGGTTGAACGGCGAAAATAAAACCTTGTTATAAAAACTCCTGCTGACACCAGGACCAGCAGGAGTTTTTATAACAGCCTCTTCACATCTCTCTGTATCTCTGCGTAACTCTGATACCTCGTCTCTCTATCTTCCATCAAAGCACGAGTGAGAATCGCCTCGAGTTCAGGCGACACGAGCGGGTTGAGCGTGCGTACCGCCGGAAACGCGGGATAATGTGGCGGAGCATGGTTTGTCAGTACGTGATGCATGCTTGCAGCGAGCATGTATATACAGGTGCGGTGATCGTAGGGCACATCTTTTACTGGCACATAAGGTGAAATGGCTATCTTGCGCGTCGTGCGGTGGCTGCTTAGCATATTCAATTTTTCGGGAGCAGGTGCGGGGATCTGAAAGCCTGTCAACATCGCCCGCCCTCGTGCATTTTCGATGATAATGTTGGCGGGCGAAATGTCATAGTGACGCAGGGGAGGCCGCTGCTGCTCCAGCGCTATCAATACATTCAGCACATTATTCATATAGCCCAGGACTTCGCGTTCTGAGAGAGGTCTCAGCAACTTTTGCAGCAACTCCTCCAGGCTCTCACCATCGATATATTGGAGGACCAGGTAATAATGTTTCCCTTCGACGAAACGGTCAAGTACAGCGGGAACCAACGGATGGTGCAGGCGCGCCAGCGGCTCGGTTGCTCTCTCATAATAGATCAGCTCTCTTGCACGGCGAACAACAGGAAAATCGGTACATTCCCAGCGTTTCAGTACGACGCGCTGTTCGTTGGCCTTGGTGTCGATAGCAATGGCTGTCATCACTTTTGCTTCTGCCGTGTGCTTCAAGACATGCTTGATGACATAACGCCCCTGGCGGGCGCTAACGCCCGAAAGAGGGCTGTGTTCCACCATCGTCGGCGGGATAGTCAGCCGGCCACAGACGGAGCAACAGCGCTGTCCAAAACGAACGGGTGTCTCGCAATAGGGGCAGCAGCGATCATCGTAATCAGTGCCACAATTACTACAACGATGTGCGCCGCTGCGATTCTGGTACCCGCAGCGCTGGCAGACGTAGCGTTGCAATGCTGTTTTGACCGCGTTGGTATAGTTCTCGGCAAACTCTACAATAGTGTTGAAGCGCTGGTGATAGTCCTTTGCCAGTGCGCGCGTCAAAACAGCGCTTACCTCGACGGGTATGCGCGGGTTCCAATGCTGTGGCGCTGGCGGCTGTTCTTTCAAATGGGCGTTCCACATCTGCTCTATAAATTTGTAGCTAAAAGGCGGGCGGCCTGCCAGCAATTCATAGATGCAGACTGCCAGCGCATATTGGTCGGAGTCGCGTCGTGGATTCCCCTGCCACTGCTCAGGCGGCATATAAGGAGCTGTACCGGTGACCTCTCCAAGCGAGGCATGTGTCTGCATGCCGAGATAGAATGTCGCGCCGAAGTCTGAGAGCAGGATTTGTCCATTGCGTCCAATCAGCAGATTGCCGGGTTTGACATCCTGGTGTATGAGGCCGTTCTCGTGAATATAGAACAGTGCCGCTGCCGCTTGCTGGAGATACGGCACCAATTCTTCTGCGTATGCAAGGCGCCTGCTGCCATCTTCTTTACGAAAGAGGTCATGAATGGTGCGCGGTGCGTACTCCATCACCAGGTAAGGGCGTCCATCTTCTAACTGGCCGAAGTTATAAACCGGCAGGATATTGGGATGTTGCAGGTTGGCGATACGCTGCGCTTCAGCAAAAAAGCTGTCCCGTGCCTTTTCGTTGAATTGGTCAACGCGCAGCACCTTGAGTGCTAATATACGACTGAGCGGCGCAGGTTCACGCACCTGGTACACATGACCATAAGTCCCTGTCCCAATGAAGGATACGACTTCGTAGATGCCGACGTGTGCTCCCTGCACCAGAAAATCGCACCTCTGACAGGAAGCCGCGCTTGTGGGATTCTCATGTCCCCCGCCTGCTTGCGGATTCAGACAACGAACCAACTATCTATCCTACCTCTAATATAAACGCTGTAAATGAACCTGGCGGGTTCTCCTGCCCATACTGTACCCTGCTGGATTCTCATTAATATTTACGCTGGTGGAGGTTAGGAGTTGCGTAGTTGCGGTGATTGGTACCATTCTATGCCATTATATGCGAAAAAAGGAAATCAATTGGCTTAGAGAGCCGGGCATTACATCCAACGTGCGTGCTGCCAGCCAAGGTGAGCATGACTGTTGACGAGGCGCACAGTGGCGGGCGCTGTGTGTCGCCAATCAACGACGCTGATTGTAGCAGGATCGAGGAAGATACGTAAAGCAGAAGAAATAGGTGCTCCAAGTGCAGCGCAGAGCGACACTTTAATTGGCCCTACATGGGAAACGAGCACAATCGCCTGGTCCGGGTGTGCCTGGCACAAGCGTTCGACTGCAGCGCAAACACGCTCCTGCATCGCCTCAAAGCTTTCTCCGCCAGGCGGCGCGAGGGAAGCGTTTTGTTCCCATTCCTGCAATCGCCGGGCATCTTCCGGGCTACGTGCTTTGACTTCAGCATGGCTCAACCCTTCCCACGCCCCAAAATTACATTCACGCAGATCATCCACTGTTTGTACATCGAGCATATGCTGAGTCGCTATTGGTAGTGCTGTATCGTAAGCACGCTGTAGAGGGCTACTGTAGACCGCCACGAAAGGCAGGACAGCTAATGCCCCGGCAAGCTGAAGAGCCTGGGTTTCGCCGTGGGCGCTCAGTGGGTCATCCCGGACACCGATGTAGCGATTTTCGCGGTTCGCGACGGTCTCACCGTGTCGAATGAGGAAGAGGCGGGTGGTAGGCAAGAGCTCAACTCCCTTTGCTACAAAATCTCTGGGTTGTTTGGTGTTTGAGCATACTAAACGGAAAAAACAGGGGTCACCAAACTTTGGTGACCCCAATCTTTTACTCTACTAATTGTAACCCTATATCTGCCTAGCCCACGCTGCCCGACATCTCCAACTGGATCAGGCGGTTCAGCTCAACCGCGTACTCCATCGGGAGTTCCTTAGTGATTGGCTCGATGAAGCCGTTCACGATCAACGAGTAGGCTTCGGACTCGTCCAGGCCACGACTCATCAGGTAGAAGAGCTGATCATCGCCGACCTTCGAGACGGTCGCCTCGTGGCCGATTTCAGTCTGGTTCTCTTCAACGCGAATAGTCGGGTAGGTATCTGTGCGGGCCTCCTCATCCAGTAAGAGCGCGTCACAGCGCACGCTGGACTTCGTGTGGTGCGCGCCGGGATTGACGCGGACCAGGCCACGATACGAAGCGCGCCCGGTGCCTTTCGAGACCGATTTCGACAATATCTGTGAGGTGGTGTACGGTGCTGCATGTGTGACCTTCGCGCCAGCATCCTGGTGCATGCCATCGGATGCAAAGGCAACCGAGAGGATATCGCCGCGAGCACCTGGCTCCATCAGTAGCACCGCCGGGTACTTCATCGTGGTTTTCGAGCCAAGGTTGCCATCGACCCATTCCATCGTTGCATCACCATAGGCGGCGGCCCGCTTGGTCACCAGGTTGTACACGTTTTTCGACCAGTTCTGGATGGTCGTATAGCGTACACGCGCGCCCTTCTCTACACGGATTTCCACGACTGCGCTATGCAGGCTATCGCTAGTGTAGCTTGGTGCGGTACAGCCCTCAACATAGTGTACATAGGAACCAGGGGCAGCTATGATCAGCGTGCGCTCGAACTGGCCCATATTCTGTGCATTGATGCGGAAGTAGGCCTGCAGCGGGATCTCAACGCGCACCCCCTCCGGCACGTATACGAAGCTGCCGCCGCTCCAAACAGCGCTGTTCAGCGATGCAAATTTGTTGTCCGATGGAGGAATGATCGTGCCGAAGTATTGCTTCACGAGGTCGGGATACAGGCGCAGAGCCGTGTCCATGTCGGTAAAGATAACACCCAACTTCTCAAGATCTTCACGTACCTTGTGGTAGACAGCCTCACTCTCGTACTGGGCCGTCACGCCTGCCAGGAACTTACGCTCGGCCTGAGGTATGCCCAGGCGGTCAAAAGTATCTTTAATCTCAGCAGGTATATCTTCCCACGTCTTACCCTGCTCCTGCACTGGCTTGATATAATAGTAAATGTCGTCGAAATTAATGCCCGACAGGTCAGCACCCCAGGTTGGTAGTGGCCGTTTCTCAAAGAGGTCCAGGCTCCTGAGGCGGAACTTGCGCATCCAATCGGGTTCGCCCTTCATCTCGGAGATTTGCTCGACGACTTTGCGACTCAGTCCTCTTTCGGACTTAAACGCATAGTTTTCAGCTACATGGAACCCAGGACTATATGTCTGCTGCTCCACATCGAATACCTGACTCATACAATATACTCCATCTTGCAGGCTAATACCTGGTAATAATGTGATCCGGGAAGCCTAGCGCTTCCTGCTAATCCTTACTTACGCACTCGGATTTAACTAACCGTATTATAGGTTTTCTGGCGCAGATTGTCAAGGCGTGTAGCAAAATGTTTTCTTGCCGTATCTATTGCCCAACGCAAGGATGTTACAAGGAGAACCAGGCTATGGCTAATTATCAGTCGAAGATATGCTTGACATACCGCAATACGACTTGTTATCATCAGGATGGATTTGAAGAGACAGCTTCAGTTCCCATTAGCGCCCGTAGCTCAGTGGATAGAGCATCGGTCTTCTAAACCGGTTGCCGTGAGTTCGAATCTCACCGGGCGCGCCTCATATCTCATATTTCTCCATCGATACAATGGAGATCAAGCCATCCTTCTCAAGTGAGCCATTACTGGAGATTGCTTTTATGGCGTGCGCGGAAGCGGCGTGCTTTCAAAAGGTTAGCGCATTTATCAGATGTACAGTAAAGCCTGGTACGGCTCTTGCTCTCATCATAAAAGACCCAACGGCAGTTGGTATTTGCACACATTTTGAGACGTCTGAGATCCTGGTAAGCCAGCAGATGAGCGAACGAAGCCGCAATCTCTGCCTGCACCCAGTCCCAATCCTGCTTCAGTGGCACCATTTCCAATCGATATCCTTCTGTGTCTTTTATCAGGCGACGACTCAAGGGCATCTTGAGCAGAAAAGCATTGAGTGCTGCTTGATCATGGTCTGCGATCTGTCCCTCAACCAGAGCCTCTATCATAGAGCGAAGAAGGGTACGTAGTGCAACAAGAGTAGTTAGTGTAGCTCCATCGGGTGAGCGATCAACCTGTAGTCCCCATTTGACGAGAAACTGTTCCAACCAGCCTGGTTGCTGGAGATCATCTCTTACCCACCGACCACGGAAATCGCGAAACTCGCTATTGATGAAATCAAGGCAAATCGTATCCATTGTTCCCTAAGCTCCCACAGAGTCCTACAAGAATCGGCTCTGCCTCCTTCATGTCTCCTCCCTCATACAACGGTTGAGATGGAAAGAAGACCAGCATAACTCTCTAAAAAATATTGACAGTTACATAGTTAGCATGTTATCATCTTGAATATAACTGATTCAAGCAACATTAACAGTT
>Ga0137377_10003736_pt1 | contig 11863 bp, 12 predicted proteins | sample SagtaG_22_FD_104815 | JGI IMG/M metagenome (GOLD analysis project Ga0137377, IMG submission 104815) | Vadose zone soil microbial communities from Sagehorn Ranch, Mendocino, California, USA - Sage2_L_40_16 metaG | ecosystem: Environmental > Terrestrial > Soil > Vadose zone | place: USA... | reverse complement strand
TCAGTCCCTGGGCAAACCTCCCCGTCCTGCGCGCCGGAAATCATCGTTCGCTCGCTTGCAAGACCAGGAGGTCGCTTGATGTTCAGACATCTATACCAAATTTCCCAACAGAGTCATTGATCGCGCCCAGCGCCGATTGATCGGCCCCATCACAGCCGTCACGGATCCTGCCTCCGATCGAAGCAATCCGGCCAATCGAGGGATTTCCCGGAGTCGATAGATGGCTGGCAGGAGGCCGATAAATCGGCGGTGGGCGCGATAAATCGGCCCCTTCATTGTCCTTACGCTCGTTTGCCCACAACCAATTCATATACCCCACTCCTGTGGATATCTTGCACATGCTGGCGGAACCGAAACCAAAGAAAGCTAGCGTTCAGCCAGAGACTGACCCATTATATCAAAGTGTGTCAACTTAAAAAAACTCGTGAAAAGACCGGAATTCTCCAACAATCAGAAGACTGGTATAAGACATCCAACGACCTATAATTCGTGGGTTTTGCCAACATATTTGTGACAGCCCTTGCCTAAGAGCACCCGCCCTGGAAGGAACATGGGAGATCATGAGAAGACCTTCAAGGTACACTCTAACCATTCCGTGACCAAAAATAATAGTCGGAGGGGTAAATACATCATGAATAGCAAGGTACAGACACAGGAAAGACCTGAGACATCACAGGCAGTTGCCCTTCTGCCAGGGAAGCAGCAGGACGAATCTGAAAGAAGGGGCGCCTATTTGACTTCTTCAACGCAGCTTCCTTCTAGTGACTCAGCGAGGCTCTATAGTGATGAGATTGCGCGTGTAGACTTGCTTTGTACGGAGGAGGTAATATGCCTGGCGCAGCGTATCGAACGTGGTCGGGCTGCGGCGGCCGATCCCAAGCAGCCAGGCCATAAGGAACTTATCAAGGAGGGAGAAAAAGCGAGGCGCCAGCTCATCGAAGCCAACCTCCGCCTGGTTATTCACATTGCCAGGAAATACAGAGGCTTGAATTTGGATTTGATGGATTTGATTCAGGAAGGTAACCTCGGGCTGATCCACGCCGTCGAGAAGTTTGATTACAGGAAGGGATACAGGTTCAGCACGTACGCTACCTGGTGGATTCGCCAGTCCATTGTGCGCGCGCTGACGGAGCAGGCGCGTATCATCCGTGTGCCCCTGCACAAGGTGGAGAAAATGAAACAACTCAGCCGGGTCCAGCAACGTTTGCAACAAGGATTAGAGGGTGAACCCACACTGGAAGACCTGGCAGGACACATGGATTTGAGTGTCCAACAGGTCATTGAACTATTGATCATGAACCAGACTCAGGAGCCACTCAGCCTGGACATACGCCGCAGAGTTGGGGAGGACGAACTACCACTCAGCGACCTGATCGAAGATGATTCGGTCTACTCGCCTGAGCGGGTGGTCATCACACAAACCCTCGAAGCCCAGATTCGGGACCTGCTCAGGAACCTCACACCTCGCGAGCGCCAGGTTATCCAACTCCGCTATGGCCTGGATGGTGACCGTGAACATACCCTGCAGGAGGCTGGTAGGAAGCTCGGTTTGAGTCATGAAGCGGTGCGCCAGGTAGAGGGTCGGGCTTTACACAAGCTCGATCCCTTGAGTCGCAACCGCAAATTGGATGATTATTTAGATTGAGCCATTACGACGATGACGAGTAGACGATGAGTAGGGTGCGAGGGTGGGGGTAAGAGGTGCGAGGGCGGCATGATGGAGCGCAATCATGCCAGGGGTGTCGGGGCAAGAGGTGCAAGGGCGGGGCAAGCCCCGCTACATGTTCTCAGCCTACATGACGCTCACTGACAGTGTCGGGGCAAGAGGTGCAAGGGCGGGGCAAGCCCCACCCCTACTATACACGGGCTTGGTAAGCCGATTCGTTATATAGTAGGGGCGACCTTTGTGGCATTGATTCCAACTAATAGAGAAAGGGCAAACAAGAAGAGAAGGGGTTGCCAAATCAGCATCCACGGCAGGTCATGCTCCATGAAGAGCAGTTTCTTTCTGTCGGGCATAGCGCCAGATTTCGCGAGGAGTGCTCATTCCTTTGATGCGTGCTTCCTGGATCCACTCGTTCATTTCATACTTATTCTGGTAGAGTCGGTTGCCGCAAAAGACATTGCGCCGAGCGAAAGGAGTTGGGGAAGTTTTCATGCGATGCTGTAATATTACTGTATCGGCAGGGTTTACAATGTTGTCCCCGTACCATGGGGTGGAGAGCATGTAGTCCGGTTCCTGCACCCACTCCGGGCAAAGTACACCATAGCGGTCACACAAGAACTCAACAGAGGCCGCGCAAAAGGCTCCCCAATGGCGGGTATGCTCTGTGTCCGGTTCCGGCTTTCCCAGGGGTTCACTGACTAAGGCGGCACGGATGCCCTTGGCATAGTCATACCATGCATTTGTAAAGTTTCCAAGAGCCGTCCAGGGGTCTTCTCCTGCACAGATGTGTTCGTAAGCCCGTGCCATTGTTTGAACGGTTTTCGGCATCATGGCTCACGCTCACTTTCTGATCCGAAAAGCACGTTCAGCGAGTACTCGATGGTTTCGGCTTCGTCCTTTTGTGCGTCGGGCAGGATATAGCGATCTAACACCTTTTGGACCTGCTGGCGTGTTCTGATATTTGTTTGTGGGAGGAGAACCCTGCAATCCGCAATATCTTTATCCCGTCCCGCCAGGATTTTTAGGGCTAACATGTACTCCTTGGGAGGGGCATACACATGCAATGGCCCGTATCGTCTCCATAATTTGCCTCTCGGCAGGATCATCTTGTCATAGATAAGCATCTGTGTGAGATAGTTGAACCAATTTGGTGGGAGTGTATGCTTGCTGGCAATGGTTTGCACACCGTCTCGCAATGCCAGACGAGCTCTTTGGAAGTCTTCGCCTTCTTCTACCCAGAACATGTCAATATCATCAGTAGTACGTGGTGCGTTCGCAAGAAGCATCATGTAAGCGCCTCCTATCATTAGCATGCGAACGGGCTTTGTGATGCCCTGGCTCTGTAATGCTGCCCCTAGCTCAGCAAGGTATTGCTCGATCTCTTGTGATTGCATCCCTGACTACCTCCAGCGTGCGTATTATAGCATGCCATGCTTTCGGTAGGAAGACCGTCCCACGCACCTGCACGAGGAGGCTGTAGCGAACGCCCTTGTGGTGGCCCTGGGGTTTGTCTCCACCCTCGGGTAATGCACAATCAACCAATCCGCGCTACAATCACGCTAACATTATCTGCCCCTCCACCATCTAAGGCAGCCTTGACGAGAGTGGCGCTCGCCTGCGGTGGATCACCCGCACACTTCTTCATAATGCGCTCAATCTCCTTGTCGCGTACCATTTCCCACAACCCATCTGAACAGAGCATCAGGGAATCTCCCGCATGGACAGGGAGGGAAAACCAGTCCACTTTCACCGTGTCCTTGTCTCCAAGCCCCCGGTATACCTTATTGCGGTCAGGATGCGTATAGATCTCGTCGCGAGAAATTGCCCCGGCCTCGACCAGGCGCGCTACCAGGGAATGATCGCGTGTCACTTGTAGCAGTTGTCCTTCGCGTTCGCGATACACATATGTGCGGCTATCCCCCACATTCACAATGTAGGCGGTGCCATCAAACACCAGGGCAGCGGTGATCGTTGTGCCCATCTCGACGCCGTTTTTTTGACTGCTTTCATGCACTGCCTGATTCGCCCATTGCACTCCCTCGACAAGTGTCTCTACCAGGAAATCGTCATCCAGGTGGTCATTGCCAACGATATCTGGCACAACAGCTTGCACCATACCCTGAATAGCCAGGAGGCTGGCCTCTTGCCCTTGAGAATGCCCCCCCATACCATCAGCCACTACATACAGGTCGAGCGGCAAGAGGCGTCCATTGTGTGTGCACGTGCTGTGTAGGGCAACCAGGTTATCCTCATTTGGCTTAAATCTGCGCGCAATACCGGCATCCCACCCGATGCCAACATGTTCTGCCTTCGCGACCGCTGCATCCATTTCCTGCGTCTTTCTGATTTTCACAAGCGTAGAAGTAGGAGCTCTCCGTGTTTCTGCTCCAGTGTATTCAGAGAGATCTGAAAAGGCTTCCGCCGGATTAAAGAATTGAGTTGAAGCACGCTTTCTTCCTCCATTGTGGTTTGATCGCGTTGGCTCCCAACTGGCCTTCGCTAATTGCTGATCGTGCTGGTTTCGCTTGTTGCGTCCCCAACGCCACACCACGGCTACGCCTGCCCACAGGAGCGCGCTCCAGAGAGCTAACCATGTCAGTGATAATGCGACGAGTGCCACCAGGGGTAGCACTATTTGAGGTCCCCGCGCGTTGAATAAGTAAAGGAACTGGGGGATCGCCTGTAGCAGGAGTAGCCATGCCTTTGGAGGAAAACCGCCCGAGATCCACAGGAGCAGCAAGACACCGCCTATAATGCCCAACCAGCTAAAACATCTTACCCACAGGTGGATTTCGTAGACTATTCCGAACTGCTCTATGGCATCCTTGACAATTCTTGCGCCACCGCCCGCACGTTTTTGTCTCACAAGCCGGTCTCCGTGAATGAGGTGATAGTAGCCGTCGTTCCATTTTGTATGACCAGGCGAATACCGTCATACCCTGATTGTAAATCTTTATCTGTCACCATCAGCATCCAGGCCTGAGGTTCCACCTGAGCCGTTGGCCATACTCTGGCTAAAAGCAACTGCCCCACTGTACGAAAGCGCAGTGTATACGACGCTCCATCCTGTACCGGGAACGGTACAGTTTTCAATACCGTGACTACCCCTGCCACTTTTTTGAGCACGATCAGTTGTCTGCCGCCCAGGAACACCTTGTACATGTTGTTCGCATCTGTCCAGCGCAAGACCGCACCCAGGCTTGACGACGTATAATTGGTCAACGAGCCGCTGAACACGACCTCGGAGTTAACTGCGCTAGGGCCTACTATCGCATCATAGACGCCATTGCCGTTTGTGACCTGTCCCGCATGGTTCACAATCACGAAGCTCCGCGAATTCATTGCGTCTGCGCCCCAGGCCTGACCATCAGAAGAGATACCCCAGAACACCTGGTTTGCGCGCTGAAACGTGTCCTGAGCCAGGATATCTTTAGCTGGTAGCGTCAGAGCGCTTGTTGACGTTGGTACAGTTACTGTTGTCGCAGTCGCTACTCGTGTTGGAATGGCCATATGTGCGGGAGCAGCGGTCCTGATCTTTAGCACCGGCAAGGTCAAGGAAGCTTGTATTTCTGCTGAGAAGCGTACAGCCAGGATGTCGATCAGCAGGATGAAACCAAGCAACAGCAAGCCAATCCTGGCAGTGCGTGGTGAGATACGCCTGTAAAGGTACAAACGACGATGATGGGTATGCATGTAATATCCTACTCACATTCCATAACTTCAACATAAAGACTGCAGATTACCTGGTTAGCAATGCCTTCGCCTACATATCTGGCAAGCGCATCCTGGCACTCTCCGACACGATCCATTTGCGCCCGGATAAATGCGTGACGAGCTTTTCCCGTAGCAAGGCCGCTCATGCCACGTCGCATGGCTTCCAGTTGTAACTCAATTTGCTGGTGTAGCCGGGCAACTTCGCTCTGGTTTATCATGAAATGGTTCCTCCATCCTACTGCTCAAAGTATGATGCTGCGGTGTCTTATTACGATGTTTTCGTCACCTATGTACAAGAAATTTTCGTCTTGTCTTATACCAGTCTTTTGTTAGAAACAGTTATCAACACACATTTGAAGGCTGCTCAAGGCACGAAAGAGCAATGGAGAGCAATTCCTGCGTCTTGAAGGGTTTAGTGACATAACCTTTGGCCCCGGCAAGGCGACTTTTGAGACGATCCAGCATACCATCTCTTCCCGAGAGCATCACAACTGTCGTGTGATCGAACTGCGGACTCGTCTTCAGCAGGCGCAGAAGATCGTAGCCATCGATTTTGGGCAGACCGATGTCGAGGAAGATCAGGTCAGGGATATAGTCCTCGCCTGTCTTAAAAGCTCGCAGAGCCTCATATCCATCCTGATAACTCATACAGGCGATTCCACAGCGGTGTAGGATGGTTTCTACGATTTTACGCACCACCACCGAATCGTCGATGACTACAACGTTACTCATATCTCTGCCTCCTTTCCGTTATACTCTTCATACACTTAAATGCTATAATGTGTCTTATTCTGCTCATCAATCAAGCCAGGCTCGCAACAAACGAACACATACATGACGGGCATCGGGGGTGCCCGCCATGCTGTTGTGCGTCGCCCACCTCGCTGCTCTATCTCGGGGTGCCTTGAGGTATGAGCAGCAAGGCGTCAACCAGGCGATACGCCTATGGAAAGTATAGGCTGAGAGGGTTCACTCGATCTCCTCTGCTTCTTCCGCCATTTGTATGGACTCTTCTCTGATTACCACTTTTCAGCGAGTACGTGAGAAGAGAGTGGTGAGTGGAACAACAAACATTTTCCCTTACTATGCTAGATTATCTTCTGGCAATCCATAGCATACATGAAAGATGAACCCAAACTCGATGCTTGGGGTACTCACAGATACAGATTTCATTCAGGTTAGTACGGCGGGGGGAAAGAGAGTTCTGCAGTCGATTCCGATTCCGGCTGAAATGAGCGATCTGAGTGCCCTGTTCCTGCATGCTGTGCAAACTGGTCTTACCTCGGTGTGGGTGATGCCGGGCAGCAGGTTTTCCTGCGAAGCCACCTGTTCCTTTCTTGAGCAGAACGACAGCGTGTGGGAGGTGGTCGCCAGGCCTGGCCCGCTTGACCCAACGCGTCCCGCATGCGCTTGCGTTTGGCGAAAGGTGGGCGCTGGCCGTCAAGGACCGATTCTTTCTCTCGTATTCCCTGAATATGGAGGATGGAGGTGGCAGCTCCCGAATGCATCAACCCTGCTCGCGACGGTGACCTATGTAGAGCACGCACTCGGTATGCCTGCGCGCTGCTCGCTTGAGCAGTTGGCGCTCGACCTGCTCAAAGGCTTGACAGTCGAAGCAGACGCCTCCTGGACTCGCCCTCCAACTATCGATATGCCCACCAGCAACGGGCAAACAATCCCAATGCTGGAGAGCGCACAGCCGATCGTATGGATGCGTCCGTTGACCGTTACTGAATGGCGGATGCGATACCTGCACAAATACGAGCACAACACATTGGACCTGGAGGCATGCGCCGAGGTTCTGCTTGGAGCAGGCAATCTGCTGCACTCTGTAAATGGACGAGCTTACGATGGCAAACTGCCCGGGATCTGGCGGGTCAAAGCAGTGACTGCAGGCTCCCTCTTCGATGGCAAATACCTGCCTTCCTGCATCCATGGCGAATGGATGTGTACACCCGAGGTGAAGTGTTGCACCGACATCGCCTACCAGGTGCAGGTGATCGAGGGCTACTACTGGCCCGAGTCTCACCGCACACTTGAACGTTGGGCCACCACCTTATGCAAGGCGCATCAACGCTTGACGATGGCAGGCACGACCTACCGGCATACGCAGGCACGCACCAACGTCTCTCACACCATCCAGGCGATTACGCAGCTTGGTATAGGAACATTGGTCGATGAGAAGGCGCCGGGCGGGTTGTACCGGCCGGATTGGTGGGCGCAGATCACCGGTCAAAGCAGAGCGCGCATGTTTACTCACATGGGCACCCTGGTGCGGCGAGGCTACATGCCTGTGCTGGTCGATAGACACGCCTTGTGGTTTGTCTCCAATGATCCACATCCGCTGACAGCAGTTCCTGGCCTGCTTTCTCCCGGGAAGTCTGGGGGATACAAAGCGGCCTATGAGACGCCACTTGCCTTATCGCGTGAAATCAAAGAGGCCTTCCGGAATACGCATAGTGCTGATCAGCTAGCGATGCTGCTGGATACCCTGGCAAAGCAGGAGGAAAAGGTTGTGCAGTGAGCTTCCCCACGTTGACTCCTGCAATCCGACACATAAAGGCTTATTCAGGATGCGGGGCGCTTCGAGGAGTTCTTGCGCGTTTCCGTTTTACCCGTGGGCCATACACCCGCTTAGCCATGTGTTCAACGGTCTCCATCACCTCTTTGAGCACCGGCTTTTGTTGAAAAAATATGACCTCACTTGCCGCCTCCTGAAATGCATCAGCGGTGATGTTCAATCCCTGGTAAACAAGCAATAGAAGGTGAGCGCAATTGGCAGCGCGCACCTTTTCAATCTTTCGTCGAAGATACTGAGGATGCCAGAAGCCGACCAGTTCGATCATAATTTTCCGGTTGTCATCCTGTTCGTCTACCAAGATAAAGTCAGGGATCATCACGGTATCTCCCAGCAGGAGCACCTCACTTTCACGCGTAAGTCGCCAATGTCCGCGTTTGTTACCCATCTTTTGCTCAAACTCGCTAGCAAAGTCTGCTTCAAGACGGCTATCGAACGTTCCGGAGCCTTTGAAATGGGAACGGAGTGCGCAGGTGTAGTCGAGGTGATAGAGCATTTCCCTTGTTGCTTGAGGCGGGCGCACATGTGCAAGCAACTGCCAGCGGTCGCACAGCAGGAGCGCGGGGAGAAACGCGGCCATCTGTCTGCCATAGCGGAGCGTGGAAGACACAAAAGGCGAAATGGGGCCATCCAGATCAATGCGATAGCCTCCCCCTTGCTTTGGCTGCGCCCAGAACATCAATTTGAAGAGTTTGATGTAACGCCAGAGATCTTTGTAGCTACTTGACGCCTCAATCGTGATGTGCGAAGCCCAGTAGAGCACACCGCGTGCCAGTTCCAGGTTGTAGCGGGCAAGCAGTGCAGCGGGTGTCCACGCAGGTCCAACGTCCATGAGACGATACGAGGCATGCCGGTCCGCGAAGAGCATTGTATCCACTTGCTCGCTGGAAAGGCCGAATTCACCGGCGGCCTCGTGGAGCACCTTTTGGCGGGTCTGCGGGTGAAACAGATCAGAATCTCTGAAGACGGGACCATGGGCGAACAGTTGCTCACGCAGCCTTGCCGGGGGAAAGGGAGTCTCAAGAGGAGTGAAAGTGGCAGCGTCCGTCAGTACTTTTGCCAGGCCACGAAGCACGATATAATCGACTCGTGCCCCCTCATATGCTGCCAGGGCCTCCTCCCACGCTTCTCGGGCATGACCCACCTGTTGCTGGAGTATGTCAATCAGCTCCTGTGCTGTTTGCAGCAACGATGCATCCTGTTCGTCAACCATCTCGATAGACAGGGTCGATCCAGCAAAACGCAGTCGTGGTCTGATCAGTTCACTCGTTAACATCACCGTTGCTCCCGGGGAACATGACGTCGTTGTACCTTCCCTTCTTCGATTGTTTTTCGTACGAGAACCTCGAAGAGGAACGCTTCCCTCTGTTCGTGCTTGCGTAGAATTCTTCCCAGGCGCTGGATATATTCGCGTTGACTGGAGCCACCACCCAGGACAATGGCAATCTTGGCTTCTGGCACATCGACGCCTTCATTGAGGACTCTAGATGTCACAATCACACGATAGTCTCCCGTTTGGAAGGCATCGAGAATGTGCTTGCGCTCAGCAACTCCCGTTTCAAAGGAAATCACTGGAACGAGCCATTGATGCGCAATCCTGTAGGCAACGGCATTACTTGCCGTAAACACGAGGATGCGCTCTCCATCATGTTCGCGTAGGAGCGCATCAAGGACAGCAAACTTCTCTTCACAGCTCCAGATGATATCGAGCAGACGCTGCCGTGCGAGCAAGGCCTGCCGGGCTTGCGGATCGGAAGCAGAGAGTCGCATGAGTTCACGGTGCCAACCTGCTCCATAACGCTGCCTTAACTGGCGTGAGCGCACGAAGCCCATATAGATGGCATAGTCTGCATCGTAGTGTCTACGTTCCTCTGCCGTCAGATCCACGCGAATGCGCTGCGTCCGGTACTCCGCCAGTTGTTTTCCAACGAGGCTCTCAATGCGCTGCGTATAGACAATAGGCCCAAGCAGTTCATCAACGCGCCATCGTCCGTTGGTTTGTTCTTGTTCCTCTGGGTAGGTTGCAGTCAACCCCAGACGGAAAGGGGCAGGAGCCATCAACGCCGCTTCTCCCCATGTTTTTGCTGGTAGATGGTGGAGTTCATCACACAAGAGCAATTGAAAGCTATTTCCGTATTCCGAGATTAGATCGCCCGCAGAATGATAGGTAGTCACCGTGATCGGGAGGATATGTTTTTCTCCACTGTAATAGACTCCAATGTCGATGTGAAAGGCATTGACGAGCCGCGCATACCATTGATGGAGCAGCGCAAGAGTGGGGACAATGACGACCGTTGAAGCATTGACCTGGCTGATGGCCTGGATAGCTACAAAGGTCTTGCCTGCTCCGGTTGGCAAAATAATGCTTCCACGCTTCCCTCCCTGGTTCCAGGCGTCAAGGGCGGCGAGTTGGTAATCATGCGGCTCTCTCGTCTCATAAAGGGCCAGCGACAGATGCCTCCAGCGTGGGATATCATTACGAATACCATGTTCTCGCAGCCAGGGAAGAAGCGAGCCATAATGATACGCTTCACACCGCCATCGAGCTTTGATCAGCTTGAATGGAGGTGGAACCTGTTCGCTGGCACTGAGATGCTGGAGAACGAGCGTGCCTCCTTGAAAAAAGACCGACGCTTGTGACGTATCACTCATAGAATTAGTATAGCAAAAATGGAACGGCTGGTCTACTATGTAGGGGCGCAATTCATTGCGCCCGCCTGGAGAGCCAATGCATTCACCAGGGCGCAATGAATTGCGCCCCTACATCCGCATCCACGCCTGTTCATCAACGCGTATCCCCGGTAACGGTCCCCACACTATGCGACTCAGAATTTCAGCCGACTCCACCAGTCGCGGACCGGAACGATTAATGTACGCATTGCCATCAATAGCATAAACCCGACTATCTTTGACCGCTCGCAGTGATTGCCAGGAGGGATGTCCTTCCAACAGCGGTACATCTTGCAACGTGCGTTCAAGCGTGAAACCACAGGGCGCAAGCACCAGCACATCGGGATCTACCGCGAGCAACTCTTCCCAACTGAGCCAGGGCGCATGCTGGCCAATCTCGCCAAAGACATGTTCTCCGCCAGCCATTGCTACCAATTCAGGTGTCCAGTTTCCCGCACCCATCAGCGGATCGAGCCACTCTAGCACAGCCACACGAGGCTTTTCCCCACGATGCATGCTAAGTTCTTGCAGATACCACAGGCGCTGCTGATAAGACTGCACCAATCGTTCGGCCTGCGCGCGCCTGCCCAATGCCTCGCCAACTCGCACCACATCTTCCCAGACATCATCCAGGCGGTATGGAGCCAGTGCAACGATACGTGGCTGCAAACCGGTTAACTGTTCAACGGCCTGCATCACATCTCGTTCGCTAACGGCGCACACCTCACACTGCGTTTGCGTAATGATCACATCTGGTCGAAGTTCCTGGAGGAGCTCAACATCAATCGCGTAGATGCTCAGCGCCTTTAAGGCGGCATTCTCCGTCACAAGTTTACTTTGCGACAATCGTTTAATCTGCGCATCAATGTGGGCGCTGCTGGTTTCGACATCAATCTGTACCCTACTCACTACTGGCAAAGAGAGCACGTTGGGAGGGTAATCACATTCATGTGAGCGCGCTACCAGTTGATCCAGACATCCTAATGCAGCGATCATCTCTGTTGCGCTGGCTAATAAAGAAACGACACGCACTTCTGCTCCTGCGATGAAAACACGTTAGTATGATGTTCATTCTACCATAATACTAGAGAGCTCTCAGTATTCCAAATACGAATACTGACGGTCCGTCTCCTTGTTCCTTTTAGTTCTGGGATATTTCTGAAAGCCATTGCATACTCTACGATTCACTTGACACGAACATGGGTTGATGAGTATAGTCAACTCGTGGCTTTCTG
>Ga0137377_10003733_pt1 | contig 11865 bp, 10 predicted proteins | sample SagtaG_22_FD_104815 | JGI IMG/M metagenome (GOLD analysis project Ga0137377, IMG submission 104815) | Vadose zone soil microbial communities from Sagehorn Ranch, Mendocino, California, USA - Sage2_L_40_16 metaG | ecosystem: Environmental > Terrestrial > Soil > Vadose zone | place: USA... | reverse complement strand
TGAGCTTTCTTGGGAAGAGGCTCCCTAAGCCCTTTACCGCTGCGGAGCTGCGATAAAAACTCCGCAGCGTCGATCCGCTTGAGAGCCGGGACGCCAAAAAAGCGTATCATTGTCAGGCGGTCGTCCTGGGGCGGGGCCACTTTATGGTCGCCCGCCCACCCCCAATGACCTGCTCTGGCCCGGTAGCATCAAACCTCAGTCTTATCGTCTTATTGTCGTCATTTTTCGTTAGTCTTCGTGCCAGTGAAACCCGTCGTCCACTGCCGGGCTAACGCAGTCTGCGTCTCGATCATCTTGCGCGCAGTATCCTGCCAGACTTGCAGCAGATTGCTCCCAGCCTGTACATTCGTTCCAGGCTCCACCTTAAAATTGATGTCCCTCACGATACTGAACCAGTTCTGCCAGAGTTGTCGCTCAACCTCGATCCAACGCAGCAGTTGTTCCTGCCCCTGTCGAGCCAGGTCCTGTAGCTCCCGCGGTACCTCCTTGGTGTTGGCCAAAGTCCCGGTCCATTGGCGAATCCATTCTTCCTGCGCATCCAGCGTCTGTTTCACGGATGCCTGCCAGGCATCCACAGTGTTCGTCCAGAGTTCTGGACTCGCCGTCCCGCTGAAACGCTGCATCGTGTCAAGCCAGTTCGTTAACAGCTTCTGCTGTGACTGAGCCCATGTGTTAATCAGGTTTTCACTCGGGTTTCTTTCGCTCATAGCACAAATTCCTTTCTGTCTCTCAGACCCGAAAGCATTTACTCACAAATAACCACAATCGACTGTTCCTCAAGAAGACTGCTATTGTATTGGATAGACGTGCCTGTAATAAGCACATTTACCGTATTCTAACGCAATCCCTACCCTACGGCAAACACAAGCACAGCACCATAAAGATTTTGTGAATCAGCTAGCGTGCGCCCAGTATAAGCTCAACCGTGAGTTGATCGAGTTTCTCATAATGCAAGCCCCGCTTTGCCAGTGTCTCGATATCAAAGGTTGCCTCTTTCAATTTGCGAGCGGTCTCAGAGCTATATCCATTGAGCAGCCCGCCGTAGGTCTGATCACCGCCCCGAATCTCCTTCAAGAGCGCCTGAATTTCCGGGTCAGCATTGAAGCGTCTGGCTTTCCCCTTGAAGATGTTGTAGGTCCGCATGCAGCCCAGAGCGAAATCCCATACCCCCTGCTCGTCTTCGGTGCGGTAAGCATGGGCATCGAAGTGGCGCGGTCCCGTGTAGCCCTTGTCTTCAAGCAGTTTGACCAGGAAGAACATTGATTTGAGATTCTCGCTTCCGAAGCGTAAATCCTGGTCGTAGCGCGGCCCTTTCTGATCATTGAGATCGATATGGAACAGCTTTCCTGCGTCAAGTGCCTGCGCCACTCCATGCACAAAGTTCAGTCCTGCCATCAGGTCGTGCGCCACTTCGGGATTAAGACCTATCATCTCAGGATGATCAAGCGTGTAGATGAAGCCGAGCATATGGCCGATGGTGGGGAGATAGAGATCAGATCGTGGCTCGTTCGGCTTCGGCTCCAGAGCAAAGCGCATCTGGTACCCGTTCTCCATCACATACTGGCACAGGAAGTTGATCGCATCGCGCATACGCTTGACCGCTACCACCGGGTCCTTCCCGGCATCTGTTTCGGTACCTTCACGTCCACCCCAGAAGACATAGGTGGTTGCGCCCAGTTCGGCACCCAGGTCAATTGCTCGCATCGTCTTTTGCAGGGCAAAAGCGCGTACCGTTGGATCGTTCGAGGTGAAAGCTCCATCTTTGAAAATCGGATGGAAGAAAAGGTTCGTCGTTGCCATAGGCACGACCATGCCATTATCCGAGAGCGCCTGCTTGAACTCGCGCACAATGCGGTCACGCTCGGCAGGCGTTGCATCGAATGGAACAAGGTCGTTATCATGCAAATTGACGCCCCAGGCCCCCAATTCCGAGAGTTTCTTCACCATGTAAACTGGATCAAGTGGCGGGCGAACGAACTCGCCGAAGGGGTCGCGTCCCCGGTTGCCGACTGTCCAGAGTCCAAAGCTAAATTTATCCTCTTTCCTCGGGGCGTACTCGTCGCTGGTCCACTCACGCGCTTCGTTCTGCGGTATTGATGTCGTCATTAGCTCCTCCTTAATTACAATTGATCGCGGTAAATACTTTTCACCCTCCTTTTCGTTATGATAGATGCATAGGTGCGCATGAATCACGAACTATCAGCGTTGTCGTCAACTCGACGCGCTTGCTATCAAGAGGCTCTTCCGCGATCAGGCGCAATAACATTGTAGTAGCTACCCGTCCCATCTCGACTAGCGGTTGGCGCACCGTCGTCAGTGCAGGGGTGATGATCGATGCGATTGGCACGTCATCGAAGCCCACAACACTCATAGAATCGGGTACGATGAGACCCCGGACACGTAATGCTGCATAGACACCCATTGCCTGCGTATCACTTCCTGCAAATATGGCAGTTGGCGGCTCCGGTAAGTCTAACAAGGCACAGGTTTGCTCATATCCTGTCTGTTGGGCAAATGCGCCGGGACGTATCAATGCCGGATCAACAAGGATACCTGCATCTTCCAGCGCTGCACGATAGCCAGCAACGCGATCTCGGCTACAAGGAAGCGCCGCATCTCCACTGATAATGGCGATGCGCCGGTGCCCAAGCGAAAGTAAATACTCTGTCGCCATACGCCCACCGAGCCAGTTTGTTGCCCCAACGGAAGGAACATCGGCGCCCAGTTCTCCACGATGATCAACAACGACAAACGGAATGGAATTGCGAAGCAACATATCCAGGCGGTTTGACTGACCATGCGCGAGAACAAGGATGGCTCCATCGGTCGCTCCATCGATTACTTTGGCAAGCCATCGCTGCTCAAACTGTACAGAATCATGCGTGAGCGAGAGTGCTAATCGTAACTCTGTACGCTCCATCACCTCCTCAACGCCGCGCACAATTTCAACCGAGTAGAGATTCGTCAGATCCGGCACTAGCATGTCAATGATGCCGCTACTTTCTTTCAAGGCATTCCTCACTCGGCTGCGTATAAATCCGCTTTCTTTGATCACCCGTTCCACTCGCCCACGCGTTTCAGGTGCCACGTCAGGTCGATTATTCAAGACACGCGAAACAGTGGGGACAGAAACCCCGGCTTTTGCTGCAATTTCTGCAATAGTACTACGTTTGGATGCAGTTTGATTCATTTTCTGAAAATGATCAGCCTCTTCTATCAGAATATATAGCAGTATTCCCGAAGATTCCCCGCTTCTCAAGAGAAGCAAGAGATTGAGAAAACGTTCCCTTTGATCGCCTGTTCCACTCGCTCACGCTTCCCGTGGTGCCACATCAGGACGATTATTCAAGACACACAAGACAGAGGTGAGAGAAACCTCCGCCTGCGCTACAACCTCTGCAATGGTACTATTCCTGGGTGTAGACTGATCTATTTTCCGGAAATGATCAGTTTTTCTATCGGAACCTACTATATATAATGCCGAAAAATTTCACTTTGTCAAGTGAAATTTTGCAGGAGAAGCAGCTTCCCCGCTCTGCCTATATCCCCGCTCTGGCCTTCTCATGATATGATAGCTATTGGACTGTCACCGTTCATATACAGGAAACATGTAGTGCGACCCTTGCGGCCGCCAGGCACATGCCTTTCACTCAAGGAGGACATCTTTGTTACTTGAACACCGCGGGAAAACACCACATATTCATCCATCAGCATACATCGCTCCAACAGCCACTATTTGTGGAGATGTCTCAATTGGAGAAAATAGTCGCGTCCTCTTTGGTGCCATTCTTGTAGCGGAGGGGGGCTCGGTAGAGATTGGGGCAAACTGCATTATTATGGAAAATGCCGTCATACGTGGAACGCCTGCCTTTTCCACCCGCCTCGGCAATTTTGTCCTGGTAGGGCCTCGTGCGTATTTGACAGGTTGTGATGTGGAAGAGAGCGTCTTTCTTGCCACTGGTGCGACGGTCTTTAATGGAGCGCACATTGGGGCGAGAGCTGAGGTACGCATCAATGGGGTGGTCCACATCAAAACCACGCTTCCACCAGGAGCCACTGTCCCCATCGGCTGGGTCGCGGTAGGTGATCCAGCGCAGATATTGCCACCAAATGAACACGATCGCATTTGGGCCCTTCAAGAACCTTTGAACTTTCCACGCACAGTTTTTGCCCTTGAACGAGCTTCAGATGGACAGACAATTATGCCCGAAATGACGACTCGCTATGCTCGTGCTTTGGAGAGACATTTCGAGGATAAGCCGCTAGACTCCTGATCTGCGTAGATGGGTTGTTTATGCTACGCTGCTAAGAAAAGGGGAGCTTTCGCTCCCCGATTCTCAAGAAAAGTTGACTGTAACAGCCTCTACATCTTTTTCAGCAGTTCTGCCAGACGATCATAGGTATCATCGACACCTTCTTCCATGCCACCCTGGAGCATGCCATCGCGGTCAGCGACTGACTGGAAAACAGATTGAACTATGAGTTTGGTTCTTCCGCCAGGCAATTCCTCAAGTTTCATCGTCTCCAGCGTCACATGTCCTGTTTCCGGTAACCCTTCAAACTCAAAGGTATCAATAATTCGCTCAGGTGCAAGGACTTCGTGATACACACCGTGAAACGCGTATTCTTTTCCCTCAGCGTCTCGATTGATAAAGCGCCATTGACCACCAGGTCTCACGTCCATCTTGTCAACTTCAGTCGAAAGGTATCTCGGTCCCCACCATTGCGGGATAAGGTTTGGATCCGTACATGCCTTAAAAACGAGCTCGCGCGTTGCATCGAATTCACGCGTGATGAGTATTTCTTGTTTTCCCGGTTCTACGCTAATAGTCGTTGTCTTTGCTGTCATAGAATGTTATTCACCTTCCTTCTTTTTTTCACGTTCGAGTACGGTGTCTAATGCTTCAAACCGTTCACTCCACCTCTGCTGCATGTACTGAACCCAGGCTTCAAATTGAGACAGCGTCTGGGGATTGAGGCGGTAGACATGCTTTTGTGCACGTTTCTCCATCACCACTAAGTGTGCCTCCCGCAAGACCTTGAGATGCTGTGAGGCCGCTTGTGGGCTGACAGGAAAGTGCTCGTAGATAGCAGTCGCCGATAACTCACCACTGGTGGCAAGGAGTTCTAAAATGTGCCTTCGTGTCGGATCGGCAAGTGCCACAAACATATCCATACGTATATTATAAAACATTTCCTTAATTAAGTCAATGCTTGATTTCACATTTGTTTTAGGTCCTGGACAGATATTTGGAGAGAAGACTTCCCGTGAGCGGGCTTGAGAGGCGTCTTACCTGTCATCCTGAGCGCAGCGAAGGATCTCTGCGTCCATCGAGCCAGACCTTTCGCTGCATGTCTAGACTGGAAAGCCGAAACTTGTCTCTTTCATCACTCTCGGGTATACTTGTCTTTGGCGACAACTCAGGTGATAAGGAGGCAAGACTATGCCTGGGCCAGACTTGCTGGTGACCAAGTTCACCATTCCACCTGTTCGTTCAGTGCTGCTTCAGCGCTCGCACCTGCTCACGGTCCTCGATCAGAGCCGCTCGTTTCCCTTGACCCTGCTCTCGGCATCCGCAGGCTTTGGCAAAACAACGCTGCTCTCTGCCTGGGCCAACCAGAGCACCAGCCAGGTCGCGTGGTTGACGCTTGATGAACAGGACAACGACCCGACACGCTTCTGGGCCTATGTGATTGCCGCACTCAGGCACAGCGGATATCGCCTTTCCACAGTAGGCGAAGCGGCGTTAGCGATGCTGCAATCACCGCAACCTCCTCTGTTGACAGGTGCTCTGACTTCGCTCATCAACGAACTGGCAGCTCTTAGGCAGGAAACAGCACTGATTCTCGATGACTATCATCTGATTAGCGAGCAGACTATTCATGAATCACTTCAGTTCTTGCTCGATCATCTTCCCCCCTGTCTGCATCTGCTCCTCGCCAGTCGAGGCGATCCCCCGCTGGCTCTTTCTCGTCTGCGGGCGCGAGGACAGGTGGTCGAGATCCGCGATACTGACCTGCGCTTGAGTGGCGAAGAGGCGGCCAGTTTTCTGACACAGGTGATGGGTCTGGCTCTCTCAGAAGAAGATATGCGTCGCCTGGAAACACGCACCGAGGGGTGGATTGCCGGACTCCAGTTGGCGGCCCTCTCTATGCGGAGACACACTGATGTGTCAGCCTTTATCCAGGCGTTTACCGGCAGTCATCGCTTTATTCTGGATTATGTGCAAGAGGAGATCCTTGAGCCCTTACCCCAGGTGCAGCAACGCTTCCTGCTGCACACGTCGGTGCTTGACCGGATGAATGCCGACTTATGCCAGGCGCTGACCGGGGAGCAGGCCAGTCAGCAGATGCTGGAGTCGCTGGAGCGTGCCAATCTCTTTCTTATTCCCCTCGACGAGGAGCGGCACTGGTATCGCTTTCATACGCTCTTCCGCGAGGTGCTGCTGGCGCGTTTACAAGCCACCCAGCCGGAGCAGGTGGCTCGCCTGCATCGGGAGGCGGCGCTCTGGTATCAGCACCAGCAATGGCCGCACGAGGCGATCCTCCACGCGCTGGCGACGCAGGACTTCTTGTTCGTGGCTGAGTTGCTGGAAGGCTATGTCGAGCGTTTGTATCTGCAAGGGGAGCTCAAAACGCTGCTGGCCTGGATCAAGCTGCTTCCCCAAGAGGTCTTGCGCGCGCATCCTCGCCTTGCCACGAGCTACATGTTCGCGTTCAATCTGCTGTTCCCTTTCTCTCAGCAACAGCAAGAGGAAAGGGCGTATCTTCATCAGCTCCAGGAGGGTGTGGAGGTGCTGTTGCAGAGCGAAGATCAGACCACCCTTCCGGAAGCCGAGCGGGACCGATTGCACCGTCGGATCATGATTCTCAAGGCATGGAACCTGGGAGCAAGAGCGCTCTCTGATGGCAATGTTGAACAACTGAACAGCCTCGTTCAGCAGATGCAACATCTGTCTCTGGATGACGACACTATGTGGAAGCTGCTATCTCCGGGTTCTTTCGCCATGGCTTATCGTCTCGCAGGGAATTTTCCTCCGATGGTTGCCGCCTTGCAGGAAAGCAGGAAGAGCACCCGGATGACGCAGAATCGCTACCTGGAGGCCCAAATTCTCTGGGGGCTGATTGTCGCACTGATCGCCTTAGGGCAGTTGCGGCAGGCACACGACCGCTGCCAGGAACTCCAACTGCTGGTCACCAGTCTAGGAGGACCACTCCCGGTGGCGGCGTATCCCGATGTCTTCCAGGCTCAGCTTGCGTACGCATGGAATCAGCTGGAGGTCGCAAAAAACGCTGCCGAGATGGCCATTGAGAAGACGGCACCCTTGCAGTACATGGACATTCTCATGATGGCCTATGAGGTGCTGGTTCGTGTCTGCATTGCCCAGGGTGATCTGACCGGCGCCGAGCAAGCCGTACGCGAGATGGAACGGGTGAATCAGTCTGCCGGGATCCCCCTCTTTCGTCCCTCGATCGAAAGTCTCTGGGTCCATCTCTGGCTGGTCCAGGGCGATCTGACCCGGGCGGTAGACTGGGCTGAGCACACCCCGTACCGTCAGGAGGTTCTCGTATACAGCCGCGAAATCGCCTATCTGGCGCTGGTGCGCGTCTATCTAGCGAAGCTCCAGTATACACCTGCCTTGCAGCTGCTCACAGCACTACTGAGCAGCGCCGAGCAGGTTTCGAGAGTGGGGAGTGTGATTGCCATCCTTGCTCTGCAAGTAGCTGCTCTACAGGCGTCGGGTGCCACACAAGAGGCGCTTCGCGTTCTCCTTCACCTGCTCACATTGGCAGAGCCTGAAGGGTACCTTCGCGTCTTTCTCGATGCTGGAGAGCCGATGCACCAGGCACTTCAGGCATTTCTTGAGACTTCGCACATGCAGAAGCATGGTGTTTCTCCTGCCCTTGTTTCCTATGCCCAGACGTTGCTCGATGCGGAGGCCCTCGAGCAGCGCCAGAAAGCTGGGGAGAAGTCCATCCCCATTGTCTCCACATCGCTCTCACACACACCTTCTCAAGCCGTCCCCCCACTGCCTGAGCCCCTCACCCCACGCGAACAGGAGGTCCTGCGTCTGCTCGCGCAGGGGGCCTCCAACCAGGATATCGCCAACCAGCTAGTGGTCTCGCTCACGACGGTCAAGAAACATGTCGGCAGCCTCCTGCTGAAGCTGGCAGCGGAGAACAGAACCCATGCGGTGGCACGTGCACGGGAGTTATCTTTGCTCTGACTCGCCTCCCGTCTCGTCGGGTTCTCTGCTCGACTTCCAGCGTCGTAGATCCCAAGGCCACGATCCAGGTGTCCTTTTGGCCCCCCGACTCCTTCCCCTCTCCGAAAAGAAATGGTACCTCAAAGTATCCTTTTGGCTCCTGTGCTTTTCCCTTTGGCATTGTATCCTTGTTCTACAGAGAAGAATGGCAATCCGAACGGAGCACAAGCGTATGATATACGTCATTCGTGTCAAGGGACACCTGGACACCTTCTGGCAAGCATGGTTTGACAACCTCTCGATCACGCAAGAGAGAGATGGCACGACCCTGCTTTCAGGTCCCATCAAGGACCAGCCAGCGCTCTACGGCATCCTCATCAAAATGCGCGATCTGGGACTGACGCTCCTCTCGCTCGAGGCGAGCGCACCCATAAAGCCTCCAGAGGAGTGAGAAGTGCCTTTCAGGCTTCGTCTTCCTCTCTTCTCTTGTGCAGACGACACAGAACTCTTCCTGATTGATTGAAGACAAAAGTAAGGGGCAGAAATGAAAACATCACTACATCATCCCAACGACGATGCAGCCACACCAGTGCTGATTGGCGAAGGTTTCGCCAAACCAGCGGCGCAGGCTTCGCCGGAAGCGATCCGGTGGCTCGCGCTTGGCGCCGTCACTGGCCCGGTCCTGTTCACACTGGCCTGGGTCGTCCTCGGCTTTCTGAGCCCGGGATACACAGCCTGGGGCACCCGGATCGCGCCCTACTCACCCATCAGCCAGGGCATCAGCGGCCTGGGCCTCGGCATCACCGCCCCATTCATGAACACGGCCTTCGTGTTCAGCGGGCTCCTGATCCTGGCTGGCGTAGTCGGCATCTTCCAAGGCATCAGGGAGATGGGCGCCCTTGCGCGTTGGAGCTGCATGGTGCTGCTCGCGCTCTCGCCACTGGGCATGGCGGTGGACGGCATCTTCACCTTGGAGTCGTTCCTGCCTCATATGGTAGGCTTCCTCCTGGCCGCTGCGAGCCCGGTGCTGAGCTTCGTGGTCGTCGGGCTCTTGCTTCGCCGCGTCCCCAGCTTTCGGCGGTTCGGCAACTGGCTGCTGTTGGGCAGTCCGATGACGCTGGCGCTGGTGGTCCTGTACTTCCTGACCTTCTCGCCCACCGTGGCGGGGACTCAAACCGGAGTGGCCGGACTGACGGAGCGCATCCTGGTGGTCGAGGTCCTCGCCTGGTTCGTGGCCATGGGCTGGCTGGCCTTTCGCCGCAGATAAGTGAAATAGATCGCTAACTCGACAGCAAGAAAGGATTTTCTATGAACAGACCCAGAAGGAAAGCACTGATTATTGGCTGCGGGGTCGCTGGACCTGTCGTCGCATTATTCCTGCAACGGGCAGGCATCGAGGTCGAGATCTATGAGGCGAGGGACGCGTCGACCGATTATGGAGGCAGTTTCCTGAACATGGCTTGCAATGGGCTCGGCGTGCTCAAGACGCTCGGGCTCGATGATCAAGTGTCATGCCAAGGATCACCGATTCCTCGTATGATGATCTGGAGTGGAAAGGGCAAGCGTCTTGGCGAGGTCCGCAATGGGGCCAGGGCGGAAGTGGGAGCCCCAAGTATCAATATCCTGCGATCCCGCTTGCACCAGGTGCTGCGCGAGGGAGCCGAGCGCAGGCGGATCAAGATGGCCTTTGGCAAGAAACTTGCTGGCCTCTCGACAGGTGAGCAAGGCGTGGTCGCCATCTTTGCCGATGGGACCACTGCCGAAGGCGCTTTCCTAGTTGGCTGTGATGGCTTATACTCTCGCACCCGCCAGCTCATCAATCCCGACGCTCCCGCCCCACTCTACACGGGCCTGATCAGCACGGGTGGCTTCGCACAGCACTCCAGCTTTGCTCCCACCCCGGACACGATGCACTTCGTTTTTGGCAAGCTGGCTTTCTTCGGCTATCACATCAGCGCCTCTGGAGAGCTGTATTGGTTTGTCAATTTCCCACAAAAAGAAGCGCCCACAAGGGGAGATCTAGACATGATCGTGAGCGAGGAGTGGCAAGCGCGCATGCTCGATCTCTTCCGGGGGGATCTACCTCTCATCTCAAAGATGATCCGGGCGACGGAGCGCGCGATCATCGGTTATCCGATCTATGATATCTCCACACAGCCCCTCTGGCAGAAAGGTCCGGTGGTCCTAGTTGGTGATGCAATCCATGCGATTTCGCCCAATGCGGGACAGGGCGCATCGCTGGCCGTAGAGGATGCGATCGTGCTGGCAAAGTGCCTGCGGGACATCTCCGATCTAGAGCAGGCTTTTGCGACCTATGAGCGGCTCCGTCGAGCGCGCGTCGAGCGTATGGTTCAGCATGGGCGCAGCGCGGGTCAGGGGAAGGTCATGACCAATCCGATCCAGGTGTGGTTTCGGGACAGGCTCGCGCCGCTTTTTCTCAAACTTTTCGCCAACTCTGCCGCACTCGACTGGATCTACTCCTACCAGGTCGATTGGGATGAACTGGTGGTGTGAACGACTGAGCAGAGGAAGACCTTTGAGGAGTAACGGAACGGAACAGTACGTTAAAGCCAAGAAATAGCTGGTAAATGACCGGAAGGGTAAGCAGCTTTTGCCCTGAAACATGAGCACTTGACGCGAATCATGAGCACTGGCATGGGAATGCCTGGGCAAACCGCTCACATCTGGGGTATAGGCATGGAATGTTGTAAATAAACCGCTCGTGATCTGGCTAGGCATCCCCAGAGTCTTACCTCTTCATGAAACTGCCTGGGAAGTCGTTGGAGGATAGCCGCGTGAAGCGAGGGTGGGCATGACGAAACTATTAACGACCGTGTATAATTGCGAAGGCTCGCCTTATCTGGACGAGAGAGATCAAATCCAACATCGAAGACGAAAAGAAAACGTTCACTCGTTGTAAGGAGAAAATGTTATGAGAAAAGTCATCTCAAAAGACGGCACCCCGATTGCCTTCGATCAGTCGGGTGAGGGACCCCCCATCATCCTGGTGGTTGGCGCATTCAACACGAGTTCCACAGGTGCCCCACTAGCTGCTCAGCTTTCAGATCACTTCACGGTTTTCAACTATGATCGCCGGGGCCGAGGCGCGAGCGGGGACACCGTTCCCTATGCCATCGAGCGCGAGATTGAAGACATCGATGCCCTCATCACCGATGCCGGAGGATCGGCGTCCGTGTTCGGGTATTCCTCCGGCGCTATCCTTGCCCTGATGGCAGCGACTCGCGGCCTTACCATCACGAAGCTGGCCTTGTACGATCCGCCATTCCTGGTCGATGCTGAGAGTTCCCGACGGTTCAAGGAGCTGGTGGGGCAGCTTGCCGAGCTGATAGCGTCGGGTCATCGAGGCGAGGCTGTCGAACTCTTTCAAACGAAAGCGCTGGGCATGCCTGCTGAAGTCGTGACCCAGTTGCGACAGGCCCCATTCTGGCCGACGCTCGAAGGCATAGCGCCCACGCTCGTCTATGAATCTACGCTTCTGGGCGACATGCCGGCACTCGCCGACCGGATGGCCTCCATCCCGGTATCCACGCTCGTGATAAGCGGCGGCGAGATCCAGGTAAGGATGCTCCAGGCAGCGCAAGCAGTCGCCGATGCTCTTCCCACAGCTTCGTATCGCTCCCTCTCCGGTCAGACCCAT
>Ga0137377_10003727_pt1 | contig 11874 bp, 11 predicted proteins | sample SagtaG_22_FD_104815 | JGI IMG/M metagenome (GOLD analysis project Ga0137377, IMG submission 104815) | Vadose zone soil microbial communities from Sagehorn Ranch, Mendocino, California, USA - Sage2_L_40_16 metaG | ecosystem: Environmental > Terrestrial > Soil > Vadose zone | place: USA... | reverse complement strand
GTCGTTCCGATCTCGCTCTCTACTGCATCTGACCGCAGTCCCAACGCTTCCGCGGTTCTCGATATGTACAGTCCACGCGTCGTGCGATCTGCCGTTGCACGCAGTGTAGGCAGGATTCGATCGAGTGCACGTCGTCGCCCAGAGAGGGAGCCCAAAAACCCCTTCCGGCTTGCGATCTGGATTTTGCGTTCGAGAATATCCACCGAGTCCTTGAGCGCCTGTTCGAGCGCGGCCGCACCTTTGTTCTGCACGAGCGTATCGGGGTCTTCGCCTTCCGGCAGCGTGGCGACGCTGACGCGCAGCTTGTGGCGCAGCAGCACGTCGCCGGCGCGAAACGTCGCGCGCAGCCCGGCGTCGTCCGAGTCGTAGAGCAAAATCACCTGCGGCGCATGGCGCTGCAGGAGCGCGGCCTGGTCGTCGGTCAGACCGGTCCCGAGAGGCGCGACAACTTCTTCCAGCCCAGCCAGCGTGAGTCGCAAGACATCGAACTGTCCCTCGACGAGAATGGCCCGCTCCGCCTTGCGCATCCCGTGTTTGGCGAGATGCAGGTTGTAGAGCAGCTGACCCTTGTGAAAGATCGGCGTCTCGGGCGAGTTCAAGTACTTCGGCTCTCCCTCGCCGAGGATCCGCCCGCTAAAGGCGACGACGCGGGAACGCAGATCGTGAATGGGAAACAGGAGTCGGCCACGGAATCTCGGGAGTTTCGTGCCATCGTCCCGTTTAACCACGAGCCCCGCTTCCAGCAACACTTCTTCGCGCAACCCCAATCCTTTCATTGCGTCGAGGAATCCCAAACCCCTAGTCCCAAACCCGAGTCCCTGAACCTGCGCCTGCTCCATCGTGACGTGCCGCGATTCGAGGTACTTGCGCGCGACTTCGCCTTCCGGACTCTCACGCAGCTGGCGCGCGAACCAATCGGCGGCGGTCGCGACCGCCGTGAACAGCGGCTCACGGGGATCAGGCCCAGTAGGGCCCGGCCGCTCGGGGATCGTGATGCCGACCCGCCGCGCGACTTCGCGCACCGCCGTGGGGTAGTCCATGCCGAGTCGCTTCATGAAGTAGGTGAAGACGTCGCCCGCTTCGTGGCAGACGAAGCAGTAGAACATCCCCTTCTTGGGGATGACCGCGAAATTGCGATGCGTACCGCCGTGGAAGGGGCAACGGCCGCGGTAGTCGGATCCGCTGCGTTTCAGCTCCACGGTTTCGCTGACTATGCCCACCAGATCGGCAGCGTCGCGCACCTGTTCTATCACATCATCAGGGATCATGGCGTTTCACGTCGGCCCGTCGCCACGTCGGCACGTTCTAGCAATTCGGGCGCGATGACCAGGCGTACAGCCCCAATCTCCACGACCACGCGACCGTCGGAGCGAAGCTCTGCAACAACTCCAACCTTCCCTTGGCCTGTACGCACCCGGTCACCGATTTTGAACTCAGGCGCACTGGACAACGTGCCATCGTGCCGACGTGCCGACGTGGTTCTCTCGATCGCCTCTTCCACGATCCGGCGCGCTTCCCTCGCCGTCGCTTCGGTCACGGCCGCACGCGCCTGCGCCAGGGCGGTTTCGACCGTCTTCCGAGCCTCGAGCAGATAGGCGCGGGCGCGCTCACGCGCATCCTTGTCCAACGCCTTCTCGCGCGCCCGCAACTGGGCTTCCAGCTCCTCGAGGTCGGCCAGGTTCTGGCGCTCCACGTCGAGCTGTGCAGCCTGCGTCTCGAGCTCGGCAGCTCGCGCGTCGATGTCACGCCCTCGAGCCTCGACCGATGCCAGCAACCGGTCCAGTGTCCGCTCGGCATCAGGCACCGCGCGCTCGGCTTCAGCCAACACATCGTTCGCTAACCCTAGCCGTCGCGCAATCGCGAGACCGTACGACCGCCCGGGCACCCCTTTGAGCAAGCGATAGGTGGGCGTGAGCGTCTCGGCATCGAACTGCAGCGACGCATTCACGATGCCCACGGTCTCTGCGGCGAGCTGCTTCAACGCGCCGAGATGCGTCGTGGCGAGGGTGATTGCGCGGCGGCGCGTGAGCGTCTTCAACGTCGCGGCAGCCAACGCCCCGCCTTCGGCAGGATCCGTGCCGCTGCCGATTTCGTCGAGCAGAACCAACGAGCCAGGCCCTGCCCCATCGAGAATCTCGCGCAGGGCCGCGACGTGCGCGGAGAATGTCGAGAGGCTTGCGGCGATGGATTGCCGGTCGCCGATGTCGGCGAACACCCGCATGAAGACCGGCAGCGACGAGTGCGGACCGATGGGTGGGATGACACCGCTTTGTGCGAGCAGGGCGAGCAGGCCGACCGCCTTGATCAGAACGGTCTTGCCACCCGTATTGGGACCGGAGACGAGGACGGTGAACTCGTCAGGGAAGAGCTCAAGATCGAACGGCACCGGATGGTCGAGCAGCGGATGGCGCCCGCCGCGGATCTTCACGTGGCCGCCGATCTCCGGCACGAACCCGTTCACTTCCACCGCATACCGCGCCCGCGCGCACAGATCGTCGAACGCAACGCACATCTCCCAGGCGGCCGCGATCGTGGTCATGTGCGGCCGGAGCAGATCGGTCAGCTCGCGCAACACCCGGAGCACTTCGCGTTGCTCGGCGGACTCCGCCGCGCGCAGCTCATTGCCAAGCTCGATGATCTCGGGCGGTTCCACGAACACGGTGCTGCGCGTCGCCGATTCGTCATGGACGATGCCGCCCACCCGCGCCCGCGCGGTGTTGCGGATCGGGATCACGTAGCGGCCGCCGCGGATCGTGACCGCGGCGTCCGGTGCGCGCTCGCTCTGATCGAGGCTTCCGAGGATCGCCCCCAAGCGGTCGATCACGCGCTGTCGAGCTTCGCGCACGCGCTGGCGTGCGCGGGCGAGTTCGCGCGACGCGCCGTCGAGCACCTGACCGTCTGGGGAGATTGACTGGACGAGCCGGGTTTCGAGCTCTTTGGGTGGCGGGTCGACGCGCAATGAAATCGTGCGTCGTGCGTCGTGCGTCGTACCGAGTCGCTTGAGATCGGCGGCTACCACTCGCATCGCGGCGAGCGCGATCGTCAGCTCGGCGAGCGCTGCAGCCTCGAGCGCACTGCCCGGCACGGCGAGCAGCTCGAGCGACTTGGTGATATCGGCCACGGGCTCGGCTCGGATCGTGTCGTCGGTGATCAGCAGCGCCGCGAGCTCGGCGACCTGCGCGAGCGCGTCGCGAATCGACGGTGCATCGGTGGCGGGGCCGCGAGCTCCGACGCGTGCCGCACCCAGCGGCCCGGCGGCGTGCTGTGCAACCCGCGCCAGAGCCTGGGGGAATTCGAGTGTTGCTAGGACTTGGTCGATCCTGCCAACTCCTCGCGTACGATCTGATTCACGAGCTTGCCGTCGGCGCGGCCCTTGAACCGCGGCATAACGGCACCCATGACCTTCCCCATGTCCTTGGCTCCTCCGGCGATCGCTTCACGCACGGCGGCGCGGATCTCATCAGGTGGGACGGCTGCGGGAAGAAAGTCCTCGAGTGCCTTGATCTCGGCCGCTTCAGTCGCCGCCCTCTCGGCGCGGCCCGCCTTGTCGTACGCCTCGACCGACTCGCGGCGCTTCTTGATCCCGCGCCGGAGCACCTCCGCCGTCTCATCGTCCGTGGGCGTGTGGCCTAGCTCGATTTCCCGGTTCTGGATGTCTGCGAGGATGGTGGAGAGGAGGAGGGTGCGCGCCTGATCGCGTTGTTTTCTCGCTTCGTTCATCCCGGCGCGCAGCCGGTCCGCTAAGCTCTGAGCTACCATTTACGCGTAACGCGGCCTGCGATTCTTGCGGCGCGCCGCATTCATTTTCCGCTTCTTGCGCTCACTCGGCTTCTCGTAGTGACGGTGCTTCCTCAGGTCGGCGAGAATTCCCGCCTTTTCGCATTTCTTCTTGAACCGCTTGAGCGCGCGCTCAAAGCTCTCGTCATCGTGAATGATGACTTCCGGCATAGACCCCGCTTTTCCTAAGTGATTAGAGACACACGAACTTAGCTTCGGCTTCCTGCCGGGGCAAGGCTAGCCCGGGGGCCAATGCATCGCCCGTCCGCCCAGGACGTGCAGATGAAGGTGAAAGACCGTTTGGCCGCCATCGGGATTCGTATTCACGACCACCCGGTAGCCTTTGGCCGCGATCCCGGCGTCCTGCGCGACGTCGCGGGCAAACAACAACAGCTTCCCCAACAGTCCAGCATCCTTGGCGTCGTTCAAGGTGCCGATGTGGGTCGTCGGAACGACGAGAACATGGGTGGGTGTCTGCGGATTCAGATCTTTGAAGGCCAGCATCCCCTCGCCGCGCTTCACGACGGACGCGGGGATCTCGCCGGCCACGACCTTACAAAAGACGCATCCGCTACTCACAGCTGGCCCAGCGCGCGACGGACCGTGTCCCAGAACCTGCCACTCTCCTTCTCGGGCGGCGCGTCCTCGATCTCGCTCAACTTCTCCAGCAGCTTGCGCTGGTCGGCGGTGAGCTTGGTCGGCGTCCAAACATGAATGCGGACGTGGAGGTCGCCGTGGCCGCCCTCGCCGAGGCGCGGCAGACCCTTCGCGCGCAGCCGGTACGCCATGCCGGTCTGCGTGCCGGGCTCGATGCGCAGCGTCGTCTGGCCGTAGGGCGTGGGGACTTGCGCTTCCGCGCCCAGCGCCGCCTGCGTGAACGTAATCCCGAGGTCGTAGACGAGGTCGTCGCCGTGGCGCTCGAAGCGCGGATCTTCCTTGATGTCGAGAACCGCGATCAAATCGCCGGGCGGGCCGTTGCGCGGACCCGGTACGCCCTGGCCCCGCAGCGTGAGGTAATGATGATCGGCGACGCCCGCGGGCACGTCGATCTGAATCGTCTTCTCGCCTTTCACGCGCCCGTCGCCGCCGCAGCGCGCGCAGGGGCTGTGGAGGACGGTGCCTTCGCCCGCGCAGGTCGGACAGGGCGACACGGTGAGGAATTGCCCGAACAGCGACTGGGCGTGGTGGCGCACCTCGCCACTCCCACCGCACGTCCGGCATTTGACGGGCTCCGTGCCGGGTTTCGCGCCGGTGCCGCTGCATTCGGGGCACGGCTCCAGACTCTTGATTCGCACCGTCTTCGTCGTGCCGCTCGCGACTTCGGCGAGCGTGAGCTTCAGGCCAACCTTGATGTCGTGCCCGCGCCGCCGGTCACGCCGCTGGCCGCCGCCGAACAGCGTGTCAAAGCCACCGCCGAGACCGAAGTCTCGCATGAACACGCTGAGCGCTTCGGATAAATCGAAGTGCACCGAGCTGAATCCAGCGCCCCCGCCCCCCGCCCCCCCCCGCAGCCCCTGGTGACCGTAGCGGTCGTAGGCGGCACGCTTCTCGGGATCGCGCAGCACTTCGTACGCTTCGGTGACGAGCTTGAAGCGCTCCTCCGCGGCCTTATCGCCATTGTTGCGGTCGGGGTGGCACTCCATCGCCAGCTTGCGGTAGGCTTTCTTGATATCGGCTTCCGCCGCGTCACGCGGCACGCCGAGCACTCCGTAGAAATCCTGCTTCATCTTACTCGAGCAACTCCCCTACGAGCCGCGACGTGTGATTGACAAGCGCGGCAATCTTGTCGTACGCCATGCGGGTCGGCCCCATCACGCCGATGACGCCCGTGAGCGGGCCGAAGCGATACGTCGAGGTCACCAGCGTGAACGTCGAGAGGCGCGCGTCGGCGTGCTCCTGACCGATCGTGATCGTGAGCCCCTCGCCACCCCGGGCCATCAAGGCATCGCGCAGCAGATCGCGCCGCTCCGTGACTTCGAGCAGGCCCTGCAGCCGCGCCCTTGTGGAGAATTCCGGTTGCTCGGCGAGCGGCTGCGTGCTGCCCAGATGCACCGGCACGGTGCCCGGCGGTGTCATCGGCACGTCGAAGAGATCGTCGGCTTCCTGCACGAAGATGTTCAGCAGCTCCGACGAGCCCGGCTCGGACGGGCTCGCATCGCGCAGCCGATCCGCGAGGGTGGAGCGAATCTCTTTCAGCGTGAGGCCCGCCAGGCGCTCGTTGAGGACGACCGTCACCTTTTGCACGGCTTCGGCCGCGAGCGACGCCGGCACTTCCACGAAGATCGTCCGGACCGCGCCGCTGCGCAGCGCGAGCACCAGGAGCAGCCGATCGGAGGAAACCTGTAGCAGGTCGAGGCGATCGAGGACGGCTTCGTCGAGCGTGGGAGTCACGGCGACCCCGAGCTCATTGGTCAGCACGCCCAAGACCTGGGCGGCGCGCGACAGGATCGTTTCGACGGCCGCGCGCTGCCCTTCCAGCTCCCCGCGAAGGTGCTGGTCTTGCGCGGGGGCGACCGCGGGCGGCCGCATCAAGTAGTCAACGTAGACCCGATACGCCAGATCGGTCGGTATGCGGCCGGCCGACGTATGGGGATGGTACAGGTAGCCCTTCGCCTCGAGCTCGCTCATGGTGTTGCGAATCGTCGCCGGCGACAGCCCCAGCTGGTGGCGCTGCGCGATCGTCCGGCTCCCCGCCGGTTCGGCGGTTTGCACGTACGTCTCGATCACGGCCTCGAGTACGACGCGCTCGCGGTCGGTCAGCGGAGCTGTCACTGCTGGATCTCGGTGTGCATGGTCAATTCGTCCACTAATGAATCTAATCGTAGCCAGCCCTCCGGGGTGCACTTCAGCCTGCCGTCGCGCACTTCCACCCAGCCTTGGGCGGCGAAGTGAGGCGGCGGCGAGAGGCGGCGTGGTGAGGCGGCGGCGAGGGGTAAACCCTCAATTGTCCTGAGTCCCAGATAAATGGCTTCTATTTCCCGCTGCTCCTCCGTCAACGTCTCCTCCGATTCGACGACCGACCGCCCCTCCGCCATTGCACGCCGATAACCTTCCCAGGCACGCAGGTTCCAGCGCCGCGTCTTGCCGTCGAAGGAGTGCGCCGCCGGTCCCAGCCCCACGTACGCCTTCCCCGACCAGTAGGCGGAGTTGTGTTGCGAGCGAAAGCCGTCGCGGGCGGCGTTGGAGACTTCGTAAAACTGATAGCCATCAGCCTTCAGCCGTCTGTGGGCAAACAAATACTCCTCGGCGTAGCGCTCGTCAGCTGGCGCGCTGGCCGCGCCGCGCGAAATCCAACGGTCGAGCGGGGTGCGCGGTTCCACGGTCAGACCGTACAAAGACAGGTGCGTGGTGCGTAGTGCGTGGGCCGTCTCCAGGTCGCGTTCCCAGTCGCGATGCAATTCCTCCGGCAGGCCGAAGATCAGGTCGAGCGAGATGTTATCGATGCCCGCTCCACGGAGCGCCTGAACCGCGACGCCGATCCGCGCCGCGTCGTGGGACCGGTGCATCCATTTCAGGACGTTGTCGTCGAACGATTGGGCACCGAGGCTCACCCGGTTGACTCCGGCCGCATGCCAGGCTCTGGCGTTGTCTGGAGTCACGTCTTCAGGGTTGGCTTCGAGGGTAATCTCAACGCGGAAGTCGGAACGCGGAACGCGGAACAGCGGACTGAAATCACGCAGGAGCGTTGCAATGGCGTCCGACGTCAGGAGAGAAGGTGTCCCACCTCCAAAGTAGACGGTCTCGAGTTCGGCTAAGTCTACTCTCGCTGCCTCTGCGAGAACGGTCTCCACATACTGGGTCACCGGCGTCCGCTTCCGTACCGCGATGGAGAAGTCGCAGTAAGTGCAGCGTCGAACGCAGAAGGGGACATGCAGGTAAAGATGACTCACGCGGGAAACTTAATCGTCGACGCCTGTTCCGCGTTCCAACTTCCGCGTTCCGCGTTTAGGTCAGCCCAAACACCATTCCCGGCCCCTGCCGCACCAACCCGCGCAGCTCCAGCTCCGTGAGCGCGCCCAGCACCTCCGCCGGGCGCGTCTGCGCGGCGACAACCAACGCGTCCACATGCTGCGGCTCTGTCGTCATGCGGTGCCACAGCGTCAGCTGCAGCCCGGTCAGATCGATCGGCGGCACACGCGGCGCGGGCGTCGAGAGCGCGAGCCCAAACTCGCGCAAGCCCACCGCCAGACCGATCTCTTCGAGGATGTCGGCGGCACAGAGCACCGGCTTCGCGCCCTGCTGGATCAGCTTGTTGCACCCCGCGGACGTGCGACTGGTAATCGGCCCTGGCACCGCGAGGATCGGCCGGCCCTGGGCGAGCCCGCAGTCGGCGGTGACGAGGGCGCCGGACTTGACGTCGGCTTCCACCACGACGACCGCGCGCGACAGCCCGGAGATGATCCGATTGCGCCGCGGGAACGCGCCGGCATGCGGGCGCTCACCGGGTGGATGCTCGGTCACGAGACAGCCTTGGGCCACCATGCGCTCGTACAGCGCGCGATTCGCCGTCGGATAGATCACGCCAAATCCATTCCCGAGGACACCGATCGTGCCGCCCCCCGCCGCGTCGAGCGCCGCCGTGTGCACGAGCGCGTCGATGCCGCGCGCCATCCCGCTCACCACCACGGCGCGCTGCGCGACCGCCGTTGCCAGGACGTGCGCCACTTCCGCACCGTACGATGTGTGATCGCGACTGCCGACCAACGCCACGCCGGGCTTTGCGAGCAGCGACACATCGCCCCAGACGTACAGCACGCTAGGAGGGTCGGGGATCTCCTCGAGTTGCGATGGAAAACCTGGCTCCCCGGCCAGGACCACCTTCGCGCCCAGTTCCCGCAATCGCTCCAGCACGCGGGCGCCGTCCTCCGGGCGCGCCTCCTTGATCGCCGTGGCCGCCGCCCGGCCGACGCCGAAAATCGCCGCCAGCTTGGACTGCGGCGCCTCCAGCGCCCCTTGGGCACTGCCGAACGCCGCAACGAGCGCGCGAAACCGCTGCGAGCCGATGCCGGGGACGAGGGAGAGCGTGAGGGTCGCTAGGACTTCACGGTTTTCCATAGCACTTCGAGCAGTTCTGGTATTCCCTGGCGAGCGACGGCGGAAATCATTACTACCGGAGCGCCAGCGTCCGTGCGAATCAGCGTGCGTCGTGCGTCGTGCGTCGTGCGTAGGTCAGCCTTCGTAAGAACCACGACGTGCGGCTTGGCGGCGAGCTCCTTCGAGTACGCCGAGGCTTCCTTCCTCAGCAGCTCATACGTCGCTTGCGGGTCGGGGCTGTCCACCGGTACGAGCAACGCCAGGATGCGCGTGCGTTCGACGTGTTGGAGGAAGCGCAGGCCGAGCCCCTTCCCTTCGTGCGCGCCCTCGATGATGCCGGGGATGTCGGCGACGACGAACGACCGATGGTCAGACAGTCCCACGACGCCGAGGTGCGGCTCGAGTGTCGTGAAGGGATAGTCGGCGATCTTGGGCCGCGCCGCCGAGATCACCGACAGCAGCGTGCTCTTGCCGGCGTTCGGCTCGCCGAGCAGGCCGACGTCGGCGATCAGTTTGAGGACCAGCTCGACCCGGCGCTCCTCGCCTGCTTCGCCGGGCTCCCATTCGCGCGGCGACTGATGCGTGGGCGTCGCGAAGTGCTGGTTGCCGCGCCCCCCGCGGCCGCCCTTCGCGACGAGCAACGTCTGGTCGGGCTTGACCAACTCGCCGAGGATCTCACCAGAGTCCGAGTCGCGAATCTCGGTACCCGCCGGCACGGGCATGAACACGTCGTCGCCGGATTTGCCCGACATGTTCTTGCCCTTGCCATGCTGGCCTCGTTCCGCCACCCACCGGGTGTGATATCGATAATCCAGCAGCGTCGCGAGATTGGGATCGACCTTCACGAACACACTTCCGCCTTGTCCACCGTCACCGCCATCCGGCCCGCCCTTCGGGACGAATTTCTCTCTGCGAAATGAGGATGCGCCCGAACCGCCGGTGCCGGCGACGACTTGAATGACGGCGCGATCGATGAACATCTAATGGGGAATGCGGAATGCGGAATGCGGAATGGAATGGGGAGTTCGACGCGCAGTCCGAATCGAGGTTACAATGATGGCAACGAGTTGTCGGGCTTCCTCGCGCAACTTCAGCACGCGGTCTTCGTCTGCTAACCCCCGAGCAATGATTAGATCCAGCCAGAATTGCGATTCATCTGCCTCCTCCTCCACGATCCCAAGTTTCGCCAGGAATTCCCGCCTTGATCGCGCCCGACAAGCCGCTCGATAATTCGCCCCGACCGATGTCCCCGAGCGAAGTAGCTGGTTGCCAATTGCGTCTGCGCTATGGCTCCGGGGTAGATCCTCAACCAGACCCACCACCTCGAGTGCAAATGCTTTAGTGCGCTCCTTCAGGTTGAATTGCGGCACGACCTCACCTCACAATTCCGCATTCCGAATTCCGCATTCCGCATTACAGGCTTCTCGACCGCACGTCCGCCCAGAGCTCCCAGACACTCAGGGCCCGCCCCGCCGGCAGGTCGGCTTCGATGAGCGCAAGGACTTCATCAACCTCTTCCCGAGTAGAGCCAGTATTCAGAGCGCCTCTAAAATGCGCATGCAACTGCATAGGCGCGTTTTGCATCGCAATCGCCGCCAACGTGCACAGCTCCCGCCGTTTCGCATCAAGCCCAGGCCGGCCCAGGATCTTTCCGTAAGCATCGACCACGACCAACGGCTCGATCGCCGGATGCAGCGACCCCAGATTGAGCATCAGCTTGTGGTATGTGCGCCCGTACACCTCGCCACAGGCCGCGATGCCGCGTTTCGTCCACCGCTCCCACTCGGGATGCGCGATCGGCTCGCCTTTCTCGCTCTCCAGCACCGGCCCCGCCACACTGCGCCACACCCCGAACGCCACCAGCGCCAGCGGGTACCCCACGTTGAGGAAGCTCTGCAGCAGCAGCTCGTCGACCCACTGCGGCGGTACATGGACCGCCCGAGCGGCCACCATCCGGTCGCGCAACTTGGTCTCGTCGCCCGTGGCCGTCGCTACGGCAATGCGGACCAGCGCCAGGGTCTGCGGATCGAGGCTCATAGTACGACGCACGACGCACGACGTACGAACCAATTCATTTCGACAGCCCCCCATTAACACGCATCTCCCCCACCGTTTCTCCTCGCGAATTCGCGATCGGTTTCTTGAGTAACGATGCCGGCTGCGGCTTGAGGCCGAGCTCCGTGAGCACGGCCGCGATGGCCAGCGCGGACGCGAGGCTGTGACCGTCCTCGACCTTGACGCTCACGCCCAGCCCCTCGCGCACGAGCAGCGCGCTGTAGACGCCCTCGGCGCCGACCTTCGTGACCACGCGACCGGGATGCGCGCGCATCAGCTCCGTACACGGACGCTGCTCGCCGGCGATCAGCTCCGGGTGGAGCATCATGGCCTCGAGGATGGGACCATCCAGACGCGTGTACGCAAGCGCCATATTCCGCAGCGGCAACGCGAAACAGGCGACGCCGCATCCGTCGACCGCGACCCCGATCTCCTCCGCCGGCACATCGGTGTACTCGCTCACGGATTTCAGGCAGCGCTGCTGCACCGGATGCTCGGCGCGCGCATAGAACTCCGTCGGCCAGCCGTGCGCCTTGGCGAGCGCCAGCATGCCGGTGTGTTTGCCGGAGCAGTTCGAGTAGACCGCCGTCAAGCGCAAGCCGCGCGTCTCGTAATCTCTGGCGACCGCCTCGGACAGCGGCCGATGCGGCCCGCACAGCAGGTCACGCTCCGCACAGCCGATGCGCCGCAGGAAGTCGCGGACCAGCGCCACTTGCGCCGGCTCGCTTGAATGCGACGCGCACGCGAGCGCCAGGTCTTGCCGGCTCAGTCCGAACCGCTCCACCGCCCCATCCTCGATCAGCGGCACGGCCTGAAACGGCTTGGCGGCAGATCGCCAGAACGTGCGGTACTCGGGGTCGCCCGCGCTCGCCACGAGACGGCCCGCGCCGTCGACGACGGCTACGTGGACGGTGTGGCGGGATTCCAAAACTGGTCCCCGCCAGGATTCGACCAACAATCAGACTCCTTTCGCCCGCGCAGTGCACTGCGGAACGCGGAATTCGGAAT